>Ga0256406_1004580_pt1 | contig 15638 bp, 12 predicted proteins | sample RumenRJG_03DNA_FD_185986 | JGI IMG/M metagenome (GOLD analysis project Ga0256406, IMG submission 185986) | Bovine rumen microbial communities from Lethbridge, Alberta, Canada - RJG_03 | ecosystem: Host-associated > Mammals > Digestive system > Stomach > Rumen | place: Canada: Alberta | collected... | reverse complement strand
GAATCCGTATAAACTCAACAAAAACCGGACTTTTCATAATTCATGAACTGTATTCAGTTGTCAAGGAACATAGTTAACATTTACTCGCGGATGACGCCTCTGCAAATACTTTTGGCGTCTCAATCATATTATTTAATACAATATAATATGATAATCCAGAAAGGAGACCCAGTTATGGAAAACAGAGAGATGGTAATCGGAGGACTTCAGGCAATTGTGACACAGCTTTCCCAGCAGGCAGATCAGCATGTTATTCAGTCACGCATTTTCGCATCAGAGGGATTTTCAAAGCTTGCGGATAAATATGCATCCCATGCAGACGAAGAGCGCGGGTATGTAAAGCAGTGCATAGACAGACTTCTTGATCTGGGCTGCGAGGTGAAGCTGGAGGCCAAAAAAGAGGCTCCTGTCTGCAAGGATCCGGTAGAGTGGATAAAATATGATCTGCAGGTTTCCAAGGATGGATTGGCTGGACTTGCTCCGATTGTCGAAGCTTCCAGGACGGACTACTCTACATATGACATTCTGGTGAAATACTATCAAGATGAGGAAGAAGATCTTTACTGGAGCGAGCAGCAGCTGGCGATCATTGACTGCATCGGAAAAGAGAACTGGCTGATAAAGCAGATGTAAGAGCGGAGGCGGTATAATATGAAAGCAGCTGTGCGGTATTATTCCAGAACCGGAAACACAAAGATTGCAGCAGAAGCTATTGCAAGGGCAGCAGGAACAAGAGCGGTATCGGTTGATGCGCCGGATGCTGCTATTCAGGATCCGGTGGACGTCCTGTTTATCGGCGGGGCACTGTATGCTTATAGGATTGATGAGCATATGAAATCTTTTATTCATAACCTCAGGAAGGACAAGGTAAGAAAAACGATTATATTTTCCACATCCTGGATATCAAAACATGCCATTGAGCTGATTCGTTCCGGGCTTCAGAAACAGGGAATTCAGGTGGAAGAGGAATCTCTCTATTTCCGGGGAAAACCTGGGGATAAGCAGCAAAAGGAAGCCGAGCTGTTTGCGGAGAAATATTTGAACTGAGCATTTCGCAAGCGGAGCCGGACAAGGAAGGGGCATGAATAAAACATGAAATTAGCCTGGAAAGAATTGAAATATAATTGGAAGAAATATCTGCTTGTTGAGATTATCGTCATTTTGATGATGTTCATGGTACTCTTTCTTTCCGGCCTGGTAAAAGGACTGGGACGGGCGGTGTCTTCGGGCGTGGACAATATGCAGGCGGACAGTTTTATCCTGAGTGATGACGCCGAGAAACTTCTTACAGTTTCTAATCTGACCGCGGATGAATACAGCGCCGTGCAGAAGGAATACGGTGACAGGGCAACTCCACTTGATATTCAAAGAATGTATCTTCAGAAGAAGGATGGCAGCGACAAAATTGATGTCACCTACTTTGCCATTGATCCGGAAGGATTCTTAAATCCGGATGTGTACAAAGGGGAACAGCTTGGCGAGGAAGAAGGTTCTGTTATCCTGGACGATGATTTTGAGAGCAAGGGAATTCAACTTGGAGATACGGTAAAGGATTCAGCATCGGGTAAGGGATTAAAGGTTGTCGGCTTTACAAAAGACGCGATGTACGGCCATACGTCCATCGGTTATATTTCAACCGGGACCTATGCTTCGATTATGAAGAAAGTGAATCCGATGTATCAGGAAACAGTTCATGCAGCTGCCATTCAAGGGGAAGCTGGGCATTATGTCAAAGAAGAGATTGTTAAGGCGATTCCAGGATATCAGGCAGAACAAATGACGATAACAATGGTGGAGTGGCTTTTTGTGGTTATAACAGCATTGATTATCGGGATATTCTTCTTTGTCATCAATCTGCAGAAGGAGAAAGAATTTGGAGTACTGAAAGCGATAGGGGTGAGCATGAGCAATCTGGCCAAGATTATCCTCTGCCAGGTGCTTCTGATTGCAGCCAGTGGCGCAGGTACTCTGTGCATTCGTGCTGATTTCTGTGCTGGGGAGTCTTGCGACGATGATTCGGGTATCAAAAATAGATCCCGCGCAGATTATCGGAGGTGATTTCCAATGAATAAAACCGTGTTAAAGTTGGATCATATTGTGAAGCGCTATCGGGACGGCGATGCAGAACGAACAATTCTTGACCATATCAATCTGATGGTAGGCGCCGGTGAGTTTGCGGCAATCGTTGGACCATCCGGCTGTGGGAAAAGCACGCTTCTGAATATTGCAGGTATGATGCTCTCTCCGGATTCCGGTGATGTTGTCCTTTGCGGACAGAATGTTTCGACTCTTCCCAGAAAAAAATGGACGGCAATCCGGAAAACACGGATCGGGTTTATTTTTCAGAACCACCAGCTTCTTCCTTATTTGAAAGTGGGAGAGCAGCTGTCAGTATTGATGAAAGTGGATCAGAAGAAGGTACAGAGTCTACTTCAGGAGCTGGGTATAGAGCATCTGATCAATCAATATCCGGCCATGCTGTCAGGAGGAGAGCGGCAGCGGGTGGCGATTGCCAGAGCATTTGCTTCGGACGCAGATTTGATTCTGGCAGATGAGCCGACAGCGTCGCTGGATTCAGAACGTGGACGGCACGTTGTGGAGATGATTCGCATGGAGGCGCACAGTAGAAACAAGGCGGCAGTTATGGTCACTCATGATGAAAGAGTTCTTGATCTGGCAGACCGGATCTACCGTATGGAAGATGGAAAACTGGACGAAATCCCCCACAGATAAAATATTCTGAATTATTCTGAAAAAGTGAGAGACGGATAAAGCGCTAAGGCTTTATCCGTCTCTTTGGCTTACCCGGATCAGAAGATCGCCGGGATGCCTTCTGCCGTTCAGAACGCAGTCTCCCTTATATTCATCCATGACGTAACAGAGTCTTGTTCCGACAGGCGGGGGTTATTATTTTGTTGCGTGTAAATGCCAAAAAGGATAAGCTGTATACATGAATAAGAAAAACAATTACCGGGAATATTCCATCATTTGTCATATGACAACGGTATGAAAAATAAAAATTGTTAAGGAGAAGAATGGGAAAACTATTTGATAATCTGCCCAGACGCTTTTTCAATCCTCTTTCTGCCTTATCAAACGGGGGAAATCAGCAGCAGTTTTATGCGGAATGCATGCTGGTAATTAACAGTTTGTTCGCAGACCGGACGCAGGTAAGCAGAGAGGATTTAAAGGACGAAATTGTAAACCTTTTGCTTGCCGACCATATACAGTCCATTGATGAGACGGATATCAGTGAAACATCCGGAAGAAAGGCGTCGGTGTTTTCCGGAGCGGGCGTGGATTCGGCCGGAGAACAAGGCCAGTCACCGGAAGAAAGAATGGCGAATCATGTCATCAGTTATCTGTCCGATGAAGAGGTGGGATGGATTGAAGAAGGGATAGATTCCAGAACGTACAGCCGTACGTATATGATTACCGAACAGGGGATGATGCTGGCAGATTATATTCAGAGAGCCTCTGCCATGAAGCTGGATGAGCTGTCGAATTACCTGTACAACACCTATCTGGCACTCGATGATTTTACCAGGCACAGAAAAGAACGGGAGAACAACAACCCATATACACTGGTTATTGTCAATGCCTATACCAATATTAAAGCGCTTGCCTCTTCCTTGAAAATGCTTCGCCGGTCCATCAGGCGCATCGTGCAGAAAGTAACCGGGAAACTGACCTTTCAGGAACTGATGGATAACCTCGGAGATTACATTGACGGGGATTTTATCGGAGAATTTACCCGTCTGGTAAACAGCGAGAACGCCTCCCTGTTTCGCGGACCGATTACCACAATGCTGAAAAGAATGATGGATTCTCCGAGGACAGAAGAGATCTTTATCCGGGACTGCATGAAAGCCGGAAAAGAGGAAGCCCTGACATGGGAGGGCGCGAGGGTACGGGTCTATGAGCAGGTTGCCTTTGTGGAGGATTTTCTGACAGACGGATATCTGAATATTGTGCGGGATATCCGGACTCAGATGGTAGAATATATTATGACTGTTCGTCTGAAACTGAAAATGACGATGGATATTGCGGATAACGCCCAGGAGGTAATGGGGCAGTTTATCCGGAAACTTTCCGGCTATGCGTTTGGAGGGGACACACCGGACTCCCTGCTGGCAGCGTTCCGGATTCTTGAAAATTACTATATCTCGGCCGGTTCGGTTAAGAATGGCGCCCGGAGGCGGGAGAAAATTCAGAACAGGACGGTGGAACAGACGGTGCTCTCGGCGGAGGAAATCAGGGAAGAGCAGGAGAAAATGCTCCGGATGCAGGATATCCCATATACCAGAGATAAAATGAGGAATTACGTCCGGAAGTATAAAATCAACGGAATGGTGCGCGCCGCAGACCTCCCGCTGGATACAAAAGAGGATGCCCTGGCGGATGTCGCGGCTGCAGCCTTTGCACCTGCCAATCAGATGGAGGTGCATGTGGACGATGGCTATATAAAGACAGAAAAAGTGCATCTGCGTGACTTTACGCTGACGGACAGCGAAGGCTTATCCGGGCAGAAAGCAGGGAAGAAACAGACTGCACAGGAATCCGAAAACCCTGAGGCTGTTTTTTCTGAAAAAAAAGAATCGGAGGAAACCGATGGATGACAATCTGACATTTGAACAGTGGTATCAGGATCTTACCGCAAAAGAACAGGAAATGATGAGACGGGGATGCCGGATTCTTCTCTCCAGAACCTTTCTGATTAAAGCAAAGGAAAGGGAATTGTTCGGCTTTTTTGCGAGAAATACGTCTCATATGGAGACCTACTTTGCGCCGATGGGCTATACCATGTTTCTGGAGCGCGATTACGGGATTATTATGCTGCGTGACCGGCAGGAAGAAAAAGTGGAGGCACAGGAGACTGCAGCGGTAAATAAGAAAATTTTTTCCATACGGGAGAGCGTTATATACTGTGCGCTTGCGTGGATTTTTATGGACAGGATGGGCAGCAGCCTGGATCGTGCCATCCCGATCCGTCCGGATGTGCTGACAAGAACGCTGGAGCAATTTGGGATAGGTGCCGGTTTCCGTACAGAATTTAACAAGACGCAGATTGCAGACGCGCTGAAATCACTGCAGCGTTTTTCACTGGTAGAAGTAAAGGGAACGCTGGGAGATGAGGAATGTGTGCTTGTCCTGTATCCGACACTGCTGTTCGGGCTGGATCTGAAGAGTATGGAAAAACTGATCAGCCAGAAAAAGGACAGTTACCTGGCTTATTTTGCCGGAGCACCTGCAGGGTCGGAATCAGACCAGGAAACGGAAACGGACGAGGCATCAGACGAGGAAGGATCGGAGGATTTTGAATGAATCACGCAGATGTGATGAAGCGGACGAGAACACTGGAGGATGTGCTGATTGCCAACTGGGCTGTCTACACCTGTACACATTTTAAAGTCAGAAATTCTGCCCTGATTACCGGGGCGAATGAATCCGGAAAATCCACGATTATTGATGCGCTGACTTATGCGATGTTCGGTATTACGGATTTTAATATTCAGGCCGGGGCGGGAGAGGATGAGCGTTCTGTTCTCGCGTATGTCAAGGGAGATACCAAGGACAACGAGGATCCATTTCTTCGCGGCGATCAGGATGTTACCAGCTATATAGCGGTAGATATCCATAATCCGGCAGACGGGACATACCTTACGGAAGGAGTATGCATCGAGCTGTATAAGGATGATACACGGACAAAATCCTCGTGGTTTGTTGTACCAGGCGCGAAAATCAGTGATATCAATTTCTATCATAAAAATGGCAATGCTGTTACTTTTACATCCAGACAGGATTTACGGTTCAAGGGGAAACCATTGAGCTTTTACAAGCGTGAGGAAGGAATCGCAGCCTTTTTAAGAATGTGCGGGCTGCGGCTCGGCCAGGGTGGTGTCCGCGAACTGCGCGGGAAAATTAAACGTCTTCTTGCATGCGGCAAGAAAAAGATGGATATTGACAGATTTGTGCGAGAATCTGTTTTTGAAGAGGATACAACTGCCCAGAACTCGCTGGACAATATTCTGCAGCACAAGGCGGAGTTCGAAAAACTGGTCGAAGATTTAAAGAAGCTGAACGAAGAGAAGGAACTCCTTCAGAGGATTGAAGAGCAATATCTTCAGGTCCTGAAATTTGATGCGGAAACGATCCGCCGGATCATCGCTCAGAAGAAGTATCTGTATATGAAGCAGAAGATTACCAATGATGAACTGAAGAAGAACATCAGTGATCTGAAGAGCCGTATGCGGATTCTGGAGAATAAGGAGAAAAAGGCGCAGAAAATTTTCGATAGCGCGGATAGTGAGTTTATCAAAGCATCGACGGCTGTACATGAGGGACAAAGACCCATTGAAGAACTGAAGGACAAACTGCGCAGTGAGGAGGAGAGCCGGGATGCCATGGAGGATTCTGTCCGGCTGCTCCGTGAATTAAAAAAGAAGGCGAAGGATCTTTTTGGCGGGCAGGAAGACATCACCATCCCGGATGAAATTTATGAGATCCTCTCGCATGCGGGGGAATCGTCCGCGGACGAGAATGAAACGGTCCGGGTGCTCCAGGAACTGGAACATAAGAGGGTGGCTCTCTATCGTAATTTCCAGCAGAGAAAAGAAGAAACTGGCTATGCCCTGCGGGATATTCGCGGCGAGCTGGAGAAGTTAAATGCCGAGATCCGGACGCTGCAGCAAAATAAAAGGGTACTGCCCGATGGAATGGAAGAAGAACTGAGCGTACTGAAAAAGGAGGCGGAGCGCGCCGGCATTCACACAGAAATCCGCTTTGTCTGTGATCTGGTGAATGAGATTGATCCGAAATGGCAGGTGGCGGCGGAAACTTTTCTCGGAGGCCGACGCTTCAATGTCATTGCGGAACCGGAGGCCGTTCCGGGACTTCTGAAGATTGTAGATGAGAAAAATCTGTATCAGATCTATCTTGTGCTGACAAATAAGATGGGTGACATTTCTGCGAAAGCTCCGGAAGGCTCCCTAGCCGCGCGTTTCCAGATTGCCAATATTTACGCAAGAAAGTACATTAATTACACATGTGGAAATCTGAAGTGCGTAGAGACACGGAAGGAATTAAATGAACACCCGAAGGGCGCGGTAATGCCAAACGGTATGCTGGCAAGAGGCATTGTCGGCAGCAAGATGAAGCCGGTGAGGGATCTTGTCTTTGGAAAGGACGCTGTCTTGCGGCTTCTTGAGCAGAAGAAGAAAGAGCGGGAGAAAAAACAAAAGCAGACAGCGGAACTGGAAAAACAGGAGCGAGGCTATGCGGATGTAGCCTATCAGGCATACCGGACAACTTTTGCGCCGGAAAATTTTGATACGACAGCACCGAAGATGCTTGTGAAGCTGCGGGAAGAAATCGAGGAGACAAAACGGAATATTAAGGCGCTGCAGAATAATCCTTCTGCCAAGAGACTGATGGATATGTATCTTGCAGCTTCAGAAAAAAGAGAACAGGCACAGAAGGATCTGACTGATCTCCAGAGTGAACAGAAGACCAACATGAAGTCGATACAGGAGCAGGAAGAATGGCTGCAGTCCGGACAAATCAATGAGAAAAAACTGCAGGATGCCTATGAGACTGAGGCAGTGCTTCATCCGGAAGAAAAGACAGCTGCGGATGAGCTGTATGAAAAACAGAAGAATAATGCGGAAATTAGTATTCAGAAGGCAATTCAGGAGGTAAACAAGAAGCTTCAGGATGCCACGAATAATATGCTGGAAGCGATGTTCCGTTATAATGCCAGTCATGCAGGCTATGTTGCGGACAAGAACGGAGCCGAAAAATATATCGCGCGGCTGGATGAGCTTCGGACAAAGGACATTGAAGAGACAAAGAACAAGATAGAAGCGAAGGCACAGACAATTTCCGATACATTCATGCGGGACTTCATTGAAGTTATCTACTCCAGAATCCGCAGCATGCGTGACCAGAAGGACGCTATTAACTCCATGCTGAAGGCTCATAAATTCGGCGATAAAAATTACTCTCTGGTCATGAAGGCCAGAAATAACACAGAGATGAAGGCATTCTTCACGATCGCCCAGAAAATAGATGAACTTGGTTCAGCTGACAACCTGGAAGTATATCTGAATATGAACAGCAATTTTATGCAGGAGCAGGGAATTGCCGATGCATTTGAAGATTTTCGGGATACCGTGCTGAATGCAGATGATGTGACAGAGTACACAGATTACCGGAACTATTACAAGTATGACTTTTTCATCAACGACGGACAGCATACAGCCTATCTTTCAAAATCTCAGGGAATCTATTCCGGCGGCGGAAAACAGACACCGTATTTTATCCTGCTGACAGCTGCCTTGATGACCAGCTATCGCAGTGATTCGTGCTGTCTGCGCATCGCGTTTATAGATGAAGCGTTTGCGGCGATGGATGAGGACAGAATCCGCAGTATGATTGACTATTTTTATGACAATGGCCTGCAGGTCATTTATGCGGCGCCGGACAAGACCATGCATAATATCGCTCCTTTTGTGGATACCACAGTGACAGTCGTCAAGAAAAACAGAAAGGCGGATGTCATTGATATGCAGATGGAGTTTGACGAATGAGAGCAGAACGGAAATTAGACAGCTGGCAGAAAAAACTGGTCGCTATGATACTGGATGCCTATGAGCGGACGGGAACCTACCGGGGAGATACGGAAAGAAAGCAGTCTGTCCGGATTCCGGTGAACAGAATTTTTGCGGATTACGAAAGCGATCATGTAAATCTGGAAGAGCTTGAAGCATTTGAGCAGTCTATGCGTGATCTGGAGAGGTTTTCACCTATCCGGATTGTATACAGGGATAAGAAGATAAAAAATGAGTTCAGGGAATTTTTGGTGCCGGCATTCGATGTCGAACCGCTCCTCTATGAGATGGCGGGAAGAAAACCGAAAAGAGAAATCCATGCCGGTCAGATTGCCGTTTATGAAAAGTACCGGGGCAGGGCGCCGGTTCTGGACGCGTTTATTAAAGGGCAGGAAGAATTGCTCAGGGCGGATAAAAATGCCTGGTTTACGCCCTCCGCAGCGGAAGATGTGATGAGAACGTTGGATTTTATCTTTCAAAATTCAGATAATATTCTGTATCGGGAAATATCTATCGTGTTGTTTGGCGATACGAAATATATGGAAAAGCATAGCATCCTGCCGAAAGCTGTCCGCGTCCTGAAAACTTATGGATACTTTGATTTTCATGAAGCCGACTTTGAATCGGCTAAAGATTATGAGGATGCCATACTTGCTGAATATGCAGTTTACGAGAATCCGACGTATGTGAATTTCAACGGAAATGGTGAAATACTGTTTCGCAATGGGACAGACATGCGGCTGAAGGCCGGTGTTCCGATTGCCGTCCGTTCGGACAGGCTGTCTGATATTATAGAATTCAGGGTATACGCGGACGCAGTACTGACGATAGAAAACCTGACTTCCTACAACCGGCTGCAGACCGACGCGTTCCAGCTGTATCTGGCCGGGTACCATAATCATGCGCGGCAGGAATTCCTGAAGCAGATTTATCATCAGAACCCGAACATCCGCAGATGGCTGCATTTTGGCGATCTGGATCCGGACGGCTTTTATATTCTGGAAAATCTCCGGCGTAAAACAGGAATAGATTTCCACAGTTGCGGGATGGATCTGGATTATCTGAAAAAATATCAGGGCTATACAAAAAAATTAAATGAGAATGACCGGACGAAGGCTGAAAATCTGATTCGGGCCGGGAAATATCCGGAAATCCTGAACTATATGCTGGAACACAACGAAAAACTCGAACAGGAAATAATTAGTTGGAAAGAGGATATTAGCCGGAATCATAGAGCACAAATCCATTGACACAGAGCAGACGTGATTCTGTTAAAAAGTGAGAGACGGATAAAGTGCTTCGGCTTTATCCGTCTCTTTGGCTTACCCGGATCAGAAGATCGCCGGGATGCCTTCTGCCGTTCAGAACGCAGTCTCCCTTATATTCATCCATGACGTAACAGAGTCTTGTTCCGAAGCGGACAGAGGACTGCAAACCGTCTGCGCGTTTTCCTTCCGCAGAGAGATTGGTAATAAGAATACGGAAAGCTTCTTTTTTTTCGGGATATACGGCCGGGAACGCTGCGGTCAGAGCCCCGTCTTTGATTTGTCCGGATTCTATTGTTTTATCGAACACGATATCTTCGGGGCGGTAAGAGGCAGGATTTCCGTTATCCCCGGAAGCGCCGGAAACCACAAGTATTCGATACAGATCTCCTGTTTTATCCTTATTCACAGATTTTACGCGGATTCGGATCGTATTAAAAACCCCGGAAGGATAAAAGCTTTGTGTCAGAGTATGCCCTTCCGGAATACTGACCCAGGAAGGGAGAGCAGTGCTGTCACACACAATAGATGGAACGTCATAAACTCCGGCTCTTTCAGTCATGATATATTTTTGCACCATTCCGATACCGGTAACGGAGAGCAGAATGACGCTCAGAATGCTCCAAGCCCTGCATAAAGAATATGGAACATTTTGTCTGCTCTCCTCGTATAGCCTGCAGATTTTTTCCCACGCCGGAAATCCCACCAGTATCAGGTAAGGGAGAAAGGGATAGCTGTAAACTGGTTTCCCTTCCCAGAAAGTGTAGAATACAAATCCGCCAAGAAGAGTGATAACACAAACCTGAAAAATAAATCCCGCACCCCTCCCTGAAGGCTTTTTTCGGAGAATACCGGAGCCGGAGACAGTGTGACGGGTATGTTTCATGGTCGAAAACAGATGCAGCAGAACTCCGAAAAGCGCCATAAAGAGCAGAAGAATGCGATATGCCTGACACCAGAGAAGCAGAATTCCCTCTCCAGGTCCGTTCAGAAGCCGATACAGCCAGGGAAGACTGTTCTCAGATTCTTCCGTTCGATTCGTGTACTCTGCCGTTCCGTCCGACCATGTCAGTCCTGTTTTTTCCAGGTAATGTTTCAGATTACCTGCTGTGCCTCGCTCTTTCAGAACCTTCCGGATCGTTTTCAGGTCCGCATCTTTCTTTTCCTCCATTGTATCCATCCGCTGGGTATAGTGCATTTCTTCTCCTGTAAACCGCCCTGTTCCGGATGCCCCAAGCATAAGCCAGTACATTTTCGGGAATTTTGTCTCGGTTATCGGATCCAGACGCAGGGAAGCATTCCGGATTGCTGTCGATGTGCCCGCCATCAGAAGAACCGCACAGGCAATTAGAAACAGCTTTCCGGCTGGAATTCCCGACTTCCGGAGAATTCTCCGCGGAGAGGGAGAAGAGGCTTTCGTTGAGCGAGTATGGTCTGCGGCAAAAAACTTACTCCGCCGTGCCCGGACGGAACTGCCGGACCGGCAGAAGGCATAGCGAATGCCTGCACAGACGGCGCTCAGAATCAGAGCAATCACCGGAAAAACTGCGGTGGGACGAAAGTAATAGGCGGCCACAGCAGTTATACCAATCAGAAGGAATTCCGCGAAACGAATGCCCCCGCCGGATTCCTTTTTCAGAAGTGCGGCTGTCATCCATGGGCATAGCATCATCATCGGCATGCTCAGGGTACAGGTGTAGGGCCAGCATAACAGAAGTATATTAAGAGGATTGAGGATGCTCAGCAGAAAAACGGTAAGAGAAGCCCTGGAACCCTTCAGCAGAAAGACCGTCCGGCAAGTCATGAAAATTCCCAGATCCACAGCGATCAGATTCAAAAGCTCAAATACGGCATGATATGCACGGATATGAAAGAGCAGACAAAATCGGAAAACCTGAACACAGAAAATCAAATACAGATCGTTGTTCCCGTACTTTTTGAAATAGGAAGACTTTGTGTAATCCACGGTTTTATGGATGCCCTTTGCGATAGCAAGGGCCTGGTCCTGTACCTCGAAGGCATCGGTATTCTGAATCGTATGGAGGCCGAAGACGATAAACAACTGCAGTACCAGGAAAACTATGGCCAGCAGAAGAAGGGCTCTCTGTCTAGCTCTGGAACCGGCGTGGTTTATTCGGATAAATGCCAGGATGAGGAGTGCGGCAGATATAAGAATCAGGGCAAGAAGAAATATCCGGATTTCCAGTGGAGACCATGTGTCCGGAAAACGCAGACAAAGCCCCGGAACATCTACATCCGAAAGACCATTTCCAAAACCGATAACGAGTGAAAAGATGAACGCAATTCCCAGCATGCATGAGGTGATTAGCAAAAATATGGAAGAAAACACACGACTTGGTAATTTCATTGAAAGTTCCTCCCTTCAGCCTTCCGTATTATAGCGCCTGCCTCGGACGGTTACCAGTGAAATGTTCAGAAGCGACAAGGGAAAGAAGTAGAGGAAGCTGTTTATATCACTACGATGAAAAAATATTATCATCTATCGACCTGTAAACAATGAAAAGAGCATGATATATTATATAAAAGAGGTGAGCGTAATGAAGAAAGCCTTTATTGTTTATTTCAGGATATTAAAAAAACTACCCATAACAATATCAGTTACTACGTTGTTGATCGTCCTTTGCTTCGTATACATGAATTTCTATGGTATGATATTTCTACTACTATTAATCCCAGGATTAGTGTTTGCTGATTTCGTGATAAAGTTTCCTTTCATCGCTCACAGAGACATAAAGCACACAGCCAAATTGTATGGATGTGCAGATACACCATTCAGACAGGCATTAAAAGATATTTTTAAATAAAAAGACGGAATCCCGTTTGCGAGATCAAGCGGGTTTTTGGGCCTTCCTGCTGCTTAAAAAGTTTTATTGAGAAAATAACACCCATCTGCTATAATGCGTTGTTGTATTGGACTCTTTTCGGTTAGGGGGAAGGAGTTCAATCTTTATGTGCGAAGCTTTTTGCGTAAAGATCGGAATGACAGAGGATGCGGACGCCTGTGTAAAAAGGTATAAGTATCCGGGTAGGATCCGGCAAAACTTAAAATAAAGGAGATATAGAATCATATGAAATTAGGAATCGTCGGGCTCCCGAATGTCGGGAAAAGTACCTTGTTTAATTCTCTGACCAAGGCGGGTGCGGAGATGGCGAATTATCCGTTCTGTACCATCGACCCGAATGTCGGCGTGGTTCCGGTTCCGGATTTCCGGCTGAAGCTTCTGGGGGATTTCTATCATTCTAAAAAGGTAACGCCTGCCGTGGTGGAGTTTGTGGATATCGCGGGGCTTGTAAAGGGTGCCTCTAAGGGAGAAGGTCTGGGCAACCAGTTCCTTGCCAACATCCGGGAGTGTGACGCCATTGTTCATGTGGTTCGCTGCTTTGAGGATCCGAATGTGATCCACGTAGATGGTTCGGTGGATCCGAAGAGGGATATTGATACCATAGATCTGGAGCTGATTTTTGCGGATCTGGAGGTTCTGGAGCGCCGGATCTCCAAGACGACAAAAGCGGCCCGCGTAGGGGACAAAGACGCGAAGCGGGAACTGGAAATGCTCACAGAGCTGAAAGCGCATCTGGAAGCCGGGAAGGATGCCATCGTCTTTGATATGGAAAAATACAAGGATGAGGAGGGAATTGTCTCTGCGTTTCGGGAACTGAACCTTCTTACGGCAAAGCCGGTTATCTACGCGGCAAATGTTGCGGAGGATGACCTTGCGGATGACGGGGCTTCCAATCCGCATGTGGCGGCCGTCCGGGAGCTGGCAAAAGAAAAAAACAGCGAGGTATTCGTGATTTCCGCCGAGATAGAGGCGGAGATGTCCGAGATGAGCGATGAGGACCGGGAGATGTTTCTGGAGGATCTGGGAGTCAAGTCATCCGGTCTGGACAAGCTGATTCAGGCCAGCTACCGGACACTGGGGCTGATGAGTTTCCTTACTGCGGGCGAGGATGAGACGCGTGCGTGGACGATTAAAATCGGAACCAAGGCTCCGCAGGCGGCAGGAAAAATCCATACAGATTTTGAAAGGGGATTTATCAAAGCGGAGGTTGTGAATTATAAGAACCTTCTGGATGCCGGCTCCTATGCCGCCGCAAGGGAGAAAGGGCTTGTGCGCATGGAAGGAAAGGATTACGTGGTGCAGGACGGAGATGTGATTCTCTTCCGCTTCAATGTCTGATTCTGTATCGGGCAGGGACTGTGCCGGAAGAGACCGGCTGCCGGACAGTATGACGGTCCGTCCGTCGGGCTTGGGTTCTGTTCAGGCATTGGCTTGTACCGCCAGACCCCATAGCTTAGAATATGCTTAGTCAGGGGCTGTCGGTCTTGCCAGAAATTTTCCGTCAGAGGGCTTGTATACTTGACAATAACTACTTAATTGTGATAGGGTACGAACAAGGCAAAGGGGCTGCGATTTTTCGCAATCTTTTTGCCTTTTTACTATATAAAGCATTCTTTCATCCCGGAATGATCAGAGGAGAAACGAAGATGAGTAATAATCCGACAGAAAACTGGAAGCTTGACCACGATGCCTGCGGAATCGGCACCGTAGTTAATATTGACGGACATGTGGAGTACCGTGTCCTGGATGACGCTCTTCACATTGTGGAGAAGCTGGAGCACCGCGCCGGAAAAGACGCGACGGGAAAGGTGGGAGACGGTGTCGGAATTCTCCTGCAGATTTCCCACCGCTTCTTTAAAAAAGCTGCAGAAGACTGCGGAATTACCCTTGGGGAAGCCAGGGATTACGGCGTCGGTATGTTTTTCCTTCCGCAGGAGCAGAGAAAACGTATTTTTTCCATGCGCATGTTCGAGGTGATTGCCAAGAAAAACAATCTGAATTTCCTTGGCTGGAGAAAGGTGCCGGTTCATCCGGAAATCCTGGGAGAAGTTGCGGTAGCCTGTATGCCGGAAATCTATCAGTGCTTTATCGAACGTCCGAAAAATGTTCCGAAGGGGATTGCCTTTGACCGTCGGCTGTATGTGGCCAGAAGAGAGTTCGAGCAGAGCTCGGAGGACACTTATATTGCGTCGCTTTCTTCCCGGACAATCGTGTACAAAGGAATGTTCCTTGTCTCGCAGCTTCGCAAATTTTATGAGGACCTGCAGAGCACCGATTATGAGACGGCGATTGCTGTTGTACATTCCCGTTTCTCCACTAACACCACACCCAGCTGGCTTCGCGCGCATCCCTACAGGATGATCGCCCACAATGGGGAGATTAACACGATCCGGGGCAATGTAGATCGTATGCTCGCTCGTGAGGAGACCATGTCATCCGAGCTTATGGATAACGATATGGATAAGATCCTTCCGGTCATCAACAGCAACGGATCGGATTCTGCCATGCTGGACAATACGCTGGAGTTTCTTTACATGAACGGCATGCCGCTGCCGCTGGCGGTCATGGCGATGATTCCGGAGCCGTGGAGACATGAGCGCAATATGCCAGAGGAGAAAAGAGATTTCTATCATTATTATGCGACTATGATGGAACCCTGGGACGGGCCGGCGGCCATTCTGTTTACAGACGGAGATCTGGTCGGCGCGACGCTGGACCGGAACGGCCTGCGTCCGAGCCGTTATTACATCACGGACGACAACCGTCTGATTCTGGCTTCGGAGGTCGGAGTTCTGGACATTGCGCCGGAACACATTATTAAGAAATCACGGCTTCAGCCGGGCCGCATTCTGCTGGTCGATACGGTCCAGAAGAGGATCATTTCCGATGAGGAGTGCAAG
>Ga0256406_1004578_pt1 | contig 15642 bp, 12 predicted proteins | sample RumenRJG_03DNA_FD_185986 | JGI IMG/M metagenome (GOLD analysis project Ga0256406, IMG submission 185986) | Bovine rumen microbial communities from Lethbridge, Alberta, Canada - RJG_03 | ecosystem: Host-associated > Mammals > Digestive system > Stomach > Rumen | place: Canada: Alberta | collected... | reverse complement strand
GCCCGGTAGTCCATGCGCTGATGATCATGAGCCTTGGAGGGATTCCGTGGATCAGTCATTATAAAAGTTGAATGCGTGTTTTCTAGATCTTTAATTCATTTATGTCAAACTTAATTACACGAGAACAGCGCCTTCCTGGGGTATTCTATTTGGCAGAGGGCTGACAGAGACGGAATTTGATACTGATGATGCTGAGGATATTCGGAGGTATTTCATGGAAAACGACACAAGAACACAGGAAGAGATCACAAGAAGCGGCAACCCCGCAAAGCCGGTGGGGGAGGACGGGAAGACGATGCTCTCCCGCATGAATGAGAGTCATTATGAGATGACCGGCTGGGCACTCTCGTTCTGGACGATTGCGCCGACGGATCGGGTCCTCGACTGCGGGTGCGGAGGCGGCATGACGGTGCACCGCATGGCAGAGAAGGTTGAGGACGGGAAAGTCACCGGCATCGACTACTCGAAGGTGTCGGTTGCAGCATCGAAGGACCTAAATTCGAAGGAGATACAGGCCAAAAAGGCGGAGATTCTCGAGGCCTCGGTCGAGGATCTGCCTTTTGCGGACGAAACCTTTGACAAGGTGATCACGGTGGAGAGTTTCTACTTCTGGCCGGACGCGGTGAAAGATCTCAAGGAGGTGCAACGGGTGCTGAAGGAAGGCGGGACGTTCCTTCTGGTTGCGGATATCTACGGGGATCTTCCCCTTACCGACAAAGAGAAGGAGAACATCGAACGCTACCGCCTCCGGAACCCGACGATCGCAGAGTTCCGGGAGCTGTTTTCAAAGGCAGGCTTTTCCCGGTGCCTTGTGCACACGAAGGAAGGAACGACTTGGATCTGCGTTGAGGGAACGAAATAGAGCTTAGGATGCAAAAGGAGCAGGTGACGAACTTTGTAGGTTCGTACCGGCTCCTTTTCCTTATTCTGCGGTTTTACTTCTTTCGTTTTGTGGTTCTGCTTTTCTTTCCTACTGCTTCTGTTCCTTCGGATTGATCTCGTTCTTCGGGATCGCGACGTTCAGGATGATGGCGATGAGACATGCGGAGACGATGCCGGACTCACCGAAGATCAGCTGCACGAGGTAGGGAAGGTGCGTAAGGATCGCGCTGTTCGTTCCGAGGGCGTAGCCGACACCGAGGGAGACGGCGATGATCGAGGTGTTGCGCGCATCGAGGGGCTCTCTGGTCACCAGCTGGATGCCGGAGACGACGATTGAGGCGAACATCATGACCGCGGCACCGCCGAGGACCGACTGGGGCATGATCGAGAGGATGGCGGAGAGCTTCGGGAACAGGCCGCACAGGATCAGAAAGATGCCTCCGAGGCCGATGGAGTAGCGGTTTACGATCTTTGTCATCGAGACAAGGCCGACGTTCTGGGAGAACGAGGTGTTCGGCAGGACACCGAAGATCGATGCGAACGAGGAGCCGAGGCCGTCGCACATGACGCCGCCGGAGAGCTCCTTATCCGTTGCTTCTCTTCCCATGCCGCCCTCGGCGATGCCGGAGATGTCACCGATGGTTTCGACTGCGGTCACGATGAACATGATGAGCATCGGGAGAATCGCGCGAAGGTCAAAGACGAAGGGTACCGGCATGAACTGCGGCACGGAGAACCAGGACGCGTTTTTTACGGTATCCCACTGCAGGGCCCAGGAGCAGGTGGCGGTGATGGTTTCGCCCGCGTCGTTGACATAGGTGTAGGTCGTCGGCAGGACGTGTCCCATGATGGCACAGATGATGTAGCCTGCGATGATGCCGAGAAGGATCGAGCTGTAGCTCGTAAAGCCCTTCGTGCCGTGCTTCAGGACGAGGATGATGACGAGGACACAGGTCGCGACAAACAGGTTTGGCAGGGAGCCGAAGTCGTGGTTCGAGGAGCCGCCGCCGAAGTAGCTGATGCCGACCGAGAGGAGCGAGAGGCCGATGGAGAGCACCACCGTGCCGGTGACGACCGGCGGGAAGAACTTTCTTAAGGGTTTCAGGATCGCCCCGAGAAACGTCTCAAACAGGCCGCCGATAAGGCTCGCCCCGAGGATGGCGCCGTAGGCGATGACACCGCCGCCCATGGTATTCGCGATGCTGCTCATGACGCCGATAAAGCCGGAGCTCGTTCCCATGACGACGGGAAGTTTTGCGCCGACAGGGCCGATCGTGAAGACCTGCACCAGGGTCACGATGCCGGCGATGAGCATGGCGTTCTGCAGCAGGGTGATCCGGAGAGCCCCCATGCCGCCGTCCACGGTGATCCCGCAAAGGCCCATGATGACGATGAGCGGGGTCAGGTTTCCGACGAACATCGCGAGCACGTGCTGAAGTCCGACCGGGAGAGCAATGGCAAGGCGCGGCCTGCCGTCGAGATCATAGGGTGTTGCTTCTTCCTGTTTTGGTTCCTGCGGGACACTGCCCTGTTTGCGGTCCATGGATGCCTTCTCCTGCAGAAAATCTGTCAGCTTTGAAAACAATGAGTTATTGGCTCGGGTAGCAAAAAGAGCCGCTTCGCCCTTGGACAAAGCGGCTCCGTTGCCTTTGTTCACTATACCCTGTCACCCGGGCGGTGCGCAATAAGGCGTGTTGCACAAAATATCTCCCACTGCTTTCACGGCCTGCACAAGATTAAAAATGGTTTCTCTTCCCTTCCGGACGTGCTATGCTTTTCCTGCAACAGGATTTTCTGAGAACTCTTAGGAGGTGAACCCTATGGAAACCATTCAGACCAAAAATGCACCGGCCGCGATCGGCCCGTATTCCCAGGCCAAGGTGACGGGATCTCTTGTCTTCGTCTCCGGCCAGATCCCGGTGGATCCCGCAACAGGAGCTGTTGCAGGGGAGTCCATCGAAGCACAGGCAGAGCAATCCTGCAAAAATGTCGGCGCCATCCTCACCGCGGCGGGAAGCGGCTATGACAAAGTGGTAAAGACCGTCTGCTTCCTCTCCGACATGGGAGACTTTGCGGCCTTCAATGCGGTCTATGAGAAGTACTTCACAAGCCGCCCGGCAAGAAGCTGCGTTGCGGTAAAGGAGCTGCCGAAGGGTGTCAAGTGCGAGGTCGAGGCGATCGCAGAAATCTAATTTTGATTTACAAGTTCATACAAAGTGACCTAAGGATGGGGAGTCTGCAGCGGTGCGGACTCCCCATTTTCTTTCATTTTTTCAGGACTTCTGATTTTTTTTCAGCACTTTGCCCCGGGATACGGTATGATAGAGGTGTCAATACGTGCAACCGGCACGAGAGAAAGAGAACTGGAGGTGTGCGATGATCCTTGTCGGAAACGGAACCGTGGTCACGATGGATAACGAAAACCCGCTCATTGAAAGCGGTGCGGTGCTGATCGACGGACCGGTGATCCAGGCGGTCGGAAAGGAAGCGAAGCTTTCGCTGCTGGCTCCGGGTGCTTCCTTTGTCGATGCCCATGGGGGACTCATTCTCCCGGGGTTTATCAACTGCCACACGCACATCTACTCGGGACTTGCCCGCGGTCTTTCGATTGCGGGAAATCACCCGAAGACGTTTGTTGACATTCTCGAGGGCACCTGGTGGGCGATTGACCGGCATCTCACGATTCCGGAGACAAAAGCCTGTGCGTATGCAACGCTTCTTGAGTGCATAAGGAACGGGGTAACGACGATCTTTGACCATCACGCGGGCTTCGGGGCGATTGAAGGGTCTCTCTTTGCCATCCGCGATGTCTGTCAGGAGATGGGAGAGCGGGCGTGCCTCTGTTATGAGGTCTCCGAGCGGGATGGCATGGACAAGTGCCGGGCGTCCATTCAGGAGAACGCGGACTTTATCGACTGGGCAGAAAAGGATCGTTCGGGCATGTTTGCGGCGATGTTCGGCGGGCATGCTCTCTTTACGATCTCGGATGCCACCTTTGAGCAGATGGTCGAGGCGAATGCGGGGCGGACGGGATTCCACATCCATGTGTGCGAGGGCATGAACGACGTGTATGACAGCGTTCGAAACTACGGCTGCCATCCGATCGAGCGCCTCTCCTACAACGGGATCCTCGGACCGAAGACACTCCTTGCCCACTGCATCCACGTAAGCCCCCGGGAGATGGACCGCATCAGGGAGACGGGGACCATGGTCGTCAACAACCCCCAGTCGAACATGAACAATGCGGTCGGCATGGCGCCGGCTCTTCAGCTGCTGCATCGCGGCATCACGGTCGGCATGGGAACGGATGCCTATCTCCACGACATGCTGGAATCCCTGAAGACCTTCATCCTGATCCAGCGGCACGAGGCCGCGGATCCGGACATCGGCTTTGCCGAGGACATGGAGATGCTGTTTTCGAACAACCGGAAGATCGCCTCTGTCTATTTCGACAAACCCCTCGGAATCCTGAAGGAAGGCGCCGCGGCGGACGTCATCACGATGGACTATCACCCGTTCACGCCTCTTCGCGCTGACAACATCTACGGCCACATCCTCTTCGGCCTTACCGGGAAGGATACGAGAAATACGATCATCAACGGAAAGGTCCTCTATCAGGACCGGACCTTTGTAACCGTTGACGAGGAGAAGATCAACGCCTTCTGCCGGGAAGAGGCGGGAAAGCTCTGGGGCGATCTGAATCATTGACTGGAAAGGAGTGCAGCATGAGCGATCTGATGCAGCCGTTATCCTTTGAGGAACTGTTACGCTGTGCGATGGGAGAATACCGGGCAAAGAAAAGCATCTTCGGGATCTCCCGGTTTGCGGTCTACCCGGATGGGAGTGCAAAGAGCTTTTTAGGGAAACCTCTCGAGGCACCGTTTGGCCCTGCGGCAGGTCCGCACACGCAGATGGCCCAGAATATTGTCGCCTGCTACCTTGCAGGGGCAAGATTTTTTGAGCTGAAGACCGTGCAGACCATCGACGGCGAAGAGCTCTCGTCCATGATCGACAAGCCCTGCATTGCGGCAAAGGACGAGGCCTACAACTGCGAATGGTCGACGGAGCTTACCGTGGAACAGGCGCGGGACGAGTACGTAAAGGCCTTTATCCTCTGCCGCGTGCTCTGCAGGGAGTTCTCCTTAGGGGACCCGGATGCGTTCCAGTTCAACCTCTCGGTCGGATACGACCTTAAGGGGATTCAGTCGGAGAAGATCGATACCTTCCTGAACACCCTGATGGATGCGGGCAGCGTGCCGGTCTTTCAGGAGAGTCTTGCTCTTTGCCGGCAGGCCGTGCGGGACGGGGTGTTTTTGCACGTGAGTCAGGCGGACCTGGATGCGATTCCCTCCTGTATCTCCAACAGCGTCACGCTCTCTACGATGCACGGGTGCAGACCATCCGAGATCGAGGCGATCGCGGACTATCTTCTTACAGAGAAACATCTGAACACCTATGTCAAGCTGAACCCGACATTGCTTGGATACTCCAGGGTGCGGCGCCTTCTCGATGACCTCGGCTATTCCTATGTCGAATTCGACCGGAAGCACTTCGACGAAGACCTGCAGATGGAAGATGCGGTGCCGATGCTCCGGCGCCTGATGGACGTCGGAAGACGGGAGAGCCTGACCTTCGGGGTAAAGCTCACCAACACCTTCCCGGTAAGGTCCATGGGCGAGGTTGCAGGATCCGAGATGTACCTGTCGGGAAAGGCACTCTATCCGCTCTCTCTTGGCGTTGCGGTGCGGCTCCACGAGGCACTGCCCGAGCTTCCCGTCAGCTACTGCGGCGGTGCGGACGGAGGAAACACCAGAGCCCTTGTCGATGCGGGACTGTGTCCTGTCACGATGGCGACAGTTCTGTTACAGCCCGCGGGATTTACGACACTGACCCGGATTGCCGGGCAGTTTACATCCGAGGGCTGGAGCGTTTCCGCAATCGATGGCGGGGCACTTTCCTCCCTTGCAGGTAAAGCACAGCCGAAGGGAAAGGGGCCACGGAATGCGGTCCGGGAAAGAAAAGAGGAGCTGCTTCCGGATCCCGATCATGAGCAGTGTCCGATGGTCTGCGGGATCTGCACGCTGGTCTGCCCGAACCGGGCAAATGTCATGATCGGCACCGGAAAGGAGCGCTTTGTCCTGCACCTCGACCGCCTCTGCAACGAGTGCGGCAACTGCAGTGCGTTCTGCTCCTACGGCGGGAACCCGTACCGCGACCGGCTGACATTCTTTTCGGACGAGGAAGCCTTCAACGATTCAACCAACCGCGGGTTTGTCTTTACGAAGGACGGCGTGGAGACGAGTGACGAGGGACTGGAGCCCTTCATCACGGCCGTACAGAAGGAAGCACCGTACCTTCCGGGGGTGCGGTCATGAGACGAAACTACATGATACAGGACGTCTCCCGCTGCATCGGCTGCGGGATCTGCGAACGGAACTGTCCGGTCGGGGCTCTTTCTGTCGACCGGGCGACAAAGCATGGGACGATTGATACGGACCGCTGTCTTGTCTGCGGCATGTGCGCCGTGAAGTGTCCGAAGGGGGCGCTTCGCGATGCGCTGGGGATCTTTGTCAGAGGCACTTGAAATGGACGTGTATTCCTTTACAGTCAACGGAATCAGGGTGGAAACCACGAAGAAGGAGCCGCTCCTTGTCTTTTTGCGGCAGGAGCTGCACCTGTATTCGGTGAAGGACGGCTGCTCGGAGGGCGCCTGCGGGGCCTGCATGGTGCTGGTGAACGATGAACCGGTGAGGTCCTGTGTCCTTACGACGGAGCTCGCCTGTGGCCGCACCATCACCACGGTAGAGGGGCTGACGGACCGGGAGAAGGACGCCTTTGTCTATGCCTTCGGACACTGCGGCGCCGTGCAGTGCGGCTTCTGCACGCCCGGCATGGTGATCTCGGCGGCAGGGCTTCTTCGGCGGGTGCCTGATCCTTCCGAGGACGAGGTGAAGGAGGCCCTTCGCGGGAATCTCTGCCGCTGCACGGGTTACAAGAAGATCCTCGAGGCGGTGCAGATGGCGGCGGCAATACTCCGGGGAGACCTTGTGATGGAGCCTGCATCGGTGGAGACTGGCGTCGGCAAAAAGACCGTCCGCGTCGATGTAAGGCGCAAGGTCCTGGGCTACGGCAAGTATCCGGACGATATCGGGCCGGAGTACTTTGTGCCGGAGCACGGGGAGAGAGCGGAAGAGGTAAAGAAGCTCTGCCATCTGGAGTCCCTGCACAGCGGCATGGTACTCGCAAACCCTGAAGATCCCGGCTGCAGCCTGTTCGAGGTGGTGGACGACGGGACACCTTCGATGGCCTATGGCAGCGCCGTCCGGGCAAAGTACCCGAGGGCAAAGGTGGTCTCCATTGATGCCTCGGCTGCCCTTGCGCTCCCCGGCGTCCTTGCGGTCTTTACGGCAGAGGATGTGCCGGTCAACAAGGTGGGTCATATCCGCAGGGACTGGGACGTCATGATCGCCGTCGGAGACTGCACACGGTGCGTCGGAGACGCGATTGCCCTGGTGGTTGCAGAATCCCCGGAGATCCTCGAAAAGGCAAAGCACCTGGTGAAGGTAAGTTATGAGGTCCTGACGCCGGTTAGGAACATTCGTGAAGCCATGGACCCTTCCGCCCCGAAGATCCACGAGGGCGGGAACCTGTGCGAACAGCGGCACGTGGTCCGGGGAGATGCGAAGGAAGCGCTGGCGCATGCGGCGTATACCGCGACGGCATCGTTCAAGACCCCATTTACCGAGCACGCCTTTCTGGAGCCCGAGTGCGCCGTGGCCCTGCCGTACGGGGACGGGGTGAAGGTCCTCTCCTCGGATCAGGGCGCCTTTGATACGAGGCGCGAGATCCTTGCGATGTTCCACTGGGAGGATACGCCGGATCGGGTGGTCGTCGAGAATCAGCTGATCGGCGGCGGCTTTGGCGGGAAGGAGGACGTCTCCGTCCAGCACCTCGCGGCTCTTGCGGCGTACAGGCTTCATCGGCCGGTGAAGGTAAAGCTCACGCGCCAGGAGAGCATCAACTTCCACCCGAAGCGCCATGCGATGGAGGCGGTCTTTACCGTCGGCTGCGATGAAAACGGGATCCTCACGGGACTTGACTGCGAGATCCATCTCGACACCGGGGCGTACGCGAGCCTCTGCGGGCCGGTGCTCGAGCGCGCCTGCACGCATGCAGTGGGACCCTATGTCTATCAGAACACGGACATCCGGGGATACGGCTGGTATACGGACAATCCGCCGGCCGGGGCATTCCGCGGCTTTGGCGTCACCCAGTCCGAATATGCCCTCGAGTCCCTCCTCAACGTCCTTGCGGCGAAGGTGGGGCTATCCCCCTGGGAGATCCGCTACCGCAACGCCATCGAGCCCGGAGAGGTCCTGCCAAACGGGCAGATCGCGGACGCCTCGACAGCCCTCAGGGAGACGCTCCTTGCGGTAAAGCCGTACTTTGATGCGAACCCCGGGCGCTGCGGCATTGCCTGCGCGATGAAGAACGCGGGCGTCGGCGTAGGGCTCCCGGACCACGGCAGAGTGAAGATCGTCGTCGAGAACCATCAGGCGGTGGTCTATGCGGCCGCCTCCGACATCGGACAGGGGTGCCTGACCGTGTTCACGCAGGACCTGGCGGAAGCGACAGGTCTTCCGATGACGGCGATCCGGATCGGTCTTGCGAACACCCAGAACGCCCCGGACTCCGGGACGACCTCGGGAAGCCGGCAGACACTCCTTACCGGCGAGGCGGTGCGCGGCGCCGCCTTCCTTCTTCGAGACGCCCTGCTGGCCGCTGAGAGGTCAGAGGAGAGCGGAGAGAGCATCGATGCGATCCTCCGGAACACCGAGGGTTACCGGCACCCGAGGCAGAACAGCAACACAAGCGCGGCCTATGGCACTGCCGTGACCTTTGCGCCGGTATCGGTCGACGGGTTCGTGAGCCCCGCGTTTGCGATTGAGGCGGACGGGACGATCTCTGCCCACGGCACGGGTCTTGATCAGGGAACCTACGGCAGCGCCGGAACCCAGAGCGCTATCCACGGATCCCCGGTGAAGGACGTGATGGGAGCGCTGTCTCTTCTCGAGGGCCGGGTGTTTACCTACGACTACTTTGAGCCGACGGACAAGCTCGGCGCTGCCGTTCCGAATCCGAAGAGCCATGTGGCCTATGCGTATGCGACGAACGTCGCGGTGCTGGACGAGAACGGGAGGGTGAGCGACCTCTATGCGGCCTATGATGCCGGAAAGGTGGTGAACCCGCTCTCCATTCAGGGACAGATCGAGGGCGGCGTCCTGATGAGCATGGGCTATGCCCTGACGGAGGACTTCCCGCTGAAAGACTGTGTCCCGCAGGCAAAGTTCGGGACACTGGGGCTGCTCAGGTCGACGGATATCCCGCGGATTCATGCGATCACCGTGGAGAAGGAGGAGCTCCTTGGCACCGCCTACGGCTCCAAGGGAATCGGGGAGATCACATCGATTCCCGCAGCCCCTGCGATCGGCGGAGCGTACTATGCAAGGGACCATAAGCTTCGGACAAGCCTTCCGATGGAGGATACGTACTACAGAAAGGGGGACCATGGAACTGACAGAGGGAGAAATTGATGCGGTGAGGGCGCTTCGAAGGGACCTTCACCGGCATCCGGAGCTCTCCTTTGAAGAGGTGAGGACGACGAAGGTCCTCCGGGAGCATCTGGAGCAGATCCCGGGTCTTACGGTGCTGGATCTTCCGGTCAGGACAGGACTTGTCTGCACCATCGGGGGCACCGGGACTGGACCCGAGGTGGCACTTCGGGAGGACTGCGATGCCCTGCCGCAGACAGAAGACGTCGACGTTCCCTGGAAGTCGGAGAACAAAGGTGTCATGCACGCCTGCGGTCACGACCTGCACAGCGCGGCGCTCTTCGGGGCGGCGATGGCTCTTTCAAGAAACCGGACATGCTTTTCAAAGGTGGACCTCATCTTTCAGCCGGCGGAGGAGGTGACACGGGGCGCGGCGTACCTCATGGACGAGGGGCATCTGTTCGATGCTATTCACCCTGCCTTCCTCTTTGGTTTCCACAACTGGCCCACGATCCCTGCGGGGACGGTGGCGGTAAAGACAGGGTGCCTCATGGCGGCAAAGAAGAACCTCACGATCACCGTCCACGGACGGGGCGGGCACGGGGCGGAGCCCCAGAACAACGTGGACCCCATCGTCTGTGCGGCGGCGATGATTGAGGGACTGCAGACCATTGTCTCCAGAAACACCGATCCTATGGACAACGTCGTACTCTCAATTAATGCGATCAGAGGAGGGTCCGAGAAGAACCTTGTCGTTGACGACGTGGTGTTCTTAATGACGATCCGAGCCCTGCAGGAGCGCGCGATGGAAAGGGCTTTTGAAAGGACAAAGGCTTTGCTTCTCGGGACTGCCGCGGCGTATGAATGCACGGTGCAGATGGAGATCGGGGACGACGTGCCTGCGGTGGTAAATCCTGAGAATATGACAGACCTTGCGGGGAAGATCGCGGGGAAGGTGCCGGATACAGAAGTTTCCTCGTGCGAGGGGGTTCTTGCAAGTGAGGACTTTTCGATGTATCGGAAAGCAGTGCCCGCGTCCTGGTTCTTCTTTGTCGGGAGCAGACCGGAGGACAGGCCCTGCGGAGCGCTCCACTCCGGAACCTTTGATCCGGACGAGCGGGCGATGATCGACGGGGCGAATCTTCTGGTGTCTGCTGTGGAGACCTGCTAAGAGCGGGGGATCGGGGCATAAAAAGCCCGAAGATCCGGGGTTCGAATCTTCGGGCGTATGGCTCGTATGAGGCTTTGGAGGGCGGCAGAAGAGTTATGCCGGATCCTGCGTTTTGTCTGCTTTCTTTCCGCCCTCTGCGCGGCGGGTGCGGAGGTCATCGAGGTAGTTGTACAGGGTGTACTTGGAGATCGAAAAGACCTCGCAGATCCTGGGACCTGCCTTCGTGATCATCATGGCGCCCGAGGTGTCGAGGAACTCGATGGCCTTCATCTTGTCTTCCTTGGTCATGAGGGCGGCGGGCTTTCCGACGAGGCGGATGCTCTCATTGATGAGATCGTCCAGAAGATCTGCGACGTTCTGCGTGATGTGCTCCGGCTCCTCGTGATTTTTGTCCTCCGCGTTGGCGATAAGGGGCGAGATGGTATCCTCGAGGGCAAGGAGCATTGAGATGTCATAGTTGATCGCAAGGATCCCGATGACACGGCCTCTCTGGTTTCGAAGGTAGATCGTGGAGGAACGGAGGATCCTGCCGTCCCTCGTCCTTGTGAGGTACCCGATCCGGTCCTCGAGCTGTCCGCCCTTTGCCTTCTTCGCCTCGAGGACGATGTGCGAGGGACCGTCGCCCACGTGGCGTCCGGAGACGCTGCCGTTCTCGATGGCGACGATGGAGTGGTCCGCGTCGCACTCGAGGTCGTGGACCACGACCTCACAGCGCGGTCCGAACTGGGCCGCGATGCCGTGTGCAAGACGCCTGTAGAATTCGATTTCGTGCTGAGTCATGACTTGCCCTCCCGGGGCAAGTATAACAGACTTTTGGTTCGTGGACAAAAAGTCTGTCAGGTGTACAATAGGAATTGATGAAAGATTGTCTGTACTGCAGACGAAAAGTTATTGAAACTTCACTGTTCCGGATACAGCTGTTTCGGTTTTTGTCTGTTTCTGATGTTTGATTTCGTGGTTGTTGATTTGTTTTTTAAACCTGTCATAAGGAGGCCAGCTCATGGAACTGAAGGTTGCATGGAACACCATGCCAAAGAGTGCGGATCAGAACCTGCCCATCATGTCGGTGAAGGAGGTGGAGAAGGCACACACCTTCCACGCATCCTTCCCCCAATATGCCCCGACGCCCCTGGCGGATCTGAATGGAATGGCAAAGACCCTGGGGGTCGGGTGCGTGCGCGTCAAGGACGAGTCGTACCGCTTCGGGCTCAATGCCTTCAAGGTGCTTGGCGGCTCCTATGCGATGGCGCGCTACATCGCGGATAAGACCGGACGGGATGTCAGCGAGCTTCCCTACAGCGTTTTAACCAGCAAAGAGCTTCGCGATGAATTCGGGCAGGCGACGTTCTTCTCCGCAACCGACGGAAACCACGGAAGAGGGGTTGCCTGGTCGGCAAGAGTCCTCGGGCAGAAGGCGGTGATCCGCATGCCGAAGGGGACGACACAGCGCCGCCTCCAGAACATCAGGGACGAGGGCGCCGAGGTCACGATCGAGGACATGAACTATGACGACTGCGTGCGCCTTGCGGCCTCGCAGGCAGCGAAGGTCGAAAACGGCGTCATCGTGCAGGACACCGCCTGGGAGGGATATGAAAAGATCCCGTCCTGGATCATGCAGGGATACGGGACGATGGCGATGGAAGCGGCAGACCAGATGGGAGTAAGACCGACGCACATCTTCGTGCAGGCAGGCGTCGGGTCCCTCGCAGGGGCTGTGACGGGATACTTTGTAAACCGCTACAGGGACAATCCGCCGGTTATCACGGTGGTGGAGACCTATGATGCGGCCTGCCTTTATGAAGGGGCAAAGGCAGGAGACGGGAACATCCGGAAGGTCGGAGGCGACATGCCGTCCATCATGGCAGGCCTGAACTGCGGTGAGCCGAACATCACCTCCTGGGATATCCTTCGAAACCACGTCTCGTGCTTTGTATCCGCCGAGGATTCCGTTGCACGGCGCGGCATGCGGATGCTCGGCTGCCCTGTAAAGGGCGATGCACAGGTCGTCTCCGGCGAGTCCGGCGCAGCATCATTCGGCGCATTTGCAACGATCATGCTGCAGGACGAGTACCGGGAGGTCCGGGAAAAGCTGGGACTTGATGAAAACAGCCGGGTGCTTTGCTTCTCCACGGAGGGAGATACCGATCCGGAGCGCTATCGCCGGATCGTCTGGGAAGGACAGGATCGCTGATATGGCAAGAACAATCATTCAGGGCGGCATGGTCGTGACGGACACCGATGTGTTTCCTGCAGATGTGCTCATTGAGGATGGGATCGTGCGGCAGGTCGCGGACGAGATCGATGACGTCCGGCCGGACGATACGCTGATCGATGCGCAGGGAAAGTTCGTTCTTCCCGGCGCCGTCGACGTGCACACGCACATGGATCTCGATGTCGGCTTTACGCGTGCCATCGATGATTTCTATACCGGGACCGTCGCGGCAGCCTGCGGCGGGACGACGACGATCGTGGATCACATGGCATTCGGGCCGAAGGACTGCAGCCTGTGGCATCAGGTGGAGGAGTATCATCGCCTGGCCGACGGCAGGGCGGTGATCGACTACGGCTTCCACGGGGTGTTTCAGCACCTGCACAGGGAGACGCTCGACGAGATGCGTCAGATCGCGGACCAGGAGGGCATCACGAGCTTCAAGGTGTATCTGACCTATGATTACCGCATGAACGACGAGGATCTCTATCAGATCCTTCTTGCGGCAAAGGATGCGGGGATTGTCATCGCGGCGCACTGTGAGAACCACGGGGTGATCCAGTACCTTCGAAGGCACTATGTCGAATCCGGCTGCACAGAGCCTAAGTACCACCCCTTAAGCCGTCCCGCGGACTGCGAGGCGGAGGCGGTGTCGAGGTTCCTGCGGCTCGGGCACATGGCAGGGGATGCCCCCGTCTATGTGGTCCATCTATCCAGTGCAAAGGGTCTTGAAGAGGTGCGGCGTGTCCGGGCACGGCATCAGAAGGGTGTCGGGATCGAGACCTGCACGCAGTACCTTACGCTGACGGACAGGCTCTATGAGGATCCGCAGGAGGGACTCAAGGCCATCATGTCCCCGCCGCTTCGAAAGAAGGAGGACAACGAGGCACTCTGGGAGGGTGTTGCCGACGGAAGCATCGACACGGTCGCAACCGACCACTGCCCGTTTCACTACCTGGCAGGCGGCGCGGAGAAGCAGCTCGGGAAGGACGACTTCACGAAGTGCCCGAATGGCGCACCGGGGGTTCAGGAACGGCTTCTGATGATGTTTACGGAGGGAGTCCGGAAGGGCAGGATCAGCCTGCCTCGCCTCGTGCAGCTGTGCTGCTCGAATCCCGCGCGTCTCTACGGTCTCTATCCGCAGAAGGGGAACCTCATGCCGGGAGCGGACGCGGACCTGGTGATCCTTGATCCGAACAAGTCCTTCACGTTCACAAAGGACGAGATCCGGGGCGCCTCGGATTACAGCCTGTACGAGGGAAAGAAGATGAAGGGCGACATTGACCTTGTCATGCAGCGGGGCAATGTGATCGTGAAGAACCATCAGTTCCTCGGAAAGAAGGGCGACGGACAGTACCTGAAGCGGAGAAGAAGTGATCTGTGCTTCTGACGGGAGAACGAACGAAAAGTTCATAAGATGAATAAAAACGGTGTGAATCCGGTGACGTGAAGAACACTTATGACACAGACCTCTTGACACGCAATCGGGAAGTCAGTATCATGCATATACGAAGGGACACAGTCGATAGACGGTTTGTCCTCAAAGCTTTAGCTAAAATAGCCGATACCTTGCAGGGGCGGCTATTTTTTTATGCCCGCAGGCATACTCAGATGGCAATACCCTGTTACTGCCCTGCACTACGACGCACCATTCCTTTTGATTTCGATTCGGAAGTTCTGGAAAAGACATGCAGAAATGTCAGTTTGAAAGTCGGTTTACCGGCTAAAATGTCGGTTTAAATGTCGGTTTGGATGTCGGTTTACCGGCTAAAATGTCGGTTTGGATGTCGGTTTACCGACTAAAATGTCGGTATAAATAGATATACTTTTAGGATAAGTATGAATCTTTTTTACTCATAGCGCTGCTCGTGAGCAGCACCAGGTTGGAAGATTGTGATCGTATGCTCTATAAGAACTGTTGATTATGACTTTTCTTCTTCCCTGAGTGAGTGCTCTCTTGCTGCGTCCACACGCATTGCGCTGAGTTCCAGTTCCCGGTCACCATTTTCACCGAAGGAAAGTCCCTGTCTGGAACGCTTCCAGGAGAGTTCCTCGTGGGTCAGCTCACTCAGCTTCCAGGCCGACATACTGCCATATCGGTCCAACACAGCAGAAATCAGTTCTCGGGCATGTTCCGATACCTGCCCGCTTTCAGAGGAAAATGGCACAGCGTCAGTATGATATTTCGTACGAACGCTTTTCAGGACAGGACCATATTTCCAGCCAAGAAAAGCCTCCTCGAAAAGAGGCACGTTATCGTACATTAAGGCTTCTCTCTGTGTGAAATACATCAGCTTGTGCATTTTCGTTTCACTCATAGCGCTGTGGAATCGGCCTTCATACTGATCGTATAATTCCTTTGCTACGGTTAAAGTTTCCATGCAAGTCACTCCTTCCAAATTGAGTAGAGTACATTCGGGAATCAGTGTGCTGTGCTGGCAAGCAGAAATAGGGCGGATCCTATCCTGCCATAAACGTGGCTGCAGGACGAATATTGCCACGAATCCGAACAGGACCTGTCGTCGGAACGACGTATTCGATTATCCGGAATAAAAAGATGGAAATCAGCCGTTTTAATGCAACTGGCAGAGCTGCCGGTCTTGACAAAATCCGGGAATTCGGTATGATGGAGATACAAAAAGGGCACTGCCGATAGACGGTTTGTCCTCAAGTTATGCTAAAAAATAGCCGGCTCGTGGATGGGATCTTACGAAATCTCTGGACATCGCCATTCGGGCACTACCGCTCGGAGCATCATTCCTGGTGCTCCGAGTTTTTAGTTTTTGCCTGGCCGGAAGACCGTTTTTCCAGTAGTTCCAGAATCGAAG
>Ga0256406_1004576_pt1 | contig 15650 bp, 9 predicted proteins | sample RumenRJG_03DNA_FD_185986 | JGI IMG/M metagenome (GOLD analysis project Ga0256406, IMG submission 185986) | Bovine rumen microbial communities from Lethbridge, Alberta, Canada - RJG_03 | ecosystem: Host-associated > Mammals > Digestive system > Stomach > Rumen | place: Canada: Alberta | collected... | reverse complement strand
TGCCATTGGCCCAGCGGCTGATGACGGGTTGCAGGCCGTCGGTGATGTTGTTCTTGGCCACGATGAAGTTGGAGCCGTCGAAGAAGGTAGCCACGGCGCCGCCAAGCAACAGCGGTCCTATGATGCCGTTGATGACGAGGCACACCTGGAACACGCGCGGTCCGAAGAAGTTGCCAAGCTTGTTCTGAAACTCATAGCTCACGGCCTGGAGCACGAACGAGAAGAGGATTATCATCCAAAGCCAGTAGGCTCCGCCGAAGCTTGTGCTGTAGAAGAGCGGGAACGAAGCGAAGAAGGCTCCGCCGAAGGTGACAAGGGTCGTGAAGGTGATTTCCCATTTGCGGCCCGTGGAGTTGATGACCATGCGCCGTTCCCCGGGGGTCTTCCCAATGCAGAAAATCATGCTGTTGGCACCTTGTACGAAGAGAAGGAACACGAGTAAAGCACCTAACAGGCTGATGACGAGCCACCAGTAATGTTGCAGAAATATATAGCTCATAGTGACGTTTTTTTTTGTTTTATTCGTTGGTCTTGATGTTGCCTTTCTTTATCTGCTTGCAGAGGATACTGATTTCCACTGCCAGCATAGCCGTGAAGAGGAAAAGGAAGAGGAAGAAGGTCAGAGCCACAGAGCCCGAGTTGAGGTCGGAGACGGCAGCCCACGTCGGGAGCATGTCCTGGATAGTCCACGGCTGTCGTCCGAACTCAGCCACGAGCCATCCGGCTTCACTTGCGATGTAGGACAGGGGCAGCAGTGCTATGCCGCCGAAGAGCAGCCACCGCTGGCGGTCGATGGATTTCTTCTTGTAGGTGAAGTAGATGACCAGGAGGAAGAAGAGTATGAGCAGACAGCCCGTTCCCACCATCACGCGGAAGGCCCAGAAGTTCACGGGGATATAGGGCACCACCTGATGGGGATCCTTCACGTAGCCGTAGCCGAAGTAGGCGATGTTGTCGGCCAGCTGCTTGCGCGTGGCTTCGTCCTTCTTTCCGTTGCGGTAGGCCGTCAGAGCGGCGATGGCCTTTCGTCCGCGGGCCATTTTCTCTTCTACCGACGGTTCCTTCTCTCCGTTGTCCTTGGTGTATCCCTTGAGGATGTCGTTCACTCCGGGCACCATGCCGTCGAGGCTATGGGTTGCCAGCAGCGAGAGCCCCTTGGGGATGCCGATGCGCAGAGGGGGCTCCTTCTCATTCGTGTAGTCGGGCTGCTCGAAGGGATTCACCCATGCGACGGCAGTCAGGCTCTGGCCCTTGCCGCCGTCATAGAGTGCTTCCATGGCTGCTAACTTCATGGGCTGTGTCTGCGACACCATGTAGGCTGAGTTGTCACCGGTGAAGGCAGCCAGCAGCGATGCGCAGAGCCCCACCACGGAGGCTATCTTGATGCTCTCCCTGGCCAGTTTCTCCTCGCGCTTCTTCAGCAGGTACCAGCTGCTTACAGCCACGACGAACACTGCACCGATAATCCAGGCCGAGGTCACCGTGTGGCAGAACTTGTCGACAGCGAAGGGCGAGAGAGCCACCTGAGCGAAGGAATCCATCTCGAAGCGCATGGTGTCGGGATTGAAAGTCTGGCCGATGGGGTACTGCATCCAGGCGTTGGCCACGAGAATCCACCAGGCCGAGATGGTGGCGCCGATGCCGGTGAGCCACGTGGAGGCTAAGTGGAAGCCGGGGGAGACCTTCTTCCAGCCGAAGAACATGACGGCTACGAAGGTGGACTCCATGAAGAAGGCCACGATACCCTCGATGGCGAGCGGAGCGCCGAAGACGTCGCCCACGAACCAGGAGTAGTTGCTCCAGTTGGTTCCGAACTCGAATTCCAGGATGATGCCGGTGGCCACACCCATGGCGAAGTTGATGCCGAAGAGGCGCTGCCAGAAGTGGGAAGCTTCCTTCCAGAAGGGGTTGCGGGTGCGGTAGTAGCAGGTCTCCACGATGCCCATGATGAGGGCGAGGCCCAACGTCAGGGGGACGAAGAGCCAGTGGTAGATGGCGGTAAGGGCAAACTGTGCCCTCGACCAGTCAATGGCCGCAGTGCTGATGCTTAGAAATTCATTCATAATGTTGCTTTAGATTATGTTTGTGGATTGTAGTTGCTTCATGCCGGCAGGCTGCCGTTCCCGCTCAGGGGGCGCGTTTGAGAACCTGCTCCGAGACGAAGGAGCTCTCGTCGCCGTGGGCGTGGCTCTTGATGTAGTTGGGAAAGAAGAACAGCTTCAGCACGGCGAAGATGATGAAGAGCTTCACCAGTATCACGGCCCACAGTGTCTTGCCAAGGGTCATGTGGCGGAAACCGTCGTAGTATAGGTCGAAAGCCCGGTAGAGGAACGTATTCTTGTTCATTTGGTTTTAGTTGAGAGGTGTTTGCACCTGATATGATGTTGCAAATGTATGGAAAAAATCCAAAGATGCAAAGCTTTTACACTAAAATTTGCATCCGGTAGTTGTTTTTTTGCGGATTGATAGTGTGGGAGCCCGTTCTGCGAACAGCATGCCTGCCTTTGAGCTTCTGTCAGCAGTCGGAGAATAGGGTAGGGGGGCAGCGTCCCTGCAGGTGGACATGCGCCCGCCCCCATATTGCGGATGTCCGGAATAATTGCAGAGGAGCGCTTTTGTGCTATTATTTGTTAATAATAGGGGATGCGTGATATGTATTCTTTGTAATTATTGTAAATTTGCATATCGCTATATAATATTTCGGTGTACTTAATGCTAATCTTTTAATAATAGACCAACAATGAAGAAATTTTTTCTCCCATTGCTTCGGCAGCTGTCCCTTGGCCTGACAGCACTTGTTTTTTCTTTAAGCTTGCCTCAGACGGTGCAAGCACAGTCGGTCACTGATACCCATGACAGTTGTGAGGTGATTGTCCCCAAGGAGTACACCGACTTCATGCGGGCTGCCGCACGCCGTGTGCCCTCCCATTTCGACAATCCCTCTGCTACCTCCGTCATAAGGAACCGCGGGAAAGTCTACACCTTCCGTCTGGCCACCTGCATCCTGCCTGAGTATGTGCAGACGGGATTCGGCAACGGCGCTGCCACCCTCGACAAGGAAGCCGTCAGGGCCGAGGTGTTCAAATGGTGGGATGAGCTGGAGGCTGAGCTCAACAGCTATTTCACGCCCGAGGTTGGCATCAGGTTTAAGATAGTGCGCGACGAGCGGCTCATTCTCTACACCCTTAACGATCATAATCTCTCACTCGATCCCTACGCTAACAACAACACGCGCCTTCTGCGCAGCAAGGAGATTGTCGACGCTTGTCTGGGCGGCAGCGACGGCTACGACCTCGGTATCCTCATCGGTGACCCCGGTAGCGGACGTGCCGGCGTGGCCCAGCTGGGCAGTGCCGGAAACCCCAATCAGAAGGGCAGCGCGTGGGCCGTACGCGCCAACGTCACCATCGCCCACGAGATTGGCCACAGCTTCGGCGCTGAGCACACTCACATCTGGTCGGATGCCATCTGCACGGAGCCCGGCCGTGGTACGAGCATCATGAGCTATGGCAGTCCGCGCAACTTCTTCTCGCTGCCCAGTATCAACCAGATGCGCAATACGCTGAACAATCTGAACTACTATAAGGATGCTGACAGGACCCAGCTGGAACAGGTGATTTCCAACGAGACAGTCACACCCTATGCCGAGGACGAACAGGGCTCGGACCCGATACTGGACCGCAGCCGCATCAAGAGCGAGTACACTGTGACCCTTGGCTCCAATTTCCAGTTCTATCTCCCCACGACGACGAAGGACGACGGCAGCTATTACTACAATGTCAACTCCTTTGATGTCTCCAAGGGTGCTCCCGAGAACGCCAACACCCTCCGGCCCGCTTACAAGGAGAAGCGCGACAACTGCATCATGTTCCAGCCGCGTTTCGTCGACCCTGCGATTCTGACGGAAAGCGAGAAGACCGACGGGCAGAACCATTACGAGCAATACTCCGATGCCTCAAGCGTGGGCTCATACACCTTCCTGGCCGCAGTGCGCGACCATTCGCGATACGACGCCATGCGGGTGAAACTCAATATTGTCGACGGCGAGGCCTTCAGAATCAAAACCGTAAAGTTCGAGAACAGCAACAGCCGGTACTATCCCGGGCGAAAGGTCACCATCACCTGGACGCCCTGCACCGACCTCTACGGCACCGACAGCAAGGTGCGCATCCTGCTCTCCGACGACTTCGGGCAGACCTACAAATACATTCTTGCCGACGACGTGGACAATACGGGCTCCTGCACCCTGACGATGCCTTACCTCTACATCGGAAAGACGAGCTATAATGGCTGGCGCCTGCAGGAGAACGGCGGAAGGTTCAAGGTGGAGGTGAAGGGCGAGGCCGCCTACGACATCTCTCCCTCGCAGGAGTATTCCATGCAGGGCGACGGTGCCGTGGCCCAGGGCTTCACCATGGACCCGGCCCGGCAGCGGGTCCTCTTCAAGCCGAAGAACTCCAAGGACGAGATGCCCGCGCCGATGGTGAGGGTGAACTCCGTCGACGAGATACCTGAGCGCGTCGAGATGGTGGCTTATCCAACCAGTTCGCCCAACACCCTGATTACGTGCCAGAATCCGGAAGATGTCGTGCAGGGCTCCATCGTGGTGCGCAGCTACAAGGCCGGATACAACGGCATCAGCTACACCTACACCCAGACTTTCATGCTGCCCGAGACGCTCTCCGGCAGCGACCTGGTGAGCTTCGAGGCCCGCAAGCTCCGCACCATGGCTCAGGCGCTCTACGAGAACATGGGCCGTCTGGGCTATCCCTACGACTGGCTGCAGGCATCGAAAGACTTCAAGAAGGCCTACGACAAGGTTTTCTCCGGAAGGGATGTCAAGGCGGATGCTACTATGGCCGATGTTGACGCACTCAACGAGAAGATGACGCTGCTCACGCAAATCGGCGACGACGATGTGGCCAAGCCCACCGACGGCAACTATTATTACGCCCGCTTCTATCTCAATCCCTACAGCCGCAAGACCTATTATTACGTGGTTGACGACGGCCACGGACAGAAATTCGTCAGCGGCGACACGTTCGAGGGCTACAGCGACGACCGGAAGGCTGCGGCCCGATGGCGTTGCTTTATGAAGAACGGAAAGTACCACTTCGTCAGCGATGCCGGCCATGAGCTCTTCAGCTCCTATGTGCCCGAGGGAGAATATCTTGACAGCAAGTACAGCGACTTCAATAACTTCAGCAACAACGGCATGGAGCGCACGCTGCAGCGCGGTTACTCCTGGGGCTCGTTCTCCATGCTCAACAATCAGAAGTTCGGCTGTCAGGTGGGACTCGCCGGTATTTTCTCCGTGGTGCGCGGCATCGACTACAGTGCCATGACGCCCGACCAGCGCTGGAACTGCAATGACGGCGTGTTCGTCTCGACCGACTTCCAGTTCGTGCCCACCGGCGATGCTCCCTATTCGTCGGACGAGGACCCGATACCCGCTCTTATCGGCAACAACACGGTGGCTGCGGATGCTGTGAGCGGAATCGTCTGGTACACGCAGCCTGCTGAGGGTGGCGTGAACGTTGTCTACGTCAAAGGTTCCTTTACTCCTGAGCGGGACGGACGCGTGAAGCTCGCCGTACCCTCGGAGCTGACCGTGGGGGGTGAGCGCAAGACCGTGGTGGGCATTGTGGCCTGCACGGTGGACACTAAGGCGCGCTACGACAATCTTTACACCTACAGTCTCGCTACGGCCTTGGGCGACCTGGATTTCGACCTCGTTGTTCCCTCCGGCGTCAGGACCATTGGTGAGAATGCCCTTGCTCAAAGCGCCAATCTCTATGAAGTGAGCCTGGCCGACGCTAGCCAGCTCACCACCATCGGCAGCTCGGCTTTCAGCGGCAGCCGCAACATGCGCTTCGCCCGCACCCTGCTCGACGCTCCGCAGCTCGCTGCTGTCGGCGGGGAGGCTTTCAGCGGCACCGCTCTGCGAAGGCTCTCGCTGAACGGCAGTCTCAGTGCCGTGAGCGCTAATTCCTTCAAGGGGGCGAGCCGTCTCGAATATCTCGACCTGCGCGACGCCCGTGGCTCGTCCAATGTGACGCGCACCGAGGCCGGACTGCCTGTCCATACGCTGGTGTTCACCAACGAGGCCGGGAAGAAGAGTGGTGCCGACGAGACCAATGTCGTGCGCTTCAGTGCCGGCAAGGGCGTCTGCGAGCACCTGGCTCTCTACGACACAACCCGGGAGAACGGCAGTTACGTCGCCCACGGCATTTCCGTGCCCCTCTACGACAGCAATGAGGGCACCGACGAAGGTTCCTTCACAGCGCTCAAGGCTACCTTCGACCGCTCCTTCGCCCAAGGCTACAGCACGCTCTGTCTGCCTTACGAGGCTGAGGTCCCCGGGGGCATGACGGTCTACCGGTTCACAGGGCGCGAGGGCAGTGAGGGGCACTACGTCTACTCCTTCACCGCTGCCGACCGTCTGGAGCCCAATGTGCCCTACCTCGTGGCGTGCAATCGGGGCGGCATCACGCTCGCACCGGTGAACAACGCCAAAGTGGAGACCAAGGGACGCTACACCATCGGTGACCGTCTGACCGCCTCTGATGCTGGCGACGGCTTCGTGGGCTCGCTCTCGACGCTCAGCCATAACGACGCCCTGGGACACTATGTCTATACCCTCAGTGCCGCAAGCCAGCAGTGGCAGCGCATCACCGACCTTAACGGCACGGTCAACGCCAATGCTTTCGTGGCTCCCTTCCGCGCCTTCTTCGTCGACCCCACGCTCGCCGATGCAAAGTCTGTGGGATTCAGCACCGGCGGAGCTTCGACGGGCATCAGCACGGTCTCCACTTCGACGGACAATGCCTCTGCCGGAGTCTATACGGTGGACGGCCGCAAGCTCAGCGGCAATCCTGACCGCTTGCCCAAGGGACTCTACATCATCGACGGAAGGAAAGTAATCATCAAGTAGGAAACGATGATCTCTCAATGAGCAAGAATCCAAACTATCAATAACGACACCCCCTGAACACTGCATGGGCGCGGCTGTAGAGGCTGCGCCCATTGCTGTGAGGAGGGGGGCTGCAAGGCGGTTGCGATGCACACGTTTTATTCCACTTCTATGAACACGGGCTCGCCCTCGTTGATGGTCGAAGCAGGCTCCATCCTCACCGCCATCGCCACCACGCTGGGCTTGACCAGCTGCATGTGAGGGCAGTAAGACAGAAATCCCCCGGCCCTCACCGGCAGGCTCTGCGCCTGCATGCGGGGGCGGGGCTCCGCTGTTTCCGGGGGCCTGCGCCATAAGTCAGCGCAGGGAGCGCCTCCTCTCCTCCTGACTTCCGGGCAAATAGCATTCTGCAAAGTTTTTTTATCAAATCTTGGTGTCTTTCCATACGAGAAAACATTAACTTTGCAGTTGTTAAATGCAATTACACCATAAAGACTATGAAAAGTATATTAGAGGGTCGTCCAGCCCTGAAGAAAGAAGTGGACAAGATAGCTGAGGTCGCCGGCTACCTTTGGCAGAACGGTTGGGCTGAGCGCAACGGCGGCAACATCACAGTGAACATCACCGGGCTTGTTGACGAGGCAATGCGCGCGCTGCCGGCCATCAGCGAGGTCAGGCCGATAGGGGAGACGCTGCCCTCGCTGAAGGGAGCCTGGTTCTACTGCAAGGGCACGGGCAAGCGCATGCGCGACCTGGCCCGCTGGCCTATGGCCAACGGCAGCGTCATCCGCATCCTGGACGATTGCAGCAGCTACGTCATCGTTGCCGATAATCCCGTAGTGCCCACCTCGGAGCTGCCCAGCCATCTCGCGGTGCACAACAGGCTCATAGAGGAGCACTCACCCTACAGGGCCACCCTGCACACGCATCCCATCGAGCTCGTGGCTATGAGCCATTGCCGGAAATTCCTGGGCAAGGACGTGCTCACGAGGCTCCTGTGGAGCATGATTCCCGAGACGAAGGCCTTCTGTCCGCTCGGTCTCGGCATAGTGCCCTACGGGCTGCCTGGAAGCGTCAGCCTGGCACAGGCCACACTCAGGGAACTCGAGGACTACGACGTGGTGATGTGGGAGAAGCACGGAGTCTTCGCCAAGGGCCTCGACATCATGGATGCCTTCGACCAGGTGGACGTACTCTCGAAGAGCGCACGCATCTATCTCGACTGCAAGGCCATGGGCTTTGAGCCTGAGGGAATGAGCGACGAGCAGATGAAGGAGATGACGGAAGCCTTCCATCTCCCGAGGTAGGAGAGAAAAGAAAACTCCCGGCTGCATAAACGGGGCGGTTCCTCGTCTTTTTTTTCAGAGAAGGGCCGCCTCATTTTATGGGTAGAGAGTCAGTAGATTTAAGTGTACCAGATATCAGACTTGATATTCTGTCTTACCTCATCAATAGTGTCTTTGGCATCTGATGCCAGACTATTGAAAAAATCCCGCAATTTTTCTTTCGTTTCTTTCATAGTGGTCTAGCTTTGTCCAAAAAAGTTATGTTCTTCTTTATTTCACGCGTTAAAGTTAGAAATTATTTTCTGAAAGGCAAAACGATTTCAGTAGAAAAATCGCAACAAATTAATATTTGTTATCATAACAAAAGCTAAAAGGGCGGTTTGAAAGATATTATACGAAAAATATGACAGTCGGAAAGGATTGCAGAGCCGTAAGGGCGGAAGGTCGAGCCCGGGCTGTGTGACAATCGTGAGACACCGGCGCCCGGCGCTGCCACCCCCCTGCGCATCTTCCACCTTATATATATATATGGCTCCGGCAGCAGCAAAGGCCCCTTCGGAGCGGGAAAAGGGATCAAATACCACAGATGTGGTATGCCAAATGCCCTAATTGTGGGATTGTGGGGTAGAAAAAATCGAAGTACCTTTGCAGCGTGAATATCAATAAATGTATCATCAAGGCTATTCCGACCTCCCATTAGGGTCCACGGAAGGCCAAAAAAAGAAAGGACAACATTATGAGCAACGAGAAAAAGCTTCATTTCGAGACACTGCAACTCCACGTAGGACAGGAACAGGCCGACCCCGCCACCGACGCGCGCGCCGTACCCATCTATCAGACCACCTCCTACGTGTTCCACAGTGCACAGCACGCCTCCGACCGCTTCCACCTGAAGGATGCCGGAAACATCTACGGCCGGCTCACCAACACCACTCAGGGCGTGTTCGAGGACCGCGTGGCCGCTCTCGAAGGCGGTGTGGGCGGACTGGCTGTGGCCTCGGGTGCAGCTGCCGTGACATATGCCATCACGAACCTGGCCTTTGCCGGCGACCACGTGGTGGCCACGGACACCATCTACGGCGGAACCTACAACCTCCTCAAGCACACGCTGAGCAAATATGGCATTGCTACCACTTTCGTCAACCCCGACGACTACGATGCCCTGGAGAAGGCCATCCAGCCCAACACAAAGCTCGTCTACATAGAGACCCTCGGCAACCCGAACTCCAACATCAGCGACATTGAGCGCTCGGCAGCCATTGCCCACAAGCACGGCATACCCCTGGTCATCGACAACACCTTCGGCACGCCCTACCTCATCCGCCCCATTGAGCACGGAGCCGACATCGTGGTGCACTCGGCCACGAAGTTCATCGGAGGCCACGGCTCTTCGCTGGGTGGAGTGATTGTCGACGGCGGTAAGTTCGACTATTTCCAGAACGACAAGTTCCCCGGCTTCACTCAGCCCGACCCTTCCTACCACGGACTCGTCTTCGGCAAGCTGCCCGCCCCCTTCGTCACCCGCGTGCGTGCGTTGCTGCTGCGCGATGAGGGTGCCTGCATCTCTCCCTTCAACGCCTGGGTGCTGCTCCAGGGCCTGGAGACTCTCTCGCTGAGAGTGGAGCGCCATGTGTTCAACACCCTGAAGGTTATCGACTATCTCCGCCAGCAGCCGCAGGTGAAGAAAATCAACCACCCCTCGCTGCCCGGACATCCCAATCATGACCTCTACGAGCGCTATTTCCCCAATGGAGCGGGGAGCATCTTCACCTTCGAGATTGACGGCAGCCAGCAAAAGGCCTGGGACTTCATCGACCATCTGAAGATATTCTCCGACTTGGCCAACGTGGCCGACGTGAAGTCGCTTGTCGTACACCCCAAGAGCACCACCCACTCGGAGCTGAGCGAGGAGGAAGCCTCCGAGCAGGGCATCTTCGACGGCACCATCCGGCTGAGCATCGGCACCGAGCACTATGAGGACCTCATCGCTGACCTCGACCAGGCTTTCGAGGCAGTGAAGAACGAAAAATAAAAAAATAAGTTTTTAATCAACTAAAAGAAAGAGAATTATGATTTACAAGCAAATAACCGACCTCATCGGTCGCACTCCTCTCGTGGAGCTTAGAAAATACTCCGCCCTGCGCGGTCTCGACACACCCGTCGTGGCCAAAGTGGAATTCTTCAACCCCGGCGGCAGCGTGAAGGACCGTATAGCCCTGGCCATGATCGAGGCTGCCGAAAAAGAGGGCAAGCTCAAGCCCGGCGGCACCATCATAGAGCCCACCAGCGGCAATACGGGCGTGGGACTGGCTCTGGTCTCGGCTGTCAAGGGCTATAAGCTCATCCTCACCATGCCCGAGACGATGAGCGTGGAGCGCCGCAACCTCGTGAAGGCTTACGGAGCCCAGGTGAAGCTCACCAGCGGCAAGGACGGCATGCCCGGGGCTATAAAGGCTGCCGAGGAGCTGCGCGACTCCATTCCCGGCTCCGTCATCCTCGAGCAGTTCGAGAATCCTGCCAATCCCGAGAAGCACTATCAGACCACGGGCAAGGAAATCTGGGACGACGCTGATGGCAAGGTCGACATCTTCGTGGCCGGCGTCGGCACCGGAGGCACCGTGTCGGGCATCGGCCGCAGGCTCAAGGAGCTGAATCCCGACGTGAAGATTGTGGCCGTGGAGCCTGTCGACTCTCCTGTGCTGCGCGGTGGCAAGTCGGGCCCGCACAAGATTCAGGGCATCGGCGCCGGCTTCGTCCCCAAGACCTACGACAGCAGTGTCATCGACGAAGTGTTCGATGTGGCCAACGACGACGCCATTCTCGCCGGACGCCAGCTGGCCCGCGAGGAAGGGCTGCTCGTGGGCATCTCCTCGGGTGCCGCAGCCTTCGCAGCTACAGAGATTGCCAGGCGTCCCGAGAACAAGGGCAAGCGAGTGGTGGCCCTGCTTCCCGACACGGGCGAGCGCTATCTCTCCACGGTGCTCTATGCCTTCGAGGAATATCCTCTGTAAAAGAAGCTTTTTTTTATTTTTTTGATTGGTATAGCAGAAGTCCTTGTTCCTCCTCCGGTGGGGGAGCAGGGGCTTTTTCGCTGTCAAGCTCCGCTACATGAGTGGTGAGAGAAGGCGTACCAGCGATTCCCAGAGGCGCTTGAGGAAGGGCGGTTTGTTGAGCTTCTTCACCTCGTCAATCATGAAACATTGCTCCTGGTCCTTGAGGAACACCTCCTTGAGCCGCAGCGACATGCCGCGGTCGTAGAAGAAGATGTTCGACTCGAAGTTGTGCTCGAAGCTGCGGAAGTCAATGTTCGACGAGCCGCAGGTGCAGACACCGTCGTCGCTGATGAGCAGTTTTGAGTGGTTGAAGCCCGCTTTGTAGAGGTAAATCTTCACTCCCGCCTCTATGACTTCCCTCAGATAAGAGTGGCTGGCCCAGTCGCAGATGGGCGTGTCGCCGCGAAGGGGCACCATGAGGCGGATGTCGACACCGGCTACTGCAGCCGTGCGCATGGCGAAGAGAATGGGCTCTGTGGGCATGAAATAGGGCGTCTCCATGTAGACGTAGCTGCGGGCCTGCAGGAGGATGCGCACGTAGCCCTGCTCTATCTCGTGCCAGGGCGAGACAGGGGAGCTGGGCACCACCTGGGCGATGCAGTCGTTGCTTATCGGGGGATTGACGGGAGGATAGTATTTTTGGCCGGAGAGCAGCGTGCGGTCGACGAAGTACCAGTCGACGAGGAAAGCCCGCTGCATGGCGTAGACGGAGCCTCCGCGGACTCTGAGGTGCGTGTCGCGCCAAGGCTGCTTGCCCGTGCCGCGGATGTAGCGAAGGGCGATGTTCATGCCTCCGATGAAGCCCGTCTGGCCGTCGATGATGCAAAGCTTGCGGTGGTTGCGGTAATTGGCCTTGCTGGTGAAGGCGGGGAAAAGGACGGGGAGGAAGGAGCGCACGTCGATGCCGCCGTCGCGCATACGCTCGGCAAAGTGCTTGCGGGCTTTCCAGTTGCCTACGTCGTCGAAGATGACCCTCACTTCCACGCCCTGCCGCACTTTGTCGATGAGGGCGTCGGCAATGAGATTGCCCAGAGGGTCGTCGGCGAAGACGAACGATTCGAGGTGGATGTGGTCCCGGGCTTGTCCGATGGCCGAAAGCAGAGCCAGGAAGAAGTCGCTGCCCCGGGTGTAGATGTCCACCTCGTTGTCCTTGAAGGGAAGTGCCAGACTTTGGTTGGCAAAGAGGCTCACCAGGGGGCGGTATTCGTCGGGCACGCGCAGGTCCTTCTGCTCGGCAAACTCCAGCATGGAGCGCTTGACGAGCTGGTCGAGGCTCTGCTGGCTGATGACGCGTTCCTTCCGCGTGTTCTGTCCGAAGAAGAAATAGAGGATGATGCCCACGATGGGCATGAAAAACAATACCAGCAGCCAGGCCATGGTCTTGGCAGGCTGCCTGTTGTCGAGCAGTATGGTTATCATCATGGCGATGTCGATGAGGACGTAGACCACGATGAAGGTCCAGTGTAGGTATAGAAGGTACATCATTTCCTGTCGTTGACGGATTGCCGCCCGCGGGCTTTGCTCAGCTCACGATGTCGTTGCCGAGCAGCTTGGCTATCTTGTTGCGTGCGGTCTGCATGTCGCGGTATTCGGCCATGAGCCTCGTGAGCTGTTCCGGTGACTGTCCCGGGAGAGATATTTGCTGTTGCAGCTCCCGCAGGTGGGTCTCCACGTAGTCGAGCCGGAAGTCGAGCAGCAGGTGGTCGGCCAGTTGGCGCGTTTTCTGCATCTCGGCCTCCCGCTTGGCCTCCTCGTCAAGAAATCGGTCCGACTCGCGCCCTTCTTCCTTCTTGTCGGCCATCTGATAACGGTCCACGCTGACGTCGTCTGCGATGCGGCTGATGTCGAGGTCGGCATGGTGAATGAAGTAGGGCTCAGCCTTGAAGCCGGGGTCAGCGCTGTGGTCGACGGCCTCTTGCAGGATTCTGTTGTAGAGCGGGTTGTGGAAGAGCAGGCCGTCGGCTCCGAGAGAGGCCGCAAAATACTGTGCCACATTGAAGTCGCGCACGTCGCCCTCGGCAACTTCCACTGCGGGGTAGATGACTTGCTCGCCCTTCTGAATGACGAGCTTTATCATGAGCTGCTCCACCTGAGGCTCGGTCTTCTCGTGCGGGTCCTGCTGAAGGAGCTCTTGCGCGGCATTCTCCTGCTGCCGCTGCTCTCGCCGCTGATCAGCTTCGCGCCCGGAGCGGATGTAGTTGTTCATCTGGCTGATGAGGGTGCTCTCGCTGATGTGCATGCGCTCGGCGCACTCATGGATGTAAGTGTCGCGCAGCACGGGGTCCTGCACGTAGGCGATGCTGTTGACGATGCTGTTGATGGTGGCTGAGCGCTTCTGCGGGTCGTCGGTACCGTCGGTGAGCAGCCTGGTCTTGAACTCTATGAAATCGGTCTCGTGCTCCGCTATGTAGCGCCTGAAGCTTTCTGCCGTGTTCTTGCGGGCGAAGCTGTCGGGATCGTCGCCGTTGGGAAGCAGCAGCACCTTGAGGTTCATGCCCTCCTGAAGCAGCATGTCCGTACCGCGCAGAGCCGCGTGGTGGCCTGCCTCGTCGTCGTCGTAGACGAGAGTGATGTTCGAAGTGAACCGGTGGAGCAGATGTATTTGCTGAGGAGTGAGTGCAGTGCCCGAACCGGCTACGACATTTTCAATTCCGCACTGGTACATGGAGATGACGTCGGCCTGTCCCTCCACTAAGTAGACGCGGTCGTTCTTGGCTATGGCTTGCTTGGCCTGATAGATGCCGTAGAGCTCGTGCCCTTTGTGGAACAGCTCGGAGTCGGGCGAGTTGACGTATTTCTGCATCACGCCCTTCGTCCGGGAGTCGAGCACACGGCCCGAGAAGCCAATCACCTTACCGCTGACGCTGAGCCAGGGGAAGATGACGCGGCCTGCGAAACGGTCGATGAGCTCGCCGTGCTCGTTCTTGTAGCAGATGCCGTCCTTGATGATGAACTCGTCCTTGTAGCCCTCTTTCAGGGCCGTGGCTGCGAGCATGAAACGGTCCTGCAGGTCGTAGCCTAAACGGAAGCGCTCAATGGTGTCGTCGCGGAAGCCGCGGCTGTGGAGGTAGCTAAGGCCGAAGGCGCGCCCGTCGTCGGTGCTGTGGAGCGTCTTCTCGAAGTATTTGGCTGCCCATTCCATGACGATGAGCATGCTCTCGCGTTCGCTCTGCTGGCGGCGTTCCTCCTCCGTGAGCTCCTTTTCCTTAATTTCTATATGGTATTTGTCAGCGAGCCATCTCAGAGCCTCGGGATAAGTCATCTGCCGAAGCTCCATCAGAAAAGTAATGGCATTGCCGCCCTTGCCGCAGCCGAAGCAATGGCAGGTGCCGCGCGACGGGGAGACGAAGAACGACGGTGTGCGCTCGTTGTGGAAGGGGCAGAGGCCTTTGTAGTTGGACCCGCTCTTCTTCAGCGATACGAATTCCGACACTACGTCGACGATATTCGCTGCTTCCTTAATCTTCTCTACTGTGAGTCTGTCAATCATGTCTTATTTCTTCCATCTTTATGAGGTCGTAGCCCTTTATCTGCACCACGATGGGGTGGAGCTTGGTGCCGTGGAGCATTGATTGCAGTTTGCGGTCGGAGGCGTAGGTCTTAATCTGTTCCACGGCTTCCTGCCACTGCTTAGCGGCCTCAGTCTCGGTAGCGTCGGTCTTGAGATACTTCAGCTCGAGGATGTAGCTGTGAGCCACCATCGGATAGACCTTGTAGTTGGGCAGCAGGAAGAAGTCGCAATAGCCGTGAGCGAACTCCATCTCGGGAGCTATGAGATAGTAGTTGGTCAGCGTGAGATAGGCGTTCATGAATCCTTGCAGGTTGCGCTCGCCCTCAATGAGCTGGCGCACGGCTGTGGTGTCGTGATAAGCCTTGAGGATGAAGTCCATCAGAGGATTCCAGTCGCCATGAAGGGCCGCACGACTGAAAAACAAACTCAGCCGGGAAGTGCTGACCCGCGCTATGGACTGATATTCATCGAGCAGATAGTGGTAGTACTGCAGGCGGACGTTGTTGTTGGGAATGGTGAGCTTGAGCAGTTCGCCTTCCACCCCGCCGATGGTGAGCATGCCATAGTAGTAGAGCAGACTGACGAAGTTGCCATACTCCATGATGCGCTCGGCGGGGAAATGGCTGACAATTTGGCCATAGATGAACCCGTTCTCAGCTATGTCGTGAATGACGCCGAGGCGTTCGCTCTCCAGCTTGTCAATCTCTATCAGCCGCTTCAGCTTACTGTAATCGGTCATCGTGTTAGGGTCGATGAGTTCCTTGGGACGTTGTCCCTGAGCGATGAGATTACTCATATAGTAGCACACCATGTCGCTGTTGAACATACTGGGGTCCTTGCCGAAGCTGTCTTCTGCAAAGCAGTAGTTGTCGTACCACGGTTTGATG
>Ga0256406_1004575_pt1 | contig 15650 bp, 11 predicted proteins | sample RumenRJG_03DNA_FD_185986 | JGI IMG/M metagenome (GOLD analysis project Ga0256406, IMG submission 185986) | Bovine rumen microbial communities from Lethbridge, Alberta, Canada - RJG_03 | ecosystem: Host-associated > Mammals > Digestive system > Stomach > Rumen | place: Canada: Alberta | collected... | reverse complement strand
GACGCAACGGCTGTTTTGGAACAGTTCATAGCAAGCCATGTGGCAAGCTCCTCGAACTCTTTAGTAAAGCGTGAATTATGCATCGCCCACGGAACAGCAGCTGTCACCACTCCATGCTCGGGGCAGTCCACACGAGGCTCATCCGCTACGATATACACCTTGTTTGTATTCCAATCGCAGGTACGCCATGATCGTTGCCTGCGACCTTTGTCGTAGTAGGGAGACTTTCTCCCACAAATGCCACATCGGCACTGTTCTCCCTTAGTGGGATGGACCATAATCGCAAACGAGCCATCAGGTAAGATTTTCATATCATCGATGGCGGTATGCTTGACATTAAGAACAGCTTTGAGTATCTTTTTGGTGAGCATACATTTACCTCTCTGTACTATAGATTTTTTTTGGCGAAAAAATTGTACAGGAAAATGTATGCTTTTTCAATATTTACAAGGGTTACAGCGTTTTAGCTACCCACACAAACTGATGAAGAGCCCTTTTTTGTTGAAAATTTCCCCCGGATACATTATAGTAGGTAAAGACTGAAATCAGAGAAAGAAGGTAAAAATGGATTATAACATTGGCGTGATCGCGGGAGACGGCATAGGACCAGAGATCACAGACGCAGCATGGACTGTTCTTGAAAAAGTTGCCGGGAAGTATGGTCACGAGTTCAACCGCACAGATATCCTGATGGGCGGATGCTCGATTGATGCGACAGGAGAGCCACTCACAGATGAGGCTATAGAGTCAGCAAAGGCGCAGGATGCCGTGCTCATGGGAAGCATCGGCGGCAATACATCCACATCACCGTGGTATAAGCTCCCACCAGAGAAGAGGCCTGAGGCTGGACTTCTGAAATTAAGAAAGTCACTCGGACTCTTTGCAAACTTACGTCCTGCATATCTTTATCCGCAGCTCAAGGAGGCCTGTCCGCTGAAAGAGGAAACGGCCGACAAAGGATTTGACATGATTATTGTCCGTGAGCTGACAGGCGGTCTCTATTTCGGAAAGAGACATACAGAGTCCTACAATGGCGTGATTCAGGCAACGGATACCCTCACCTACAATGAGAATGAGATCAGAAGAATTGCGATCAAGGCATTCGAGATAGCGAGAAAGAGAAGAAAAAAGGTCACTTCTGTAGATAAAGCAAATGTTCTTGATTCTTCGCGTCTCTGGAGAAAGGTGACCGAGGAGGTCTGGGCTGACTATCCTGACGTGGAGCTCGAGCATATGCTGGTGGATAACTGCGCAATGCAGCTCGTCAGAGATCCGGCACAGTTCGATGTGATACTCACTGAGAATATGTTCGGCGACATCCTCTCAGATGAGGCTGCAATGGTGACAGGATCCCTTGGAATGCTTTCATCCGCCTCTCTCAATGAGACGAAGTTCGGCCTTTATGAGCCAAGCGGCGGATCAGCACCAGACATCGCAGGACAGGATATTGCAAATCCTATAGCTACTATCCTTTCAGCAGCAATGCTCTTACGATACAGTCTCGATCTCGACACCGAGGCAGATGCAGTAGAGAATGCAGTAAGACAGGTACTCGATGACGGCATCCGTACCCGTGACATCCTCCCTCGTGAGGGTGCAGAGAGCATCACTACCGTAGGATGTAAGCAGATGGGTGAAGAGGTAGCAAAGCGCATCTGAACATAGGATTCTGTGAGCCAGAAACAGACTGACCCATAGGTGATCATTGCTATTAATTCAAATTATTTAATTAAAATAACGCCGCGAGTATCTATCGTACATGTGGCGTTATTTTTATTTACAGGGATTTTTTTGTTTTGTAGGGGGATAAATACTCACACTGCGAGAATACATCAGAAAACACGGATGAAGAAAACACAGCAATACCATGAATAAATTTCAGTACAGGCTTGAATTTTTTTCATATATGTACTATAGTATAGCCTATCTAATACGCAAAGGGACTTTTTGTTATTGAAAAGCAAAGAGTCAGATTTTATAATATAAACATTGTGACGGTTTTTATTGAATAGAAAGGAAAAGACAGTATGCAGAGTGACAACATGAAGCGCGGCATGCAGCAGGCACCGGCGAGAAGCCTTCTGAATGCGCTTGGATTCACAAAGGAAGAAATAGACAAGCCGTTGGTCGGCATCGTAAGCTCATACAATGAGATCGTGCCGGGCCATATGAATATCGACAAGATTGCACAGGCAGTAAAAATGGGAGTTGCAGAGGCAGGCGGCAATCCGGTCATGTTCCCTGCAATCGCAGTCTGCGACGGAATCGCAATGGGGCATATCGGAATGAAGTATTCACTCGTGACCCGTGATCTGATCGCTGATTCTACCGAGTGTATGGCAATTGCCCACCAGTTCGACGCACTTGTCATGATCCCGAACTGCGACAAGAATGTACCTGGACTGCTTATGGCAGCAGCACGTATCAATGTGCCGACAGTATTCGTGTCAGGCGGCCCGATGCTTGCAGGACATGTAGAGGGACGCAAGAGATCACTGTCTTCGATGTTTGAGGCAGTAGGTGCCAATGCAGCAGGCAAGATGACTGACGAAGAAGTCCGTATCTATGAAGAAAATGTCTGTCCTACCTGCGGCAGCTGTTCAGGAATGTACACAGCCAACTCAATGAACTGCCTTACAGAGGCCATTGGAATGGGCCTTCGTGGAAACGGAACCATCCCAGCTGTGTACTCTGCAAGACTCCGTCTCGCAAAGCAGGCCGGATATGCCGTAATGGATATGCTCAGGAAAAATATCCGTCCTCGCGACATCATCACAAAGGATTCTATAATCAATGCCCTGACAGTTGATATGGCGCTCGGATGCTCTACGAATACGATGCTTCATATCCCTGCAATCGCTCATGAGATAGGCTTCGATTTCGATATCAGCTATGCAAACCCTATTTCTGAGAGAACACCGAACCTCTGCCACCTGGCACCGGCAGGTCCGACATATATTGAGGATCTGAACGAGGCCGGTGGTGTATATGCGGTCATGAAAGAACTCGGAGATGCAGGCCTCCTGAACCTCGACTGCATGACAGTCACAGGAAAGACCATCGGAGAAAATATCAGGAACGCAGTCAACAGGAATCCAGAGGTCATCAGACCTATTGACAACCCATATATGCCAAATGGCGGACTTGCAGTATTAAAGGGCAATCTCGCACCGGATGGCTGTGTGGTAAAGCGTTCTGCAGTAGTACCTGAGATGATGGTACATACCGGCCCGGCAAGAGTTTTTGATTGTGAGGAAGATGCAATTGCAGCCATCAAGGGCGGCAAGATCGTAGAGGGTGACGTCGTAGTCATCAGATACGAGGGACCTAAGGGCGGCCCGGGAATGAGAGAGATGCTCAATCCTACATCAGCAATTGTCGGAATGGGACTCGGTTCATCAGTAGCTCTGATCACAGACGGACGATTCTCAGGAGCCAGCCGTGGAGCTTCAATCGGTCATGTATCACCGGAGGCAGCAGTAGGCGGCCCGATCGCACTCGTAGAGGAAGGCGATACGATCACGATTGACATCCCGAATATGAAGATCACACTTGAGGTATCAGATGACGAGCTCGCTCGTCGTAAGGCTGCATGGAAGCCTCGCCAGCCGAAGGTGACGACAGGATATCTCCGCAGGTATCAGGCAATGGTGACATCAGGTAATCGTGGTGCCATCCTTGAAGTGCCAGGAGAAAAATAAAACAGATTTAAGGAAAGAGAATAAAGATGGAACTTACAGGTGCACAGATAGTTATAGAATGTCTCGTCGAGCAGGGAGTCGATACCGTATTCGGCTACCCGGGCGGCGCCATTCTCAATGTGTATGATGAATTATATAAGAATAAGAACCGCATCCGCCATGTCCTGACAAGCCATGAGCAGGGTGCATCCCATGCTGCAGACGGCTATGCCAGAAGCACGGGAAAGGTAGGAGTCTGCATGGCGACATCAGGCCCGGGAGCTACAAATCTCGTGACAGGGATAGCCACAGCATATATGGACTCAGTGCCTGTAGTAGCAATCACCTGCAATGTCACAGTGCCTCTCCTTGGAAAAGATTCCTTCCAGGAGGTTGATATCGCAGGCATCACAATGCCAGTCACGAAGCACAATTTTATTGTAAAAGATATCGCGCAGCTCGCACCGACGATCAGGAGAGCATTCAGGATCGCAAAGTCAGGAAGACCAGGGCCGGTTCTTATTGATATACCAAAGGATGTCACGGCCAATAAGGCTGATTACGAATATGTAGAGCCAGAACCAATCCCAAGGATGGCAGACAGGATCACGGAGTCGGATCTTGATACCGCAGTAGATATGATAAATAGGGCGCAGAAGCCATATATTTTCGTCGGCGGCGGAGCAGTCATCTCAAGAGCGGCAGATGAAGTGAGAAAATTCGCAGACCTGATCGATGCACCGGTCTGTGATTCACTCATGGGAAAAGGCGCATACCCGGGAACCGGAGACAGATACACAGGAATGCTCGGAATGCATGGAACCAAGGCTTCAAACCTTGGCGTATCATCATGTGACCTTCTGGTAGCAATCGGTACGAGATTCTCAGACAGAGTTCTTGGCAATCCGAAGACATTTGCCTCGAATGCAAAGGTACTCCAGATAGATGTAGATCCGGCCGAGATCAATAAGAATATAATAGCAGATGCCGAGATCATCGGAGATGTGAAGGAAGTCCTTAATCGCCTGATGCCAAAGCTGAAGCAGCAGGATCACCATCACTGGATGGAGCACATGAAGGATCTCTGCAATAAGTATCCGATGGAGATTCCAAAGGACGGACTCACAGGCCAATATGCAGTAAATAAGATATATGAAGCCACAAAGGGTGATGCGATCATCACGACAGAGGTCGGACAGCATCAGATGTGGACGGCCCAGTACTATCTGTTCAACAGACCGGGACAGCTCCTTACATCAGGGGGCTTAGGAACAATGGGCTACGGACTGGGAGCATCCATCGGTGCAGCAGTCGGTAATCCGGGAAAGAAAGTCTTCAATATCGCAGGCGACGGCTGTTTCCGCATGAATATGAATGAGATAGCCACAGCCACGAGGAATAAGCTTCCAATAGTTGAAGTAATCATGAATAACCACGTACTCGGAATGGTACGTCAGTGGCAGGATCTTTTCTATGGAAAGCGCTACTCCAATACAGTTCTCGATGACGGGGTAGACTACTGTGGCATCGCAGAAGCAATGGGAGCAAAGGGACTCCGCGCCACGAGCCAGAAGGAATTCGACGAAGCACTCACCATCGCCATGAAGACCGACACACCGGTAGTCATAGACACGATCATCGGAAGCGACGACAAAGTATGGCCAATGGTCGCACCAGGCAAGCCTATTTCAGAATGCTTTGATGATAAGGATCTGAAATAGTAATTACATAAACATACATAATACAATACTTGTCATCACCACTTTAAAGTGCTATAGTAAGAACAATGTTTTTGTAATCCAAAGGAGGATAAAGTAATGTCAAGAGTTTACAACTTTTCTGCAGGACCTGCAGTGTTACCTGAAGAGGTGCTGAAAGAAGCACAGGCCGATCTGCTTGATTACAAGGGATGTGGCATGTCAGTAATGGAGATGTCCCATCGATCACAGATGTTCGACGACATCATCAAGACTGCAGAAAAGGACATCAGGACATTACTCAATATCCCTGATAATTATAAGGTACTGTTCCTTCAGGGCGGCGCATATCAGCAGTTTGCAGCAATCCCGATGAACATGATGAACAGGCATCATAAGGCAGGATACATCCTGACAGGACAGTGGGCTACCAAGGCCTGGAAAGAGGCAAAGATATATGGTGACGCAGTAGCACTTGCATCCTCTGAGGATAAGACATACTCATATATTCCGGACTGCTCAGATCTTCCGATCACAGATGATATGGACTATGTTTACATCTGCCAGAACAATACTATTTATGGAACAGAGTACTGGGAGCTCCCGAATACCAAGGGTGTAGACCTCGTAGCAGATGTATCAAGCTGCTTCCTTTCAAAGCCAATGGATGTGAGCAAATACGCCGTAATGTACGGCGGAGTCCAGAAGAACGTAGGACCTGCAGGACTCGTGATAGATATCATTCGTGATGACCTGATCACAGACGAGGTATATCCAGGCACACCGACAATGCTCAAGTGGAAGACACAGGCTGATAAGGATTCCCTTTTCAACACTCCTAACTGCTGGGGCATCTATATGTGCGGCCTTGTATTCAAGTGGCTTTTAAAGAACGGCGGTCTGGCTGAGATGGAGAAGAGAAATGCCGAGAAGGCAAAGATCCTTTATGATTTCCTTGACCAGTCCAGGCTCTTCAAGGGAACAGTTGAGAAGAAGGACCGTTCTGTCATGAATGTTCCTTTCGTCACAGGAGACAAGGATATGGATGCGAAGTTCGTTGCCGAGGCAAAGGCAGCAGGCCTTGAGAATATCAAGGGTCATCGTACTGTCGGCGGCATGAGAGCTTCAATCTACAACGCAATGCCAAAGGCAGGCGTAGAGAAGCTTGTAGAGTTCATGGCTGATTTCGAGAAGAAGAATGGTTAAGAGTTTCAAGTTCTGAGTTCAAAGTTCATAGCTGTCAGCTCAGAACTCAGGACTTAGAACTCATTATGAAAGGAAAAAGATGTTCAAATACCATACACTTAATGCCATTTCTCCAAAGGGACTGGTAAAGTTTTCAAATAATTATGAGCAGACCGATGATGCAGATGATGCAGACGCATTTATCGTAAGAAGCGCAAAGCTCCATGATATGGAGTTCTCTGACAAGCTCTCATGTATCGCAAGAGCCGGAGCCGGAGTAAATAACATTCCTCTCGACAAGTGCGCAGATCAGGGAATCGTAGTATTCAATACCCCTGGTGCCAATGCCAATGCGGTAAAGGAGCTTGTATTTGCAGGAATGCTCCTTGCAAGCCGTGATATCATCGGATCGGTGAACTGGGTTCTTGAGAATAAGGATGATGCCGATATCTCCAAGAACATGGAGAAGGCCAAGAAGAACTTCGCAGGAAATGAGCTTGCAGGCAAGAAGCTCGGAGTCATCGGACTCGGAGCCATCGGCCAGCAGGTAGCAAATACAGCCACGCATTTCGGAATGGAGGTACTCGGATATGATCCGTACATTTCAGTAAATGCAGCATGGAACCTTTCAAGAAATGTAAAGCACATTGCAAATGTAGATGACATCTATCGCGAGTGCGATTTCATCACGATCCACGTACCTCTTCTTGATTCTACAAAGGGCATGATCAATAAGGATGCCGTAGACAAGATGAAGAAGGGCGTAGTAGTCCTGAACTTCGCAAGAGACCTTCTTGTAGATGAGCCTGCAGTTCTTGACGGGATCAGGTCAGGAAAGGTAAAGCACTATGTGACTGACTTCCCGAACCCTACAACGGCCGGACAGCCGGGAGTCATCGCCACATCGCATCTCGGAGCTTCTACAGCAGAGGCAGAAGAGAACTGCGCAATGATGGCAGTAGATGAGATCATGGACTTCCTTGAGAACGGTAATGTGACACATTCAGTCAACTATCCTGACTGCAACATGGGCGTCTGCACGGCAAAGGGCAGACTTGCAATCCTTCATCACAACAATCCGGGCCTCATCGCAAAGTACACAACCATCCTTGGTGATGCCAATGTCAATGTATCAGACCTCACCAATAAGAGCCGTGGTGACTATGCATATTCGCTGCTCGATGTAGATTCAGAAGTATCACAGGATGTCGTAGACAAGCTCAGCGCAGTACCGGATGTCATTCGTGTAAGAGTAGTTAAATAATATAATTTTATACATGCCACCGCTGTCTGCTCTGGCAATCTCACATATATCCTGTAATGAAAAGGAGAAAAATATGGCTACAGTAAGACCATTTGCTGCAATAAGACCTAGGGTAGATATGGCTCAGACGATAGCAGCACTTCCATATGATGTATATAACAGGGCGGAAGCTACGGCACATGTCCGCAAGTTTCCGCACTCCTTTCTCGCGATAGACAGGGCAGATACAGCATTTCCTACGGATGTGAGCGAGTATGATCCGCGAGTGTACCAGAAGGCACATGATCTGCTGTGGCAGTGGGTGGATGATGGCTCATTCGTCCGTGACGGCGAGCCATATTACTATATCTATGAGGAAAATATGGACGGCCGCGCCCAGACAGGAATCGTGGCCTGTGCTTCAATAGACGACTATCAGAACGGAGTTATCAGGAAGCATGAGAATACCCGCGCGGAGAAAGAACAGGACCGTATCAATCATGTGGATGCGTGCAATGCCCAGACAGGACCTATTTTCCTTGCTTACAGAAGAAATAATACGATTGAGGGCATCATAAGCAGATACAAGAGCACAGAGGCTCCGGTGTATGATTTCACCACGCTTGACGGGATTTCTCACAGAGTCTGGATCATAAAGGATCCAGATGACATTCAGACGATCAGGGATGCATTTGCAGGAATTGATTCAATCTACATTGCAGATGGACACCACCGTGCAGCATCAGCTGTAAAGGTTGGGCTGAAACGCCGTGCAGAGCATCCTGGATATACAGGCAATGAAGAGTTCAACTTTTTCCTGTCGGTGCTGTTCCCGGATGAGGAACTCAAGATCTTCGATTACAACAGGGTACTGAAGGACCTGAACGGACACACTCCGATGGAAGTGCTGTCAGCTGTGAAGGAAGTCGCAGAGCTCAGACGTCAGGGAAGGGCTCCGATCAAGCCACAGTTCAAGGGCTCATTCAGCATGTATCTCGATGATACCTGGTACAATTTCGCATTCAGGCAGAATCTGAGAAGCTCCGACCCGGTAGACGGACTCGATGTATCACTTCTTCAGAATCTGATCCTTGATCCGGTATTCGGTATCAGGGACCCGAAGACAGATCCGAGAATAGACTTTGTAGGCGGAATCCGTGGTCTGCATGAGCTCGAGAAGCGATGCCACAGAGACTGTCAGGCAGCATTTGCGATGTATCCGACATCCATTTCAGAGCTCTTCGCAGTCGCAGACGCAGGCAGGCTGATGCCTCCGAAGTCTACGTGGTTTGAGCCGAAGCTCAGAAGCGGACTGTTTATTCATGAATTAGACAGATGATTTTTCAGGGCACCGGAAGGTGTCCTTTATTAACCAACTAGTTAATAATTGTAAGGCGCAAAAAAACCGCCCTTTATTTATGGGCGGCTGATCTGAATCAGAGTTGTATAGAGTTATTTCTTCTTTGCAGTCTTCGCAGTCTTTGCAGTCTTCGCAATAGTGTTAATAATGGAAAGTCCGGAACCGTCTCCATTATTCTCAACAGCTGAAAGTATAACAATTTTTTTTGCCTTTTTGTTGGCGATAGCCATAGCCCTTTCTTTTACGCTCACAGAATCTGACTCAACAGTGTAATCAAAGATTATACCCTGATAACCGGCAATCTTTTTCTTCTTGAAATTTGTGATCTCCCCCTGCATATCGGAAGCTGCATTTGCAGAGCCCTGAATAAGTGAAGCCATGTCATTGTCATCATAATCATTGAAGTTCATCTCAGCTCCATCAGCAGGGATGGTAGTACCCATGAGAAAGCTTAATTTTCCGGTGGTGTAGTCTGATTCGTCCGTTTTGATATAGATCTTGTATCCCTTGAGCTTCAGGTCTTTGTTTGATTTGTAAGAAACAGGGATCTTAAAAACGATGCCTCCGATAGTAACGTTCCTTGTCTTCGCTTTCGCCTCCGCGTTCACAGATCCGGCAGGTGTAACAGCCCCCATAAGAAGAATAGCTGCGCACAGAAGTGCTGATACGATCTTTTTTGTTGTCTTCATAGTTTGTCCTCCTGGTTAATAAAAAAGTTATAAAACAAGTTTACATGATATCCAATAATAGTGCAATAGGAAATGTAAACTATTGAAGTAAAGTCTTCGTTACAATATAATAATTTGTATAGAAAAAGATACATTTTCATACAAATGAGCCATGGAAGGTACTTGAGTATTGTGCCTCACTTGGTGAGATCTGCGTAGCTCCGATCAATACCGGACGGTTTGATCTGGAGACATGCGGGACAGGGATGCAGGAGCTTGACAAAGTAACGAAGAACGGTGAAGATACAACTGTCAGAAAGACACAGTATCTTTGGTCTGGCAGTGAAGGTATATAACGAGTTCTATGTTTTTTGTAAAGTGAAATAAAACCTGGCTTGAAATCCACTTTGGATATTTATGGCAATCAAATATGCGTTCTGCTCCTAATTTGGATATTATGCATCGATTATTATGATGGTAACTCCCAAAATATTCGAAGTGAATGGCTAAAGATGAACAAAAATGTAATAATTACTATGGGCAAAGTATGGCTATCCACTGATACAGAAAAATTTGGGCGTTGATGCTCCCAAATTACTGCCGTAATATCCAAATTGGGAGTTGCCACTGCAGCTATGCCAGTGTGAAATCCAAATCGAGGTATTGTCTTTAGAATTTCTTCACGCATTGTTCGCATAAAATATTTACAAAAGTTCCCTGCACACCGCGCTTTCCATGACTTGCACGATGTGAGAAGAATTCTACAGATATCGGTTGTGCCTCTATCATAGCACATTTTACCTACGCTTCCATGCCAGCCAGAGTGAGCAGCTTCTGTACAGGGTCTATGAAAATAAGTGGCGCGCAGTCTGCAGAGAAGATGCCAGGTACTATTCCTGGGACATTTGTCACAAACCCATCCAAATCAGTATAATCGCGTGGTCTCGTGACACCCTTGCATTACTGTCAAATACCCTGACTGAGTGGAAAAGTGATTGACAAAATCAGGGAGAGATGGTATTCTTAATTAGAACAGAAGTTCGAAAAAAGGAGGATGATAAAGGCATGACATTAGAGGAAAGGTTCTTAAAGTATATATCTGTTTACACGACTTCGGATGAGTCATCTGATACCTGTCCGAGTACCGACAGACAGCTTGATCTGGCGGATATCCTGCTTAATGAGCTTAAGAGCATTGGAATAGAAGATGTTAGTATGGAGCAGGGATATGTGTATGCGCATGTGCCGGCATCAGAAAAATATAAAAGCAACAGGGCTGTGGCGTTTATCTCTCATATGGATACTGCACCTGACTTCAATGGCAATCATGTGAAGCCGCAGATCATTGAGGATTATGATGGGAAGGATGTACTTCTGAAAGGAAGTGGGGACATGTTGTCAGTCAGTGATTTCCCGGAACTGGCTTCACTGAGAGGCAGAACTCTTATCACTACCGATGGCACATCTCTTCTCGGAGCAGATGACAAGGCCGGTGTGTCCGAGATCATGACAGCTGTTTCTGAAATCATTGCCGATGGCACACCGCATGGAGATATCTATATCGTATTCACTCCTGACGAGGAGATAGGCCGTGGCTCGGATCATTTTTCCTTTGAGAAGTGCAGGGCAGACTATGGATATACTGTCGATGGTGACTATGAGGGTGAAGTGGCATATGAGAATTTCAATGCCGCCGCAGCAATCGTCACTGTCATAGGGAAAAGTGTTCATCCGGGAGAAGCTAAGAATATCATGAAGAATGCTTCCACAATCGCCTGTGAATTCCAGAGCCTGCTGCCATCTGCAGAGACACCTGAGCATACTGAGAAGAGAGAAGGCTTCTATTATCTCATAGGTATGAGCGGCAGTTGTGACAGGGCGACGCTATCATATATCATCAGAGATCATGACCATGATATTTTTGAAAACAGAAAGAGGCTTATTACAGAGACAGCAGACTTTCTGAATCAGAAGTATGGTGAGGGTACAGTGTCAGTTGATATCCATGACCAGTATCAGAATATGATCGAAGTCATGAAAGATCACATGGATGTGGTAGAAGCGGCAAAGGATGCGATCAGGGCAGCAGGCCTTGATCCGGTCAGCCGTCCGGTCCGTGGTGGTACAGACGGAGCCATGCTCTCATTCAGGGGGCTTCCGTGCCCGAATCTCGGGACAGGTGGCTACGGTTTCCACGGTCCATACGAGCACTGCACGCTTGAAGGCATGGAGACAGAGGTCGGGATCATTAAGTATCTGATGACGCATCCGCTGTTATAGTCATATACTGTCGGATGCGCAGGCAAAAGGAAGTAATTGTATTTTATAAAAGCTATTGCATTATATAACCAGACGTGTTACACTACTTGCTGAACAATTAAACAAGGAGATCTTCAGGGCGGGGTGCGATTCCCCACTGGCGGTAAAAATACAAGTCCGCGACCCGTGGCTCAGAAGCCCGGCTGAACCGGTGTGATTCCGGTACCAACAGTGTCAGATATCATTCATACGATATCTTCAAGTCTGGATGGAAGAAGATTTAAAAATAAATTTTTTTGGTGCCCTGATATTTGTCAGAGTGCCTTTTCTTTTGTTATAAGAGGATCTCCCGAGAATGCCGTGATAAACGGCGGCCATAGAAAGGAGATTGCATTATGGCAGACATGACAGCACCACAGACAGGCAGAAGTAGGAAGGGTACGGACTACAAGGTCCGCTACATCGCAGTGACAGGAGTTCTCGCAGCATGCGCGTATGTGCTGCAGCTGATCGAGGTACCGGTCCCGTTCATGCCGACATTTATCAAGTTCGATTTCTCGGATCTTCCGGCACTCATCGGATCATTTGCGATGGGACCGGTATGCGGAATCATCATCGAGCTCCTGAAGAATCTGTTCCATGCACTCGTATCACAGAGCTTCGGAGTAGGCGAGATTTCAAATTTCATTCTCGGAGCAGTATTCGTAGGAGTCTCAGGACTTATTTACAAGCTCAATAAGACGAAGAAGGGCGCGGTCATCGCATCATTCGCAGGCGCGATCATAATGGCACTTGTCAGCCTTCCGAGCAATATCTATTTCGTATATCCGGTTTACTACAATTTCATGCCGAAGGCTACTATCCTTCAGGCATATCAGGCTATCATCCCGTCGATGAAGAGCGTTGAGCAGTCAATCCTCTGCTTCAATGTACCCTTCACCTTCGTGAAGGGCATGATAGATGTGGTGATCACCTTCCTGATCTACAAGCACATCTCACCGCTCCTCAAGGGCAGCCAGAAATAATCAACCATGTTACGTTTCCTGATACAGACCGTCCCGAGCATTCGGGGCGGTTTTTTATTAGGTGGTGATACCTGACTACACCCGGATAAAGCAGATTCCTATGGGAATGGACTGCATAAAGCCGTAGATTGTCATAAAAAAAGAATATTTCTGATTGACCCATCTGCCAATCTAATCCATAATTTCTGTAAAATCGGAATTATGGAAAGGATCAGCCAATGAAAAATCTCAGGATAAAAATACTTACAGCAGTAATCGCTGCCGTATCAGCGATCACACTTACAGTGCCGCAGGCCGGCCTGGCACAGGATACGTCTCAGCCTACATCTGAGACTCATTCTACAGATGCTGTTGCAGAGAAAAATAATCTCACAGCCAATACCGCTGATGGCACTATCCTTCATGCATGGTGCTGGTCGTTTAAGACCATTAAGGAGAATATGAAGGATATAGCAGAAGCAGGCTTTTCTACCGTGCAGACATCACCGGCAAATGCCTGTGTAGACGCTTATCCTACGATGAAGCTGATGGGAGATGATGAGTCAGGTGGTACCGATGGATGCTGGTGGTGGCAGTACCAGCCAACGGACTGGACCATCGGCAATTACCAGCTGGGCACAGAGGATGATTTCAGGGCAATGTGCGCCGAGGCGGATAAGTACGGGATCAAGGTGATAGTGGACGTGATCCCGAACCATACCACTCCGAGGCTTGATGATGTATCGCAGAAGCTGATAGATGCAGCAGGCGGCGGAAAGGGAGTTGCAGGCGGACTCTATCATGAGAATGGCTTCAATGAGATCACGAACTGGGATGACCGCTACGAGTGTACCACCGGAGAGATGGGCGGTCTGCCGGATGTGAATACAGAGAATCCGGGATTCCAGGATTATTTTGTTAAATATCTGAAGGAGCTCGTGAAGGACGGCGCTGACGGAATGCGCTTCGATACGACAAAGCATATCGGCGTGCCGTCAGATCCTCTCGATAAGTACACAGAGCAGAAGGGCTGGAAGAATAATTTCTGGCCGCTCGTCACAGGGAAGGAAGCTAATCTGAATGGCACGAAATTCGATGCGAAGAATCTTTTCCTCTATGGAGAGGTGCTTCAGGGGAATAATGTTCCACAGGACGAGTATCAGAAATATCTGTCCATGACAGCCTCTGATTATGGAACTACCATCAGAAGCGTAGTTACGATCAATAATTTTTCCGCATCAATGATAGAAAATATGCAGGTAAGCGACACGTCGAAGGCAGTCACCTGGGTGGAGTCACACGACACCTACTGCAATGATCACGAATCAGCGAAGCTTACCGATAAGCAGATCGAGCTTGGCTGGGCAATCCTCGCTTCACAGAAGAACGGCACCCCGCTCTTTTTCTCGAGACCGGATGGCTCGGACGGACCGAACCGTAATTACTGGGGAAATAATGTCCTTGGCGCGAAGGGCAATGACGAGTTTAAAAGCACTATAGTGAAATGCTCTAATTTCTTCAGAAATGCAATGTCCGGCGAGGAGCAGAAGCTATCTAATCCGGACAGCGATACCCATCTGCTGATGGTTGAGAGAGGCGATAAGGGGGTAGCTCTCATAAACGGTGGTGGAGATGCAGAGATCAATGCAGATACGAAGCTTTCCGACGGTACATATACTGATACCGTGAGTGGCAATAAATTCACAGTAAAGAAGGGGAAGCTCACAGGTACGATCGGGGAGCAGACAGCAGCCTTTATCTACAATAAGGACAAAGCCATAGTTTCCGTCAGGGCAATCGCTTTCGCGGTTTTACTGGCAGCAGTCGTGATCTGTGTAGTTATCATCCTCATCACGTGGAACTCAAAAAAGAAACATAAATCATAAACAGGCCTCTATGCGGCAAGGACTGTTGTGGCAGCAGAACCAGCTTCAAGCACGCACGCAACAGATGCACAGGCAAAAGCAAAGGCGTATAAGAAGCTTTTCAAGAAGGCAGGAATAAAGTCGAAAAACATCAAGGCTATGTAGGGAAAAAGGCATCATGAATTAATTAAAGTTTCACTGTCAAGCATTTTTGAAAATGTCCCAAAATAATTGAAACATTAGCCCCGGCTTCTTGCTGGGGCTGATTGGGGTTTTGTGGGCTCTGCCCACACCCGTCCCTCATCGGGAAGGCAGGAAAAGAAGTTGTTTACTTCTTTTCCTGCTAAAAGGATAATCCGTGAGCTTTATGTCAAGAGGCTTTCGCGGCATAAGGAGCCTTCGGCTCATTATTCCACGGTCCTCTTGACAACAGCTCCGCTCCTTAGGCTATTTGGGAATTAGAATCATTACAGTGATGTTTTTGTTGTTTAACAAACTTTCCAAAGTGTTGTCTACGCCAAGGGTGATTCATTGGAGAAATAACTTAGGAAAGTTCCAAGTTTGAGGCATTAAGTTTGAAACTGAGGAGTAGCGCTTAGTAGGATAAAAAAGAGTATAATACACTAACCCCATCTAAGGGGCAAAAAATTTAATATAGATCAAGACTCATTCATACTGATGTTTGGGGC
>Ga0256406_1004574_pt1 | contig 15654 bp, 14 predicted proteins | sample RumenRJG_03DNA_FD_185986 | JGI IMG/M metagenome (GOLD analysis project Ga0256406, IMG submission 185986) | Bovine rumen microbial communities from Lethbridge, Alberta, Canada - RJG_03 | ecosystem: Host-associated > Mammals > Digestive system > Stomach > Rumen | place: Canada: Alberta | collected... | reverse complement strand
AACCAGGATTGCGCACAATGTCGCGACGAATACCGCCATCTCGGAACCTTCTCTCTTCGGTAGTTGGACATTTCGGGCATTGGCATCCAAGTGTTTCCGCACGACTGCGCGAGACGCAAGACGCGGGAAATCCAGATGGTTCGATGCCATGTGCCGGATATATAGGAATCACCGTAATCTCGTCGCGGTATCGCCTGTTACTTCCGTGCAATCTACGTGACCTGCTTGTAACAAGGCTTGCGTTCCCCGGAAATCCGCCTGTTTAGCATGGTTGCCAGAATCCGGGACAACAAGAGACGGGCTGAGGCCAGCGGGTTGAGGCCGGTTCTTGGGGCCTCGCGTCCGGACCCGTGTCCGCGTCCTTCGGATTCAGATGGCCATCCATAAGAGAGGAAAGGAAGTGGGTGCCATGTCATCGACCAATGTCATTTGGACATTGCTCGCCGCGACGCTGGTGTTCATGATGCAAGCCGGCTTCGCGATGCTGGAGACAGGCTTCACGCGAGCGAAGAACGCCGGCAATATCGCCATGAAGAACCTCATGGACTACTGTATCGGCACGGTTCTGTTCTGGATTTTCGGCTTCGGCATCATGTTCGGCCCGTCCATCGGCGGCATCATCGGCAAGCCTGATTTCTTCGTGATGAGCAACTACCAGTACAACCAGTACGTTCCGACAATGGTGTATCTGATGTTCCAGACCGTGTTCTGCGCGACATCCGCGACCATTGTCTCCGGCGCTATGGCTGAACGTACGAAGTTCTCCGCTTACCTGATTTACAGCGCTTTGATTTCCGCGATCGTCTACCCGATTTCCGGCCACTGGTGCTGGAATTCGGATGGCTGGCTCGCCCAGCTTGGCTTCCATGATTTCGCCGGTTCGACCGTCGTGCACATGGTCGGTGGTATTTCCGCGTTGATCGGCGCGATTTTCCTTGGTCCGCGTATCGGTAAGTTCGACAAGAACGGCAAGGCGCGCGCCATTCCGGGCCACAGCATCACCCTGGCGATGCTCGGCATCTTCCTGCTGTGGATCGGCTGGTTCGGCTTCAACCCCGGCTCCACAATCACCGCTGACGGCAAGGACACGTGGGTGGAGATGGGCAGCATCTTCATCACCACGAACCTTGCGGCGGCTGTCGGCGCGCTCACCGCGATGTTCCTCGCCTGGAAGAAGTACGGCAAGCCTGATGTCGGCCTGACCATCAACGGCGCGCTCGCCGGCCTGATCGGCATCACCGCGGGCTGCGATGTGGTCAGCCCGGTCGGTGCCTTCTTCATCGGTCTGATTTGCGCGTTCATCTACGTGTATGCTGCGTCCATTGTTGAAAACAAGTTCAAGATTGATGATCCGGTCGGCGCGTTCGCCGCTCATGGTTGCTGCGGTGCCGGTGGCACGCTGCTGGTCGGTCTGTTCGCCAAGGACGGTGGCCTGTTCTACGGTGGCGGTCTGAAGCTCTTCGGCGTTGAGCTGTTGGGTGTTGCCGTGGTTGCGGCCTGGACCACGGTCACGATGATCATCATCTTCTGGGTCATCAAGCACACCATCGGCCTGCGCGTCTCTGCCAAGGAAGAGCTGTCTGGCCTTGATCTGCCTGAACACGGCCTGGTCGCGGCCTACGCTGATTTCGAGCCGAGCGTGCTCACCAAGAGTGAGGACTCTTATGAAGCCCGTATCGCCCGCGAAGCTGAAGCCGCTGCCGCCGTCGGCACCCCGGCGAAGGAGGCTGCCGCCACCAAGTAGCAGACAGGCAGTCGTCCTTGTGCCGCCAGTCTTGAGCTTGGCCGACCATCGGACAATGCCCACAATGTGGTCATCAACTGGGTGGATGCGTCCCATCCGCAGACCCCCGCAAAGCGCGGAATTCGAGACAAGACCGCGGAAATGTCCAATACGCTGTAACTTCGGCGTAACATTCCGTAACGTTCCGAAAACCCGGCGGGCGTTCCATGACCATGTCAGTCCCCACGGGGATTACTAATGAGTGGTTCGCTCGCCCGTCCGCCTCGTCCAAGGCGGACGCTGGAGAGGGAGGTAATGTATGGACACCGGAAATGCAGCGTGGATGTTGACATCTGCGGCTCTGGTCTTTTTGATGACGCCTGGTGTGGCGTTCTTCTATGGCGGCATGGTCCGCGCGAAAGCAGTCTTGAACATGCTGATGCTGTCGGCGGCCGCAATCTCGGTCACCGCCATCATCTGGACGTTCTGGGGCTGGTCGATCGCCTACGCAGGCAAGGATATTGGCGGGATTTTCGGCGATCCGGCCACCGGCTTCCTGCTCAAGGACTCGATGGTAGCCAAGGACGGCGTGTTCACGGCAGCCAACACGTCCGGTGATTATCCGGGCAGCATCAACGTGGCGTTCCAGGCGACCTTCGCGATGATCACTGTCGCGCTGATCACCGGTGCGATCGCTGAACGCGTGAAGTACAGCACGTGGATGCTGTTCGTGGCCCTGTGGATCACCTTCGACTACGCCCCGATGGCGCACATGGTCTGGAACGGCGGCCTGCTGTCCCCGACAGGCGCTATTTCGCAGGCGCTCGGCGCCGCAGCCCACGATTTCGCCGGCGGTACGGTCGTCCACATCAATGCGGCAACCGCAGCCCTTGTCATCGTGCTGATCATCGGCAAGCGCAAAGGCTTCGGCACCCAGCCAATTCGTCCGCACAACGTCCCGTTCGTCATGCTCGGTGCGTTCCTGCTGTGGTTCGGCTGGTTCGGGTTCAATGCGGGTTCCGCGTTCGGCGCGAACGGTGTCGCCGGCTACGCGTGGGTCAGTACGACCGCTGCAGCCGCCGCCGCCATGCTCGCTTGGGGCTTCACCGAAAAGGTGCGTTCCGGTCACTTCACTGCGGTCGGTGCGGCATCCGGTATGGTGGCCGGCCTGGTCGCCATCACCCCGGCAGCCGATGTGGTCTCCCCGCTGTGGGCCATGGTGATCGGCGCGATCGCCGGTGTGGTCACTTGCCTGGCGTGTGGTCTGAAATTCAAATTCGGTTATGATGATTCGCTCGACGTGGTCGGCGTCCATGGCGTCGGCGGCCTGATCGGCACCGTGCTCATCGGTTTCTTCGGCGTGGGTACCGGCCTGTTCACCGGCGGCAGCTGGCGGCAGCTGGTCGTCCAGATCCTGGTGGCTCTGGTCGCCATCCTGTACTCCGCCGTGGTGACCTCAATCATCGCCTTCGCGCTTGAGAAGACGATGGGTTGGCGTGTCACCGAAGCCCAGGAGGTCTCCGGCATCGATATGGCCGACCAGGGTGAGCGTGCATATGATTTCGCTGGCACTGCCAGCTCCGTCCTCAAGGAGGTGAAGTGAGATGAAGCTTATTACCGCTATTATTCAGCCCCATAAGCTTGATGATGTCAAGGAGGCGCTCGCAGCTGCGGGCGTGCATGGCCTGACCGTCTCGGAAGCCAATGGATATGGTCGCCAGCGCGGCCACACCGAGGTTTACCGCGGCGCCGAATACACGGTGGATCTTATTCCGAAGATCCGCGTGGAAGTGCTTTCCGATGATGCCGACGCGGAAACGCTGGTCGGCGTGATCGTGAAAGCCGCGGGCACCGGAACCATCGGCGACGGCAAGGTTTGGGTCACGCCTCTTGACTCCGTGACTCGCGTCCGTACCGGCGAAACCGGTTCGGCCGCCATCTGAAAGCTCCCGTCCCCGGTGTCGCGGTTTCGTCTGTTTGCCGTGGCGCTGACGGTCGGGTATTGATAAGACAGGTCCCCGCACGTGCTGGCGCAGTGCGGGGATTCTTTATACGCCCCACGTCTGCGGGCAAGCGCCGGAATAGCTCACCCGTTTTCGGGCGTTTGACCGCGGCAACTGCGCGACAAGCCCGGGAATCAGGAAACATGGCTCATTGGAGGGGACATGGCTTCTGCGGTAGATGGATTGAAACAACGTTTCATGGATGTCAGCAAGCCTGATGCCGACGGTATCTACCGTCACGGCAAAGACAAGCGCAGGCAGCGCACAGATATTGCGATGTCCAGCCTGCGGGACTTGTGGCGGGAAGCGGTTGAATCAGTACCGTTTGACGTGCCGGATCATGGCGTGGGGCTCGCCGCCGTCGGCTCGCTCGCCCGTGGACAGATCGGTCCGAGCTCTGACATCGATGTCGTGCTCATGGTCGAGCCGCACACCCTGAAGGACGACCAGCTCAACCAGATCGCCAACAAACTGTGGTATCCGCTGTGGGACAGCGGCCTTGACCTTGACCATGCGGTCCGCACCCGGCAGCAATGCGAATCGGTGACTGACCATGACCTGCCGGCGGCCATGGGATGGCTGTTCGTGCAACCGGTTGCAGGGGATACTGCTCTGATAGAAAGCACAGCGAAATCCATTCTCGAACGATGGCGCAAAGCGGCGCGCAAACGATTGCAGGAACTGCTCGATTCAGCGTCCTCACGTCTTGAGGAGTTCGGCAGGCTCCCGTACTTGAACCAGCCTGATATCAAAGAGGCTCGCGGCGGCCTGCGCGACACAGTGCTCGTGTCCGCGCTTGCGGCGTCCTGGCTTGCCGACCGGCCCCACGGCTCCTATGACGAGGCGGTCGAACGGCTGTTGGATGTGCGCGACTGCCTGCACGTGGTCGCCGGCAAGGAAACCAATCTGCTGCTGCCCGCCTACCAGCCGAAAGTCGCTGCGATGCTCGGCCTGGCTGACCCGACCCTGCCTGAAGGCGAGCGCGAGGCTGACGCGGTTGAAGGGTTGCAGACCCTGTTGGCCACGTTGGGCCGTCGTATTGCGTTCTCCTTGGATTCCACTGCTTCACATGCGAGACACACGCTCACGCATGAGAAACCGCGCTTTGCGTTCTTCCAGATGTTCCAGCCACGGGCGGGCGGCAAGCGTGAGGCGCCGACGTTCAAGACTATTGCGCCCGGCGTGGTCGAGCATGAGCAGGAGGTGGCGCTCGCCGTGGGCGTCGATCCGAGCCAGGACGCGACCCTGCCGTTGCGTGTCGGGGTTGCTGCTGCGGAATACGGGCTGCCGATTAACCCGTCAACGCTGCTGAATCTCAAGCAGTGCCCGGTCAGCGATAAGGGCTGGGATGATGAGACGCGCGAACTGTTCGTTCGGTTCTTGGCTACGGGCGAGGCGCTGCCGCCCGTGTGGGAGGAGCTTGATTTCGTTGATTTGCCGGGACGGTGGATGCCCGAGTGGCTGGGCGTACGCAACCGGCCGTCGGTGTCCGCAGCGCACAGGTACACGATTGACCGCCATATGATCGAAGTCGTCTCGCAACTTGGACGCGAGGCGCCCAGTGGTATGCGTTACGATGACACGCAATACGCGACACTGCTGCTGGCCGGCCTGCTGCACGATATCGGCAAACGTCCGGGCGTGCGCGACCATGCGGCCGAGGGTGCGCGGCACGTGCCGGTCATTTTGGGGCGTATGGGGTTCGATCAGCGGGTGGTCGACCGGGCGACGCTGCTGGTGCGTGAGCATCTGACATTGTCCCAGTTCGCGACAGGCAGGGATCCGGAAGATCCTGCGGTCGGGCGTGAGCTTGCGGAGCGTGTCGAGAACGATCCGGTGCTGCTGGACATGCTGTTCGACCTGACGCGTGCGGACGGCTCGTCCTTGGGTGCCACATCCGGCGAGGCAATCACCAAGCAGTACGGCTGGTCGCATTGGCGTGAGGCGACGGTGCGCATGATGTATCAGGCGGCGCGGGAGGCGATGAAGGGCTGAAGCGTCGGATGGAGTGCGTGCGCCATCAGCCTGTCGGCGGTAGGCTGAGTGCAAGCAGAACGGACGGAAGGCGGATATGGTGCATCGGAAAACAACCAAGGAGCTGCTTGCTGAATCGTTTCGTGAGCTTGCGTCCAGCAAACCCGTCGACGTGATCACCGTGCAGGGAATCACCGCCCATTGTGGGTATTCGCCGGCGACATTCTACCGGTATTTCAGTAGCAAATTCGATGTGATGGCGTGGGATTACGCGGCGAATTGCCGCGCCATCATGGACCGGTCCGGTCGCAATCGCCCATGGTCCGAAATCATCGCGTTCGGGTTGCGGTATCTGGACGAGCAGCGCGCATACCTGCGCAACCTGCTGGAACATACTAGCGGGCACGAATCATTCTTCGGCTATATGCCGTCCGTCAACACAGATGCTCGCAGACAGAATATCCAGACGGTCCGACGGCATGGCCCTACCGGAAGGTTTGCAGGTATTCATTGATATCTATGCCGCCGTGGTCACCGAGCTGATCTGTGAATGGCTGCTGGGCAGGCGCATGATCCCCCTCGACCAGTTCCCGGACATCCTCGTACAGGCGTTGCCGCAGCCGCTCATACCGTACTTGCATGATGCGTGAGACACTTCTCGCATAATCTCTCATGGTGAGAGATTTCGCGCGTGTTCTGTATCACCGTGTACGTGGCGTTCCTATCAATACCGTTCCGATTGCGCAACAGACCGAAAAGCGGCGGAACGTGAAACTCGCGCTCAAAGAATTGCGGCATGGTTGGAAACGATACACACTCATCGCCATCATCGTATTCCTGATGATGTTCATGGTGCTGTTCCTGTCCGGACTGGTCAACGGTCTGGGCAGAGCAGTATCCTCCGGTATCGATAACCTGCCCGCGGATTCGTTCGTACTCAGCGACGACTCCGAAAACTCATCACCGTGTCGAACCTCACGTCGGACGAAGTCAACAAGATCGAGACCGATATTCCCGGCACGACAACGACACAGGATATCCAACGAACCTACGTGAAAACGGCAGGCAGCGACGAAAAGAAAGACGCCGTGTACTTCGCCGTCGATCCGGACGGCTTCCTGGCTCCCAGCGTGGACGCCGTGCGGTGGAGATGATCGCCATGGAGGCGCATAAGCGTCACAAGGCGGCGGTTATGGTGACCCATGATCAGCGCGTGCTTGATCTTGCGGATGCCGTCTACCGGATGGAGGATGGTCGTCTGGTGCGGCAGTAGGCTGCATCATCGGGCTGATCGGGGCGGATTGGCCGAACCCGCGCAACCGCCCCTGCCCATGTCCTGCACCCGCCGCAACCATCGCCCGTAACTTTCGGAATTTCTGACGCCAGCGTCAATAATTCCGAAAGTTACGGGCGTATGCGGCGGAGCTCTCACGTCCCGCTACCGGTCGAGACTGTCTGAATCAAGAAGAAAATCGAACAATCCCATGGTCAGAATGCCGTCGTCATCCATATAGGGTCGTATCACGTCCTTCACGACCACGATTTTCTTGAAACTGTCATCGATGGAGAGCAGGGGGCGCTTCTCCTGCACGGTTTTCTCAGGGGTGTCGAGCCGCAACGCCGATTGGACGTAATACCGTCGATAGCCACGATTGGCCACGAAATCAACTTCTAGCCGTTGTCGCTCATTGTTCCCTTGGTTTTTCGTTCGTTTCTCGACCTGTCCGACATCGACCGAGAACCCGCGTGCACACAGTTCGTTATAGATGATATTCTCCATGAGATGCGTTTCTTCGACCTGCCGGAAGCCGAGCCTGGCGTTGCGCAGCCCAACATCTTCGAAATAATACTTTTTCGGGGAACCGATGTAGTGTCTGCCTTTGATGTCGTACCGTGTGGCTTCGTTGATGAGGAAAGCCTCCTTGAGGCAGTCGATATACCGGTTGATGGTGTCGGCGCTCATGGTGGAGTGCAGGACGCTTTTGAAGGTCGCTTCAATTCTCGACGGATTTGTCAGAGAGCCGACCGATGACGCGAGAACGTTCACCAGCGAATCCAGCTCTTCTGATTTGTGCAGACGGTTTCGCTCGACGACGTCAGTCAGGTAGACCTCGTTGATGAGGTGAGTGAGATACGTGGCTTTCTGCTCGTCGTCGTGCATCGACAGTGTGAGAGGAAGACCGCCGTACATGACATATTCAGCCCAGCCTTCATAACGGTCGCCGTCGAAAGCCTGCATGAACTCGGAGAAGGTGAGAGGGTGGATGCGTATTTCGTCGCCTCGTCCACGGAACTCCGTCATCACATCAGTGGAGAGCAGTTTGGAATTGCTGCCCGTGATGTAGACGTCAACATTGCGATGGTGTAGAAGACCGTTCAACACGCTGTAAAGAGCGGGTGGCTCGTCTTTGCTTCTGAGTTCGCGGGCGCTGATTGCATACTGGGCCTCATCGAGAAGAACGTAGTAGGTATTGTCGTCCTGGATGAGTTGGAGCAGATGCGCGTACAGTGCCTTGGGATCACGGAAGGACCTGTTCGCTTCGTCATCCAAGGCGAGAGTGATGATGTGGTCCTGCGGCACGCCTGATTCGATGAGATGATGTACAAAAAGCTCGAATAGAAGATATGTTTTCCCGCAGCGTCTGATGCCGGTGATGACCTTCACCATGCCGTTGCCCTCGTGGATGACAAGGTCGTGCAGGTATTTATTCCGTGTAATCTGCATCATCGGCTCCTTTCATGTCATGATGATAATCATACGGAATTTCTGACGCCAGCGTCAATAATTCCGAAAGTTACGGGTATGTACGGTGGTCGTGATGCCGAATGTGGTGTGGATGGCCGCTCTGCGGGCTTGTTCCGGTCCGGCCTGAATTTCTTGGCTTGCTTGCTATTGCCTCGGATCTTGCCGGGCTTCGACCTGTCTTGAGCCGTGACGCCCCTGCCTTATCTCACCTTGTGGTATTCATCCTGTGGTGGTCTGCCCCGTCCTGCCAGCGCGTCGTTTCTTCTCCCGCTACTGTCGGAATTTCTGACGCCGGCGTCAATAATTCCGCATCGTGTTGCTGCCGTGGAAGGGGACGTGATGGTGATGGGCGTTTGCAGATGGCCGGCCGCAGGATAGGCGGTGTGGACGTGCGCGCTGCTGGGATTGTTGCGCATAGCACTTTGAGGGGATGGATGCAAGTCGGTGTAGTGACGCCGGAGGATTGTCCCCAAGCTATCCACAGAATTATCCCCAATATGTGGATAATCACATGCGTTATCCACACGGTTATCCCCACAATGTGGATAACTCGATTTTCTATCCACATTTCGCGGCATCCGCGTGTCGTACAGGTAAACGGCGTGCGAACATCAGCTCGCACAACGGCGGGTTGCGCGCCGTGATTGCTGCTGGCAGAGAATGGAAGACGCCAGTGTGTGAGGATTCGCTCACACGGTGGCGGGTTGGGTGGCCGGAATCGGCTATCGGAATCCATCAAGGCGCCAGTGTGTGAGGATTGGTTCACATAGTGGCGGGTTGCGCGGGCGGAACCGGCCATTTGAGACCATCAAGGCGCCGTTGTGTGAGGATTGGTTCGCACAGTGGCGGGGTTGGTTGTCCGGATGCGGTCATGCGGGCTGTTGAATGGGTGGTTGTGTGAGCATTGGCTCACACGGCCGCGGGGGTCTTGGCTGGTGGCACATGCAGGGGCATGTGGCCTTGCCGGATTAGGATCAATGCACGAGCCGGCTGATTGCGCATGACACGTCTGCTCCCCGCAGGTGTGGAGAGGCGCGGAACATCCGCTGGCGGGGAAGCAGGATGCGGCTCTGAAAACCGCGGGATTGCGCCAATCTTCTCCCCGTTGTATCTCACATGTGCCCATTGCTCCCTCGGTATCCTTTCCACACGAAACGGATTGGTGGCTGATTTCGCGGGTGCGGAGGGATAGCTGCCATCCGAGGTGAGAGGGGACAATCGGCAGTAATCAACAAACCGCATGATTCCACCAATCTTTCATCCTGCCGGCTCCCGCCGTCGTCTGCCGCCCCTCAGTATCCTTTCCATGCGATGCGGATTGATGCTCGGTCTCTCGGGTGCGGAGGAAGCGGCGGCGGGATCATCGGCCCATAGGCGTAACATTGCGGTTCCCTTACATTCCGCCCCCTATACTCAAAGGTATGGCAGAAGGCAATCCATGGGACAACAACCGGCAGCAAGGCACCGGCTATGTGAAGGGTGAGACGGGCACCCCGGTCCGCGACGCGGTGTTCGACCGCGTGCCCCCGCATGACGATGACGCGGAGATGGCCGTGCTCGGCGGCATGCTCATGAGCAAGGACGCCATCGGCGAAGTCTCGCAGATGATCAGCGTGTCTGATTTCTACCAGCCGAAGCACCAGACGATTTATCAGGCGATCATCGATCTGTTCTCAGCCTCGCAGCCGGTCGACGCCGTGCTGGTCGCAAACGAGCTCATGAAAAACGGCGACCTTGAGAAAGTCGGCGGCGCCGATTACCTGCACAGCCTGGTCGCCTCAGTCCCGACCGCCGCGAACGCCACATATTACGCCGAAATCGTGCATCAGCGAGCGATTTTGCGCAATGTGATCGCGGCGGGTACGAAAATCGCGCAGCTCGGCTATTCGGCGGAAGGTTCGCAGGCCGAGGACGTCGTGAATATGGCCCAGGCCGAGGTCTACGAGATGAGTGTCGGTAAGGTCCGTCAGGATTATTCGGCCATCGGCCCGGTGGTCCATGACGCGCTCGACCAGCTCGACAAACTGCAGAACGGCGAGGTCGAGCGTGGCGTGCCGACCGGCTTCCGCGATATCGATGATGTGACGCAGGGCCTGCAGCCGGGTCAGATGATCGTCGTCGCAGGCCGCCCGGCCATGGGCAAGTCCACGCTCGGTGTTGATTTCGCGCGTTCCGCGTCGCTGCATCACAATATGACGACTATCATCTTCTCCCTTGAGATGAGCCGCGTGGAACTTGCGCAACGTATCATCTCCGCCGAAACGAACATTCCATTGGTCGCGTTGCGCCGGGCGGACGATATCACGCCGGAACGGTGGAATACGTTGAATAACTTCTGGAACAAGATGCAGGACGCACCGCTGTTCATTGACGACAGCCCGAATATGAGCCTGATGGAAATCCGCGCGAAATGCCGCCGACTCAAGCAAACGAACGACCTGAAACTCGTGGTGATCGATTACCTGCAGCTCATGAGTTCCGGTAAGCAGGTGGAAAGCCGTCAGCAGGAGGTTTCTGAATTCTCTCGCGCCTTGAAACTGCTTGCCAAGGAGCTTGAGGTGCCGGTCGTCGCGTTGAGCCAGCTGAACCGTGGCCCGGAAATGCGCAACGATCGCAAGCCACAGTTGTCCGATCTGCGTGAATCCGGTTCGATCGAACAGGACGCCGACGTGGTGTTCCTGGTGCACCGCCCGGATTTCTACGACAAGGAGGACCGTCCGGGCGAGGCCGATATCATCATGGCGAAGCACCGTAACGGCCCGACGGAAACCTTCCATCTCGCCTTCCTTGGCGCCACGTCGAAGTTCAAGGATATGCCGCAGGATTACCAGCAACAGCAGGAGGTATGACATGGCGCAACAGCTTTCCCCGGTATCGGGCGGTCATCAGGATTCCGCCGCGTCCGCCCGCCCCGTCCAGCAGCAGCCCCTGCCCGCCCGGTCTGCTTCCGCAGCCGAACCTCTGGCAGAGCCCAAGCGCCCGTGGTACGCGTTCGCGACACCGACAATCGGCAGGGCAGTCCGGCACGCGTCTCGTTTGCTGCACCATGGCGGCAGCGCGCTGCCCGGCAAAGTGGTTGAGCGCATCGACCCGGGCTTCCTCGCCCGCACCTTGGGTTCGCTGCCTTACGGGGTGGTGCTGGTGTCCGGCACGAACGGCAAAACCACCACGACCCGCATGGTCGCCTCCATGCTTTCCGATATGGGGTTGCGCGTGTTCACGAACCCGACCGGCTCGAATTTCACGCGCGGTGTGGTCTCCTCCCTGCTCACTCAGGTGAGCGCCTTCGGGCATCTGCACGCGGATATCGCGGTGTTGGAGCTTGATGAGGCGTACGCCGTGCATTTCGTCCGTCAGGTCCGTCCCCGCTACGCCCTGTTGCTGAACGTGATGCGCGACCAGCTTGACCGCTTCGGCGAAATCGACAACACCGCCCGCCTGCTCGCCCACGTGGCGCGCGCGACCACCGGGACCGTGGTGCTCAATCGCGAAGATCCGCGTATCGCGCGGCTTGCCGACGAGGTGCAACTGGGCGTGCAGGTGCGGTATTTCGGCCTATCCCAAGCGTTGCGCAGCTATTTCCCATCCGATGATGACATGCACAATACCGATATGCAGGCCGCCGGCACGCAGTCCACTACCGGAGTTGTCTACGATCCCGACTGTCTTGATGCCGATACGACACTCACCCATGTAGGCGACCACGAAGCCACGTACCGGATCGACGGCCACGACATCGCCACATCCGTGAAACTCGAAGGCGTCTATAACCTGTTCAACGCGGCCGCCGCTGCCGCCGTCGTGCGTGCGGTCACCGCCGACACTCCGCAAGGCGTCGCTTCGGACGACCGTCTGATCGCATCGCTGTCCCGCGTGACCCCGGCGTTCGGCCGCGGCGAAACCATCAGCGTCAACGGCACGCCTGTCGAACTGCTGCTGGTCAAGAATCCGATGGGGTTCCGCCTGTCGCTCGCCTCGTTCCCGCCTGCCGGCCACGACACGATGATCATCATCAACGACGAGTACGCCGACGGCCGCGATATGAGCTGGCTGTGGGATGTTGATTTCACTGGGCTTCGTGGCACCGGCGTGGCCTCCGTGTCCGGCACCCGCGCCTGGGATATGGCCTTGCGCCTCGAATACGACCAAGTGCCGGTCAAACACGTCGATACTGATGTGGAACAGGCAGTCGCCGATTTTGTCGCCGCCGACCCGACCACGCCGAAACGCATCTACTGCACGTACACGGCGATGCTGCGAGCGCGCGCGAAACTTTCGCATATCACCGATGTCGCGGACGCGGGCGTCGGCAGATAACCACGGTGAGACGACTTGCGCACGGACGAACCAGCGAAGACACGAAGGAGCTTGTCATGCCAGCAGTGAATGAAACAACCCGGCGTCCGTCGGGCGTCGAGACTAACCAGCACCCAGATCGTCGCATCGACGTCGTGTCCTTGTACCCGAAGGATATGAACATCTACGGTGACTGGGGCAACGTGCTCACCGTCATGCGCCGCCTGTCGCTGTACGGCTACGACCCGGTCCTCCACGAATACAACCAGGGCGACCCGTGGCCGGACCATGTGGACCTGATCCTCGGCGGCGGCGGGCAGGACAACGGGCAGAAGAAAATCACTGACGACCTGTTCGCCCGTGCGGACACCCTGCGTGCGCTCGCCGCGGACGGCGTGCCGATGCTCATGATCTGCGGCCTGTACCAGCTGTTCGGCGAGTATTTCGAAACCGTGGACGGCACTAGGCTTGACGGCATCGGCATCCTCGGTGCGTACACCGTGGGCCGCGAACACCGCATGATCGGCAACCTGGTCGAGCACAGCGAGGAATTTGGCGACATCATCGGCTACGAGAACCATTCCGGGCAGACCTTCCTGACCGGCGGCACCAAGCCATTGGGGCGCGTGGACGCCGATGGCACCGGCAACAATGGCACCGATCACACCGAGGGCGCGCGCTTCGGCAACGTGATCGGCACATACATGCACGGGTCGGTATTGCCGAAAAATCCGCGTTTGGCGGACGGTTTGATTCGAATCGCCGCCGAACGGCGCTATGGCGCGTTCGCTCCCCGGCAGGACGACCAGCAGACCGCCGAGCTGCGCAGAATCGACGATTGCGCGCAGCATGCGCGTGATGTCGCCGCGTCACGCCCCCGGTAAGCAGACAATCGGTGACATATTCCTGTTCGCGACGCGCATACGGGAGTGTCAGACCTCCCGTCCGTGACATTCGTGGAGTAAGGTGGAATATGCAAGGACCTGATACAAGGAGGTAATGATGGCTGACTTCAACTTCAATGACGGCCTGCTGCACAAGGTGTTCCTCGCAGGTGTCGGCGCTCTGGCGACTACGGTCGAAAAGAGCCAGGAAATCGTGGATGATCTTGTCAAGAAGGGTGAGATCACCGTTGAACAGGGTAAGGCGCTGAACGCCGAACTCAAGCATAAGGCCGAGGAAGCCAAGGCTGAGGAAGCCGCACCCGCTTCCGAAGACAAGAAGGACTGACCCCGGCTGGCTGCCATGCCGCCGTCCGCCAGCACAAACCAGCGTGTTCGGCGGCCGGCGGCTGTGGCATGCCCACGGGGTGGGAGTGATATGACAGACGATTGCAGTACTGCACCACAGGAGACGGCCAAGCACGAGCCGAAGCACCCGTCACAACCGGCGGTCGGCGACACCGCTACGGCACAAGAGCCATCGTCACAACAGAACAACCCCTCCACCCCTGATAACACACCGCTCACCCGAGACCGACCGCAAGCTGACGCCCTGTATGCAGATTCGCGGCATGTCGACGAGCGTATCGGCCTGTTCAACAGTCGCAGAAACAGTTTCTCGGAGAAATACCATCTCACCCGGCGCGGCAAACTCAAACGCCTCCGCCAAATCGTCAGCATCGCCCGCCAGTTCGACGCCGTCCACGGGCTGACGCCAATCAATATGCGGCTCATGTTCGAGGCGCTCGGCCCCACTTTCGTCAAAGTCGGGCAGATCCTGTCCATGCGTTCGGAGATCCTGCCGCAATCCTTCCGTGATGAACTGGCGAAACTACGCGCCAACGCCGACCCCATGCCGTACCAGACCGTGTTGGATACCCTCGCCCACGAGTATGGCAGACCCGTCAAAGACATGTTCAAAAGCATCGATCCGACACCGCTGGGATCCGCCTCGCTCGCGCAAGTGCATCGTGCGACCCTGATGACAGGCCAAGATGTGGCCGTCAAGGTCCAACGCCCGGGCGTACGCGAAACCATGGCGCAAGACGTGTCCATCATGCGTACCATCGCCAAAAGCGCGACGAAAATCATGCGCAGCCCGCAGGTCGTTGATTTCCAAGGGGTTATCGAAGAACTGTGGGATACATTCGAATCGGAAACCGACTTCCTGTTCGAGGCGCGCAACTTACAGGAATTCAAACGATTCTGCTCGCACTTCGCGTATATGGACTGCCCGAAACCGTATATGGACCTATGCACCGAGCATGTTGTCGTCATGGATTACGTTGACGGTATCTCGCTGTCGCACCCGGGCGCGCTTGTCGCCAAAGGCTATGATCTCAAGGAAATCGGCACCAAGCTTGTCGATAATTATGCCACTCAGGTGCTGGACGAGGGATTCTTCCATGCCGACCCGCATCCGGGTAATATCATCATTTCCGGTGGGAAAATCATTCTGATCGACCTCGGCATGACTGGCCGGCTCAACAAGAAAACCCGCACGGTGATGCGGGATATGATTTTCGCTGTCGCCAAGCAGGATTCGCCTGCGCTTGCCGACGGGTTGCTGCGCTTCGCCACGACGGGCGCCACGGTGGACAACTACCCGGAACTGCTTGCCGATCTTGATTTGATTGTCGAAGAATACGGCACTGTCGATTTGGATGAGCTGGATATCGCGAGTTTCATCACATCGCTCACCCAGCTCGCCCAACGGCATGGCATTGAGGTGCCAAGCTCGGTGACTACGGTCGGCAGGGCGCTGGTGACGTTGGAAGGGCTGCTGGACGAGTTCATTCCGGATGTCAACATGATTGAGATCATCTCCCAGCACATCGCCAACAGCAAGACGAATGTCGCCACAATCGAGAACGAGGTCCAGACGCTCGGCATCGAGGGGCATAAGGCGTTGCATGGCGCGTTGCAGGCGCTCGCCGAGATGAAAACCGCGTCGCGTATGCTCACTCGCGG
>Ga0256406_1004572_pt1 | contig 15672 bp, 11 predicted proteins | sample RumenRJG_03DNA_FD_185986 | JGI IMG/M metagenome (GOLD analysis project Ga0256406, IMG submission 185986) | Bovine rumen microbial communities from Lethbridge, Alberta, Canada - RJG_03 | ecosystem: Host-associated > Mammals > Digestive system > Stomach > Rumen | place: Canada: Alberta | collected... | reverse complement strand
ATACAAATATATAACGGAATTCGGCTTCTTTCTGTATGTGGCCTCTACGAAAAATATGCCTTACCAACGAGAAAAGCGGAAGAACCTAATGTCAGCGGTGTTGCGTGCTCTTGATGCTCCCGCTTTTCGTGAGTGTGAGCGTGGCTGCCTGCAATGACTTTTTTGTGTGGTCGAAGAGAATGACAGGATTGAAGTTGCGTCCTCGGAAATGCGTCTCGAAGTGAAGGTGCTCGGTGGTGGCGCGCCCGGTACGTCCGGTGAGGCCGATGACTTGTCCGGCCTTCACGTGGTCGCCCACTTTGACGAGATTCTTTGACTGGTGGCTGTAGAGGGTTTCGAAGCCGAAGGCATGGCGTATGACGATGCAATTGCCATAGCCGAAATAGGGACCGGAACGGGTGACAACACCGTCGAAGGCAGCCAGTATGTCGTCGTTGGGCTTGGTCTTTATGTCGACTCCGGAGTGTCCCCGTCGGCCTCCGAAAGGACTTATGACGTGACTTCCTGGCAGCGGATACGCCCAGTGTTCCTCGGCTATCTCCTCCAAGTCAAGGCGGAAGGTTGCGTCGTCCTCGAAAGGATCGCCGTTCTCGTCGGGGTCGAGGCTTACCATTCGTTTCCCACTGTCCTTGGCAGAGCCCGAGACATCCACCAGATTGCCTTCCTTTCGGCAAATAACGGTTTGCTTGCGCAGACTGTGGGAGCTCAGATTGATGAGTATCTGTGGGTTGATGCGCCCGCCGTTCACCATGATTGAAAAGTAGCAAAGTCCCTTTCCGCCGCTGCCGTTTCCCACGATGGCAATGGTCTGCCCGGCCTGCACGTGCTGTCCCACGCTGACCATGTTCTCCGCATTATTGCTGTAAACCGTCTCAAGTCCGTTGGAATGGCGCAGGACGATGACGTTGCCTTCGTCGCCATGCCGGCGCGAAAGCCTCACGTCGCCATCGAACATAGCTTTGACGGCATCGCCCTTCTTTGTGGTTATCTCCAGGGTGTTGTCGTGCAGAAGCTTTGTCTTCCCCACAGGAAGAGGAAAGTAATATTCACCTGGAACCTGTGTCGTGAAGTCGATGGAGAAAGCGTCGGAACGGCTGAAGAGTCCGGGCGTGGTAATGCTTATTTGCTGCTGCTCGGCCGCAGAAAACTGCTTCTTCACTGGCATGTAAGCACTTGTGCTCGCAGCTATGAAGGTTAGAACAATGGTTTTTAGTATGTATTTTTTCATTTCTAGTCAAAGTTTTTTCCTTGCTTGCTGCGCTACTGCAAAGCGTCTATCTACAGATGATTCCTGTGTAGATTCTCCCACTGCTGATGCCCAGGCGTCGTGCCGAAAAGAAGTCGGCCGGATGGGAATAGGTGCAAATCTGCGTGTCAAGGATGTTCTGGGTTGCCATGCCTTCCTCGAGAAGCTGGAGGCGATTGCAGCCTTTTAAGTCGATATGCCATTTCTGTTGTTGCTCGTCGTCCCTGGGGTGAAGGACAGGGTAGCGGCGCGAGATAGAAGGCATGTCGAAGTGATGCTCGGAAAAGAGCTGGTAGACCTCGTCGCCCACTTCGAAGGCTTCCATGGAAATGCCAGGTCCGATAACGGCTTTGAGCGTTTGGGGATTCGTGTCGAATTGCAACTCCATTGCCTTCACCGTGAGCCCGGCTATGCGCTGCAACGTACCCCTCCAGCCTGCATGAATGGCTGCTGCGGCGTGATGGCTAGGGTCATAGAGCAAGATGGGAATGCAGTCAGCTGTTGATACTCCTATGCATATTCCTCTATAGTCAGTAATCAGAGCGTCGACGCCTTCGAGGAGAGCGGTTCGCTCGTCTTCAGGCCGGTTAAAGAATCCGGCTTCTATGCGGCGGCATTCTGTGGAGTGCACTTGGTGAGGAATGAGAAGCTGGCTGGCCTTGATGCTGAGCTCATGACAGAGCAAATCCCGGTTGGAAACAATGTCGGCCGGACTGTCTCCACAGAAAGCGTTGATGTTGAATTCCGCGTAAGTGCCCTTGCTCACTCCGCCATGACGGGTGGTGCTGAACGCTGTAACATTGTTGCCGAGCGGAAAATATACAAGTTCAGGTCTCTTTAGTTCTGCTGTGTGTTGGCTCGGGTCAGACATCGTCGTCAAGATATTCGAAGTCGCTCAGCTCTTCGATGTTGTCATCATTGTATCTGTCATCATCCTCGAAATCCTCTTGAGCATCTTCTTCGCGCAGCTCCTCGGGAAGGTCGGCAAGGTTCTTGTCACGGTGCACAAGTGTGTCCTCTGCTGTAATCTCCTGTAACTTATTGCTCTCGCTGTTGAGTTCTTTCCAAAGCACGTCCTTCAGTTCGGACAGCCCCTGTCCGGTCACGGCGGAAATGAACACGCAGGGAAGGTCGTCGGGAAGGGTAGGGCGGAGCATCGTCATAAGCTCTTCGTCGATGAGGTCACTCTTGGTGACGGCCAGCACACGATGTTTGTCGAGCATCTCGGAGTTGAAGTTTCGCAGTTCTCCTAATAGCACCTCGTATTCGTGACGTATGTCGTCGGCATCGGCAGGAATCATGAAGAGCAACAGAGAGTTGCGCTCAATGTGTCGCAGAAAGCGCAATCCCAGTCCCTTGCCCTCGCTGGCTCCTTCGATGATTCCCGGAATGTCGGCCATGACGAACGACTGCCGGTTGCGGTATTCCACGATACCCAATGAGGGCTCCAATGTAGTAAAGGGATAGTTGGCTATTTTGGGTTTGGCACTTGACACAGCAGAAAGCAGTGTCGATTTGCCTGCGTTGGGAAATCCCACCAACCCTACGTCGGCGAGCAGCTTTAGCTCCAGGATGATGGTCATCTCTTCCATCGGCTCTCCAGGCTGCGCGAACCTTGGTGCCTGGTTAGTGGCTGTGCGGAATTGGAAATTGCCAAGCCCCCCACGGCCACCTTTCAGAAGCAGCACCTCCTGTCCGTCGTAGGTCACATCGCAAATGTATTTTCCTGTTTCGGCATTGTAGCATACGGTGCCGCAGGGGACGTCAATGTAGACATCTTTTCCGTCGGTACCGTGGCACTTGTCGCGCCCACCGTCACCACCGTGCTCTGCAAAGATGTGACGCTGATACTTCAGATGGAGCAAGGTCCAATAGTTGTGGTTGCCTCTCAGGTATACGCTTCCACCGTGCCCTCCGTCGCCCCCGTCGGGACCTCCATTGGGCTGGTATTTTGCATGCCTGAGATGCATGGAGCCTCTTCCACCTTTACCTGACCGGCAGTATATCTTGACGTAATCAACGAAATTGGATTCCATAGAGAGTTGATGGTTGTGAATGATGAGTTGTGAATTGCGAATGGCGGGTTGCGAATTAAGAATGAGGAGAAATTAGCTGTAGGCTGCAGCAGTCGTGATTCAATAGAGAAAAGGGAATGAATCATGCGACCTCATGCAACATATCCTTCGCCATCCATGTCTCTTCATTCTTAATTCGCAATTCGTAATGGTTATAGATTGTCCACTACTTTGCAGATGTCAGCAAAGATGTGGTCAACATCGCCCAGTCCGTTGATAGGATGCCTGATGCCTTCCTTCTCGTACCAATCGATGAGAGGTGCGGTCTGATTGTGGTATACCGTAAGGCGCTTCTTGATGGTGGCCTCGTTGTCGTCGCTTCTGCCGCTCTCTTTGCCGCGAAGCACAAGCCGCTTCATCAGCTCTTCCTCGGGGACGTCGAGCTCTATCATGGCAGCTACTTTATGGCCACGCTCAGAGAGCATGCTCTTGAGAGCCTCTGCCTGGGGAATTGTACGGGGGAAGCCGTCGAAGATAATTCCTTTGTGCTCTTTGCCGAAACTGTCGTAGACCTTAGCCAGTATGCTCACCATAAGCTCATCGGGAATCAGTTGTCCGTTGTCGATATAGCTCTTGGCTGTCTTTCCCAGTTCCGTACCATTCTTGATTTCGTTCCTAAGCACATCGCCGGTAGAGATGTGTCCGAAACCGTACTTAGCAATCATCTTTTCACTTTGGGTGCCTTTCCCTGAACCGGGAGCGCCGAAAATAACGATGTTCTTCATTTTTTTATTCTACTATAGTGTAAATATCTCTGAGATTTCGTCCCTGCTGATCGTAATCGAGCCCATAGCCGACTATGAAGTCATCAGGAATCTGCATGGCCACGTACTCAAGGGGCAAGTCGACCTTGAGCCTTCCGGGCTTAGAGAGCAGCGTGCATACGTGGAGTGAAGCGGGCTCTTGCTTCTGAAGGCTGTCCAAGAGGTGCTTCATCGTGAGTCCTGTGTCGACGATGTCCTCAAGGATGATAACGTCCCGCCCTTTGAGACTTGTTCCGATACCAATGAGCTCTTTTATTTGCCCCGTTGAACCCGTACCTTGATAGGATGCAACCTTGACGAAGGTAATCTCGCAAGGCGTTGTTATGAAACGCATCAAGTCGGCTGAGAATATAAAAGAGCCGTTGAGCACAGAGAGGAAGATGGGGTTCTTGCCTTCAAAATCCTTGTTGATACGATTGGCAACAGCCTCTACGCGTTGCATGATTTCGGCTTCCGGAATGAAAGTTTTGAAAGTCTTGTCCTTTATCTTAATGATGGCCATAAGCGCAGTTCTTAGATGTAATAGTGCAAAATTACGAAATTAATGGCAGACTTTGGCCATTATTCAGCTTTAATTTCGTATTTTTGCAAGGTATGAAGATATTTACCGCCTCTCAGATACATGAACTCGACACATACACCATCGAGCACGAGCCCATCAGAAGCATTGACCTGATGGAGCGTGCTGCCAAAGCTATTGCTCATGCCATTATGGAGAGATGGACTAACCAGACTCCCGTAGTGGTATTCGCAGGACCAGGAAACAATGGTGGTGACGCACTTGCTGTGGCACGTTTGCTGGCCGGACATGGCTATAAGGTAGAAGTGTTCCTCTTCAACATCCACAACAAGCTTTCCGAAGACTGCGCCACAAACAAGCAAAGGCTTATAGATGGAAAGTATGCCAAGAAATTCACAGAGATAAAACTCAATTTCGATCCGCCTGTGCTCACGGCCGATACTGTCGTCGTGGACGGGCTCTTTGGCTCTGGACTCAACAAGCCTTTAGCGGGTGGATTTGCCTCGTTGGTGAAGTATATCAACCAATCGCCTTCAATGACAGTAAGCATCGACTTGCCCTCGGGCCTGATGACGGAGGATAATTCCTATAATGTCCGTGCGAATATTGTGAAGGCCAATCTCACCCTCACCTTGCAACAGAAGAAGCTCGCTATGCTGTTGGCCGACAATCAGCCCTATATAGGAGAGCTCAAAGTGCTTGACATCAGACTTTCGCAGGAATATATTGCCAAGACATCGACTCCTTTCCGAATAGTAGAGGAGAGCGACCTCCGCCCGAGGCTCCGCCCGCGACCGGACTTTGCCCATAAGGGTGACATGGGGCATGCTTTCCTTATAGCCGGAAGCTATGGCATGTCGGGGGCTGCCGTCTTGGCCTCAAGAGCCTGCTTGCGGTCGGGTGTGGGTAAGCTCACGGTGCATACTCCGCGCCGTAATTACGACATCATGCAGATAAGTGTTCCTGAGGCAGTGTTGCAGATGGACCGTGAGGAGACGGCTTTTACTGAGGCTGTAGACTCCGACAATTTTGACGCACTCGGCATTGGTCCGGGACTCGGACAGCAGGAAACCACGGCAATAGCACTCATCGCGCAGATAAGGCGTTCGCAATGCCCCGTCGTCGTTGATGCAGATGCTTTGAATATCCTTGCCAATCATCTTGCCTGGATGCAGCAGTTGCCTTCGGGCATCATTCTCACACCTCATCCAAGAGAGTTCGACCGACTGTCGGGCAATGTGAGCAATGGCTGCTTTGAACGTCTCACCAAAGCCCGTGATATGGCTGAGCGTCTTAGGGCCTACGTAATCCTCAAAGGACATTATAGTGCTTTGTGCCTTCCCGACGGTGACGTACTTTTCAATTCCACTGGCAATAGCGGGATGGCAACGGCTGGAAGTGGTGATGTGCTTACGGGCATTATCACGGGCTTGCTGGCCCGAGGCTATGAGCAGAAGGATGCCTGTCTGTTGGGCATGTACCTTCATGGACTGGCAGGCGATCTTGCTGCGAAGAATCTCGGTAAAGAGAGTCTTGTGGCAAGCGACCTCATAGACTATCTTCCTCAAGCTTTCAAACGACTAAACGACTGAACATGAAACATATCATCCTATCTGTTATCCTTGCACTGGGCTGCCTTACGGCCAACGCCCAGTCGCCTGTCCAAGGCACTTCCTACTATCTGCCGCGAACAGGCTTGCGATTTGCGTTACTCATAGAGAAGACCACATTCACTCCAGGTACCTATGCCATATATGCGGAGCGCTTCCTCAAGGAGAAGGCACAGACTGAGCCATCGGTTCGCTACCGCATCATCAGCAAGCAGCTGGCCCTCTTCAGTGAGCCAGACTCTGCAAAGCATTACACGCTGCTCTTCGACAAGAAACGGTCGGTATTGAATGCAGAACTTGACGACCATAACGTACTGAAGGCTGTTAATGCCAAGGCACCTGCTTATGTGATGCCCGCCGCATTCAAGCCAGCCCGAAAACAGGTACGGCCTGATGCGAAGGATTATCTTACGGAAGATATGGTCAATGCCGGCAGCAGTGCCAAGACGGCAGAGCTTATCGCACAGGAAATCTATGACATCCGTGACAGCCGGAATCAGCTTTCGCGTGGTGAGGCTGACAATATGCCCAAGGATGGAGCTCAATTGCAGCTGATGTTCGACCAGCTCCAGACTCAGGAGCAAGCATTGCGTGAGTCGTTCTTGGGCACAACGCGGAAAGACACTGTTGAACAATACATCTCTTTCATCCCTACCAAGGAAGTTGACAGACAACTATTGTTCCGTTTCTCGACTAAGTTCGGTATTACCGATAACGACGACCTCTCGGGTATACCTTATTATATTAGTGTCACCGACGAGCATGTCATTCCTCCTTTGAAAGAAGCAATGGACGACAAAAAGAAGAAGGATAAGGAGGATATCGGGCTTTACGTCAATCAGCCAGGAAAGATTAAGGTACAGCTCTACAGAGAAGAGAAGCCCGAGGAGAGCTTTGAGCCTTATGCCGCTCAGTTTGGACGAGTGGAGTCGTTAAGTGCAGAGCTGTTCGGAAAGAAGATGACTACCCATATTGTACTTAACCCAGTAAATGGCAATGTGGAAAGTATAAAGACCGAGCCGCTCGATTAGCTTCGTTAGTCTGCTCTCTGTAAGTAACGACCGTCGTATCTCCATTCTTGGAGTACGACGGTCGTTCTTATAGTTGCAAAAGATTCATTAATTCCTATTCTGTGACGTTGAGCACAGCCTTCTTGACGTCCATACTGTTGGCACCTATCATGATGTCGAATTCGCCGGGCTCAACAACTTCCTTGAGATCGGAATTATAGAACGACAGCTCTTTTCGGCTGATGGTGAATTCAACATGCGCTTTCTCTCCCTTTTTAATGAACACTCTGCTGAATCCCTTGAGCTCCTTCACGGGGCGCGAGATGCTGGCGATGCGGTCGCGGATGTAGAGTTGCACTGTTTCGTAGCCGTCGCGATTGCCGGTGTTTGTCACATCGACGCTGGCCGTCACACTTCCGTCTGCCGTCATGCTCTTTGCACTCAGTTCAACAGGTGAGTATTCGAAGGTTGTGTAGTGGAGTCCATAGCCAAATGGATACAAGGGCGAGTTGGGCACATCGAGGTAACTCGTGGAATAGGGATGCAGCGTATTGTCACCGTCCTCCACGGGTCTGCCCGTGTTGAGATGGTTGTAGTAGAGAGGAAGCTGCCCTACGCTGCGTGGCACGCTCACAGTCAGCTTACCCTCGGGCTGGCGGTCGCCGAAGAGCACATCGCAGATTGCGTCTCCCGTCTCAGTTCCACCGAACCAAACATTCATGATGGCATTCACGTGTTCGCTTTCCCAATTAAGCAGGGTGGGGCGCCCCGAGAAGTTTAGCAGTACCACAGGCTTACCCGTGGCCACAAGAGCCCGTAGAAGTTTAGCCTCGGCGTCGGGCAGCTCCAGGTTCGCTCTTGAGCCAGCCTCACCCGACATCCCTGCTGTCTCACCCAGTGCGGCCACGACCACGTCAGCCTGCCGTGCTGCTTCCAAAGCTTCATTGAGCAGTTGTTTGCTGTCTCCGTTAGCGAACTTGCCGGCCAGTCCCGGATTGAATTTCTTCATTGCCGGGTCGTCGTAAATGTGGCTGCCTTGCGCGTAGATAACATGTCCTTTGCCCTTTAGTGCAAGCTCCATACTTTCTTTCAGGGTGGCGTATTTGTCGGGTACTTGGGCTACGCTCCACGGACCCGTGATTTCATTGCGTGTGTCTGCAAGAGGACCAATAAGAGCGATAGTGGCCGATTTGCTTAGTGGCAACAGATTGCCTTCGTTCTTCAGTAATACAAACGACTCCGCAGCAGCCTGGCGAGCTACGCTGAGGTTCTCAGGCGTTAGGATGTCGTGCGCACGCCGTTTGGCATCACAGTACTTGTAGGGGTCTTTGAAAAGTCCTAATTTCCATTTCGCTTCAAGTACTCGCCGGCAGGCCGTGTTGATGTCAGCTTTGCTAACGCGTCCGTCGCTAACGGCTTTCTCCAGATTGTTCAGCATCACTTGTGAAGTCATGTCCATGTCGGTGCCTGCAGTGAGAGCCTTCACGGCGTTGGTCTCGTCGTCGCCGACTCCGTGGGCCCTCATCTCGGCAATGGAGTTGTAGTCGGTCACCACGAAGCCGTTGAAGCCCCATTGCTGACGCAGCACATCAGTGAGCAGCCACTTGTTGGCTGTGGCAGGAATCCCGTCGACCACGTTGAATGACGACATATAGCTGCCAGCCCCTGCTTCGGCGGCTGCCTTGTAGGGTGGAAAATACTGGTTGTACATGCGAAGGCGACTCATGTCCACGGTGTTGTACTCGCGTCCGGCCTCCGATGCCCCGTAGAGTCCGTAGTGTTTCACACAGGCCATCATGTTGTACTTGGAGTAGGTGCCTTGGTAGCCCTTCACCATGGCTTCAGCCACGCGAGCACCCAAATAGGGGTCCTCTCCGGCACCTTCTGCAATTCGTCCCCATCGGGGATTTACGCAGATGTCCACCATCGGTGAGAAAGTCCAGCATATGCCGTCGGCAGTGGCTTCTTTGGCTGCTACCTGGGCCGTGCGGCTTATCAAGTCCAAATCCCAAGTGCTGGCAAGAGCGAGCGGAATAGGGAAGACAGTTTCGTAGCCATGTATAACGTCCATGCCGACAATGAGTGGTATGTGGAGTCTGGATTGTGTGACAGCCACCTTCTGTAAGGCTTTAATCTTGTCTACTCCCTTGACATTGAAAACGCCTCCCAAGTCCCCTTTGGCAATTTGTTGCGCCAACGGATTGTTCTGCGCGTTGCCGGTTGTGATGTCGGCACCGGGCAGCAGGTTGAGTTGTCCTATTTTCTCACGGAGTGTCATCTTCTCCATCAGTTTGCTGATGTAGCTTTCCATGTCGCCCTGAGCCTGGGCAACGGTTGTTGAAAGCAGCAGCATAATAACGAAAAAATATGATTTCCTCATCATGGTCTTATTCTTATGGTATTATAGATTGAAAACGAAGGCGGACACCTACAGTTGCTGTAGGGCCCGCCTTCCTATAAAAGATTGAATGTGCGTTTGACTTTTCCGGCCGCGTTTTAGTCGCAGTTGGCCAGTTTGTGGTCGCTGCCAAGCACGTCGGTAATCTTGTGCTTGTAGAGGTCGGTCATGTAGTTGCGGGCTACGCCACAATACTGACGGGGATCGAAGTATTCGGGATGCTCGCGCAGGGTCTGGCGCACGCCGGCGGTGAAGGCCAGACGAGAGTCGGAGTCGATGTTAATCTTGCAAACAGCGCTCTTGGAAGCTTCGCGGAGCTGATCCTCGGGAATACCCACAGCGTCGGGCAGATGACCACCGTTGGCGTTGATGATGTCGACATACTCCTGGGGTACTGAGGAAGAACCGTGGAGGACGATGGGGAAGCCGGGAAGCTTCTTCTCGATCTCGTGCAGGATGTCGAAAGCCAATGGAGGAGGAACCAGACGACCGGTCTTCGGGTCGCGTGTGCACTGCTCGGGCTTGAACTTGTAAGCTCCGTGGCTTGTACCAATGGAGATGGCAAGCGAGTCGCAGCCAGAACGCTGGCTGAAGTCGATGACTTCCTCAGGACGGGTATAGTGTGATTCCTCAGCGGAAACTTCGTCCTCTACGCCTGCAAGCACGCCTAACTCGGCTTCTACGGTCACGTCGTACTGGTGAGCGTAGTCGACTACTTTCTTTGTCAGGGCGATGTTCTCCTCGTAAGGCAGGGCCGAACCGTCGATCATGACAGAAGAGAAACCCAGGTCAACACAATCCTTGCAGAGCTCGAAGCTGTCGCCGTGGTCGAGGTGGAGCACTATCTCAGGATGGTTGCATCCAAGTGACTTTGCAAACTCAACGGCTCCCTGAGCCATATAGCGCAGGAGGATAGGATTGGCGTACTTGCGCGCACCCTTCGAAATCTGAAGGATAACGGGCGAGCGAAGCTCAGAAGATGCGGTAATGATAGCCTGCAACTGCTCAAGGTTGCTGAAGTTGAAGGCAGGGATTGCATAGCCGCCCTTGACGGCTCTCTTGAACATCTCGCGTGTATTGACGAGACCAAGATCTTTGTAGTTTACCATAATAATATAATTAAAAGAATGTTTGCCTCATTATTTTAGCAATGCAAAGTTAGCGTATATATTTTGTAGGGCAAAAGAATCCGCATTAAAAAAAATTAAAGCCGTCGGACCCTTTCTGCGCTCCGTTCGTGTAAACCTTTGGGGGAATATGCTGGCCTCTTTTTGATGATGTCGGACTGTGGCTTGGAGATAAGTAGCATGATACTGGCAGGATGGTCGGCCGCAGACATATCAACCAAATATAAAAATAATGTTTAACTGGGTCAACCAACATTTAAAATAAGACTCAAAGTAGTCAACCAAAAGCGTTAAACTACAGTGTTGGCAGGATGGTCGTCATGCATTTTCGCCAGTACTTCTTGAGCAATACTCGAGTATTGTAGTCAAATTACTCGAGTATTGTAGTCAAATTACTCCAGTACTTTCCTTTCAGTACTCAGTAGAAAAACGGAGACAAAGGGCTTGTCATTGTAGAGAGGAAGTGCTGCCATCTCTTATAGAAGGAGGAGACTCTTGTAGATATACAATCAAGCCGGATGGACGGAGCTTCTTTTAGGAGGCCTGTCCTTCCGGCTTTTCTGTGATACAGCTTCGATGTTCGCTGTTGTGCTATTCCGGTAAATGCCGATTGCGACTATTTCTTCGTGAGCGATGTTTCGGAATGGATTCTGGTTTTGAGCAGTATCTGGTTGGAAGCACTTCCTACAAGAATGTCAAAGTCGCCAGGCTCCAAGGACCATTCTTTTTCTTTGTTGATGGTCATCAGATCATCTGCCGTGAGCGTGAAACCTACGCTTACAGTCTTGCCCTTTCGTATCATCACCCGAGAGAAATGCTTGAGTTGCATCACCGGCTGCACTACCGGGGCGTTGAGCGGTCGCAGATAGAGCTGAGGAACTTCCTCGCCATCAAGGTCGCCCGTGTTGGTCACATCGAAGCTCACCTTGTAGTTGTTCCCGTCGGGCTTCACCTGCAGATTGCCGTAGCTGAAGGTAGTGTAGCTTAGTCCGTAACCGAAAGCGTAGAGTGGTTCGGCCGTCATTTCCACATAGTTATGGGGTCTGGGCAAGCGCTTGTTATAATAGACCGGTAGTTGTCCTTCGCTCCTTGGCACGGAGATGGGCAGGCGTCCTGCTGGATTTACATCACCGAAGATGACGTCGGCAATGGCTTGTCCTCCTTCCTGGCCGGGATAGTAGGCTGTCAGCAGGGCATCGGCGTGCTCTGCAGCCCAATTCTTCAACATGGGCCTCCCTTCGATGTAGACAACAATGAGCGGTTTCCCCGTCGCCTTCAGAGCTTCCAACAGCTCTTGCTGGCGGCCCAGCAACGAGAGGGTGGCGCGGTCGTAACCTTCGCCGCAGTCCATGTCACTGACACTCTTGATGTTGGCTTCGGCAGCTCCAGTGTTCTTGTAGCTGGTTTTGAAATCGCGGGCGGATGAGCCTCCTACAACGCATATGACCGCGTCGGCCTGTCGGGCTGCCTTCGTGGCTTTGGCAATGTCGCAGTTGGTAGTGTCGCGCACAGGGCAGCCTTTGGCGTAGAAGACATTATTCTCGTCAACCTTTGTTTTCACACCCATCAGCACTGTCTTCACCTTTCCTGGAGCCTGCGGGGCCGTATAGTCGCCTAGCAAGTTGTAGACATTGTCTGCATTCGGACCTACCACAGCCACTTTAATGTCCTTGCGCAACGGCAGTGTGTGATGGTCGTTCTTCAGCAGAGTGACAAGTTTCTGTGCGGCTTCGAGGGCTACACTACGGTGAGCTTCGCTGCCTACCGCCCTTGTGGCTCTCACGTCAACGTAGGGATTTTCAAAGAGTCCCATTTCGAACTTCTTGCTCAGTACCCTTGCACAGGCACTGTCAACGAGGGTTTCGCTCACCAGGCCTTTCTCAACGGCCTCCTTCAACTGGCTGTAAGCGTTTGCTCCGAGGTCTGCGTCGACTCCGGCCTTCAAGGCTGCTACAGCCGCTCCTTGCAGTGAAGGTACCACGTGATAGGATGACCATATACCGTCGATAGCGAAGAGGTCGGAGACCACGTAGCCTTTGAAATGCCATCGGTTGCGGAGCAGGCCGTTGAAGAGGTAAGGGCTACTTGTAGAGGGTATGCCGTCAAGAGCATTGTAGGAAGTCATCACACTGAGAGCTCCGGCTTCGATAGCTTTGTGGAAAGGTGGCAGAAAATTTTGCAGCAGGTCGCGCTCTCCGATGACGCTCTGTCCGCCGTTCTGTCCACCTTCTGTGGTACCATACCCGATGAAGTGCTTCAGTGTGGCCAGTGTGGCATAGGGGCTTTGAAGCTTGCCTCCGCCTAATCCTTTGACCAAAGCAGCCCCCATTGTGCCTGTGAGCACCGGATCCTCACCCATGCTTTCTTCCACGCGCGACCAGCGTGGATCGCGACTTAGGTCAAGCACTGGGCCGTAGCTAATGTGCGCGCCTTGCAGCCTCACTTCCTTGGCTACTACTTCGCCGACGCGCTCCATGGTCGGGACCGACCAGGTGGCGGCCATTCCAAGTCCTGTGGGAAAGACGGTAGTGCCGATAGCCATGTGCCCGTGAGGAGCTTCTTCGGCCAGGAACAGAGGGATGCCAAGCCTTGTGTGCTCTACGGCATAGCGTTGCATGGCGTTGACGGTCGTGGCGGCTAAGGCAGGCGTGAGACCGTTGCTCAGACTCTTCTGGGTCCAGGGGTCGGCGCGGAGAGTGGCCCAAAGCATTCCGATATGGTTCTCGCCAATGTCTTTTCGGAACGACTCTGTCAGCTCAGTGCGTTTGCCGTTGCGCTGATAGTAGTTCCATGCCATCGTGCACCGGAGTTGTCCGAGTTTCTCGTCAAGGGTCATGCGTCCGAGCAAATCACTCACGCGCTCGCTGATAGGCAGTCGCGCGTCCTTGTAAGGCACGTTCTTTTGTGCCTGCATGCTGATGGTCAGAATGCAGGAAAGCAATAAGCAGTATTTGAGTTTCATGTGTCTTGTTCGATGTCTTGTCTGTTATAGTCTTGAGTACCGAAGTCTAAAAGTCCTTCTTGTTCTGTAAGTTTCAGTCGTTGTTCCTTGTTTTCAGTAGAAGATCGGCAGTATTGTGCATCAAGCGAAGAAATTCTCTCACAGCCTTCCCCTGGTAGTTTTTTTCCAAAGTGAGCACCGATGTGTGGAGTGTGGCGGCACGCTCTTCTATGGGAATTCTGACCACTCCCTTCACGGCGCGTGAGGCTGCATCGGGTAGTATGCTGACCCAACGTCCGCGACGAACCATGTAGACGATGTGGGAGAGGTCGTCAATCTGAACGGTGGGGCGGAGTATGAGCCCCAGGCTGAGTGCGGCGGCATCCATGTGTTGTCTGATTTGTAAGTCTTGAGAGGGCAGCACCAGTGGATGCCGTATCAGTTCTCTTATGCTCACTGTCGGCAAGGCTGCAAGGGTGTGTTGCTCGCTGACGATTGCACAGAGGGGTGTGTCGAAGAGAGGCTCTACAAGGATGGACTCCTCAAGTGTGTGCGGAGTAAAAGTCAGAGCGAGGTCCAGTTCGTGCTGCCGGAGCTTTTCGGGTAGCAGTGGTGCAGCCACCTGACTGATTTTGAATCTGATGTGTGGATAGGCCTTGTTGTAGATAGTGAGAGTTTCAGCGAGCAGTTCCGACAGTCCCAGTCCGGAAGCGATGCCAAGGCTGACGCTGCCCTCACGCAGTTCGCCTAAGTCGGCTAAACGCTGGAGTCCCTGTCGGGCGTCGTTGAGGATACGCTTGGCATCTTCGAGGAAGATTAGTCCCTCGGCAGAGAGGCTGACGTGCTTGCCTGTACGGTGGAAAAGAGGCACACCAAGCTCCATTTCGAGTTGTTTTATCTGTTGGGAGAGCGTGCTTTGTGCCACGTTCGACAGTCGGGCGGCTTCCGTGAAGTTCAGTGCGTGTGCCGCGTTGACAAAGTAGCGAAGTTGTCTGATTTCCATTCCGGTTGGATTATGCGATGCAAATATAATGATTTTCTTCCACATCCGTGAAGTGAAAGGGCTTTTTAATGGTAGGGTGGTGGACTGGTAATCAGTTTCTCTGCTTTTTCTCTATCAAATTCTTGCTTTCGTGAAAGGAAAGAGCTATTTTTGCATATACGATAAAATAGAACGAGATGAGCAAGAACTTTAAGCTTATACCCTACGGTATTTCTAACTTCAAACAAGTAAGACAAGAGAATCTTTATCTGGTTGACAAGACCATGTATTTCGAGAAAATGGAGTTGGCTGGTAACTTCCTCTTCTTCGTGCGCCCGCGCCGCTTTGGCAAGAGCCTCTTTCTGAACATGCTTGAGGCTTATTATGATATCAACGAGAAAGACCATTTCGACGAGCTCTTCGGTGGACTTTATGTGGCAGAGCATCCGACGGAGAATAGGAACAAATACCAGGTGATGCATCTTGACTTCTCGCGTGTAGGGAGCGATGTGGAGCGTCTGCAATACAACTTTGACTGCTATCTCAGTTTGCGCTGTGAGAGCTTTGCAAGAGCTTATGAGCGGTTCTATCCGGAAGGATTCTTAGAGGAAGTGAAGCAGACGAAAGGAGGGGAACAGAAGCTCAACCTAATTAATGATGCTGCAAAAGAGATTGGTTGCAGACTCTATCTTATCGTTGACGAATATGACAACTTCACCAACAATGTCCTTAATGTGAAGGGCCATGAGGCTTACCACGCCCTCACCCACGGGACGGGCTTCTACCGCGATGTGTTCAAGCTCTTCAAGGGCATGTTCGACCGCATCATCATGCTCGGTGTGTCGCCCATCACCCTCGACGACCTCACGAGCGGCTACAACATCGCGCTGAACATCACGATGCATCCCTGGTTCAACCAGATGCTCGGCTTCTCGGAGGACGACGTGCGGCAGATGATTCGCTACTATAAGGAGGCGGGTGCCATCAAGCCGGAGGTGA
>Ga0256406_1004571_pt1 | contig 15675 bp, 10 predicted proteins | sample RumenRJG_03DNA_FD_185986 | JGI IMG/M metagenome (GOLD analysis project Ga0256406, IMG submission 185986) | Bovine rumen microbial communities from Lethbridge, Alberta, Canada - RJG_03 | ecosystem: Host-associated > Mammals > Digestive system > Stomach > Rumen | place: Canada: Alberta | collected... | reverse complement strand
ATCAGCGAGGCTGTTTTCGCCCGCTGTCTCTCTGCTCAGAAAGAAGAGAGGGTGGCTGCATCGGAGATATTGGAAGGTCCGCGTCCTGAGATATTCAAAGGCGATAGAAAAGCCTTCCTGGAGAACCTCCGAGAGGCATTATTTGCTTCTAAAGTGGTCTCATACGCACAAGGCTTCACCCTGATGCGAGCCGCCGCAAAGGAATATTCATGGAACCTCAACTATGGTGGCATCGCCCTGCTCTGGAGAGGCGGATGCATCATTCGCAGCGTATTCCTAGGCAAGATAAAAGAGGCATTCGACAAGAACCCTGACATTGCCAACATATTGCTGGATCCATATTTCAAGGATAAACTTGCTGCTGCTCAGCAAGGCTGGAGGAAAGTTATTGCCGCAGCGGTAGAAAGTGGCATCCCAGTGCCAACCCTGTCCTCTGCCCTTGAATATTATGATGGCTACCGTTGCTCCCGACTCCCTGCTAACCTCCTGCAGGCGCAGAGGGACTATTTCGGAGCTCACACTTACGAGCGCACAGACCGTCCGCGCGGAGAATTTTTCCACACCAATTGGACTGGCCACGGCGGCGACACCGTTTCCGGAACGTACAATGCTTAATGATATGAAAATTGACAAATATTCATTCGGCGTCGGTGACCGTTTCGCACATGAGGGCATAGCCCAGCTTAGAGCATTACTCAAGGCAGAAAAAGATTTTGGCGTGCATTTCGTGCCTGTCTGGAACAAATCGAACAGGGAGCATCAGATAGTGGGAACAGAACCGCTGAGTACTCGCCAGGAAGCAGATGCGGCTGTTAAGGCTCTAGGTTACAATGGCCAGTATTTCGTTGATGCCGATCATATAAATATCTCTAATGTTGATAGATACATAGAAGTATCTGACTTCTTCACAATCGATGTCGCGGATCATATTGGAAGACCATCTGATGTGAAGTCTGTAAATGGATTTGTTGACGAGAACAGACGATTCATCGGCACCATTAGGATACCTGGCATAGAGCCTTTCGATGTCACTGAGGAAGAGTTGAGAGCTATAGCTGACCGTTATCTGTCTGCTATCAAAGAGGCCGGACGTATCTACAGGCATATTGCTGAGAAGAAGGGTGCGGATAATTTCGTGACTGAGGTTTCGATGGACGAGGTTGATAATCCTCAAAGCCCTGTGGAAATCTTATTCATTCTGAGTGCTCTAGCAAATGAAGACATCCCTCTTCAGACTATCGCTCCTAAATTCACTGGACGTTTCAACAAAGGAGTAGATTACAGGGGGAATTTGCTGCAGTTCGAAAAAGAGTTCGAGGAGGATCTTCTCGTGATTGATTTTTGCGTGAAAGAGTTCGGCATGAGCGAGAATCTGAAACTCAGCATTCATTCTGGTTCCGATAAGTTCTCGATTTACCCGATAATGGGCCGCCTGCTAAAGAAATACGATAAAGGAATCCATATCAAGACAGCCGGTACCACATGGCTAGAAGAAAACATCGGATTAGCATTAGCTGATCCTGAGGCTCTGAAGCTTGCGAAACGCATTTATGTTGGTTCACTTAGCCGCATGGATGAGCTTACGATTCCTTATGCAGCTGTTATAGATGTTGATAGAAATGCCCTGCCATCTCCTGACGAGGTTGAGAAATTTGATGCTCAGAGGTATGCTAGAACACTTCGTCACAATGGAGAAGATCCGTTTTATAATCCCTCTTTCCGTCAACTGATTCACGTAAGCTATAAGATTGCTGCCGAGTTGGGAAACGAGTATTATCCGGCATTGGAGCGACATTCGGACGTAATAGGCGAGCAAGTGATAGACAACCTCTGCAACAGACATATTAAAAGACTTTTTAATTTTTAGGAATATGAGATATTCATTTGACGATTTGAAAGGACGCAACTGCGTCATCACTGGAGGTTTCGGCGTCATCGGAACTGCACTCACTCGCGGGCTGGCTGAGGCAGGGGTGAATCTTGCCGTCATCAGCCGCTCGAAAGATAACCCTGAAAAAGGTGAGGCCATATCCAAGGAGTTCGGCATCAAATGCTTGGGCATCTCTGCCAGCACCCTGGACAAGGCAGAACTGGAGGCAGCCTTGGAGGATATTCACGCAAAACTTGGGAAAGTTGACATTCTGATAAACTGCGCAGGTGGAAACTCTCCGAAGGCAACCTGCAAGGTAGAGCAGATGACCAAAGATGATGATTTGGCAGATACCTTCTATGGGCTGGATATGGCAGGTTTCGATTTCGTATTCGACTTGAATTTCAAAGGGACGCTGCTGGCCACAATGGTCTTTACCAAGGATATGCTTGAGGCAGGGAAGGGGAATGTGCTGAATATTTCCTCTATGAACTCCATCCGCCCCCTGACGAAAATTCCAGCATACTCTGCGGCGAAAGGAGCCATAAACAACTTCACCCAGTGGTATGCCGTGCACGTGGCGGAGATGGGCATTCGCTGCAACGCCATAGCTCCAGGATTTTTCCTTACCAATCAGAACCGTTTCCTGCTGACCGATGAGGCTACGGGAGAACTTAAGCCAAGAGGGAAAAAGATAATTGCGAATACACCTACCCATAAGTTCGGTGAGCCTGAGGATCTCGTAGGCACGATGCTCTACCTCCTCAGCGACATCTCCTCATTCGTCACTGGCGTAATCATTCCAGTCGACGGCGGCTACAGCGCCTTCGGCGGAGTGTGATGCGATATTTCCTTACCTCGCAAAAGTTCAAGGAACGTCACGATTCTATGGGATTTTTATGCAAATCTAAAGTTTGATTTTATGTTTGCATAAAACCGGGAAAGTCATGACTGAATGCTCGTAGTTGTTAGTTCTTCAGACAATCTGAATGTGGTCTATGCACGGGACCAGCTTCTGAGAACATCTCAAGGTTCGCTTATACCATGGGAACAGATAACCACTTGGCATTAAACAAGACCTCTCAAGCGGCAACACGTTAGTTTTCTCTTGCCAATGATGTACCAGAATGCATCTGAATATTGCCTGATATTGCCGTATGCGCATCTTATTCAACCTTATATTCCTTGACGTTTATCTGACCGTGTCTGACTTCGAGGAATGGCTTTCCGTCCTTAAGGCCAACGGTGCCATAGCCTGATGCCGTTGATAGGAATGAACGGAAGTTGTCCCCGATTTTGGATTTAATATAGAGAGTCTTTGTGACAGCATCGTATTTAACTCCTGTTAGAGCCTGTATTAGGCTGTAACTTGAAAGCGATCTGGCATACCAAGATCCGCATTCATATTCATTGAAAGGATTGCGTTTAACACCGTCATACCTGTTAAGGCATGTTCTCACGATATCCATCCCCTTTTCAACCTCTCCTTCGAGTATTAAGTGAGAAGCAACCTGAAATTCTATTCCGGTCCACACTTCATCACTGTATACGAAAGGTAGGCTTGGCTTGCCACCTTTCGGCCAAGTGCATAATAAAAGACCTCCTTCTGATCCTACGGCATATCCTGGTCTTTGCGGATTAGAATGGTCGGTAAGGTCATGCTTCAAGTTATATTTATAAACAGAATTGAGATGACTTTTAACTTTCTCGCTGTTAATAGGCTCGTCAAGACCACAGACTTGTGACATCCAGCATCCCAGAACTCCATCAGAGATACATCCGGTGCCGTATTGATATTTAGGACCTTCTTTTTCAATGATCGAGCTGGCCTCTATTGGGTAGTCTTTTGTAAAAGATTCATATTGCGTTGGGTTTTTGGCTTTTAAATCCTTCCATCTTACTGTCTGGTAAAAATACTCTCCATTCCATAGAATCCCGTCCATATATTTCTGAACTTTTTTCAATAAAATCTCATATCTCTTGACATTCTGCTTTAGATATTTTCCCATTTTTATGAAACTATTGAGAGCCCCTGCGTAGAAACTTGTGCACATACCCCCTGGACCCCAGAATTCTATGTCGTATGTATTGTGGTGAGGCTCAATTATGGCACCTTCTTCGTTCGGATCCCATGTCCTTATGCAATAATCAAGACTTTGCTGTACTTGAGGAAAGATATTCTGCAGCCACTTATCGTCACCACTTATTCTCCATTCTCTATATACTTTCATGATACCCCCTAGCTGACCATCTGAAGCAGCGTAAAAATCATGCTTTATCGGCCTGATTGGAAGGTTGGCTCTGAAAACCTGGTGTCCTTCTTTGTTCTGGTCTACGAAGAATTCCGTTTCGCGGAGAGATCTCTCCATTCTTGGGAACAGATGCGGAATCGCTTGAGCATAGTTCCAGACATGTGTGCAAGACCCGTGGCAGCTTCCCCAGTTGTCGCCGCTTCCTTCCCATGCCCAGAAGCGCCCATCGTGTTGTCTCATGACTGTAGCAGATTTTAATATTGTTAGATTGTTAGCAACTGCCTCTATTACTTCTGGTGGCAAGGTCTGATCATAGAATGTATTTGTGAAATTTTCAGTCTCTTTTTTAAGAGTTGAATAGTTTTCTTTCCAATATTCAGCTACTTCGCCGACATTCGCGAATCGATGGCTATACCAAGGCTCATACTTCTCGGGATAATTCTTGTACGATGTTGGGTCATAGTAATCACCTAAGTCGGATTCCGTTTCAGCGTCAGGTCCTATTCGATGCCAAGATTTAGGTACATACCAAGCGATATATAAGTGTATTGTCTTTGTCTCACCGGCCTTTAAAGAGAAAGGTACGAATAAAGAAGCACCAGGGCCATTCTCTCCGGGTTCGTGAGTAGAAAGATCTCCGCTTGCCACTTTGTTCCATGCCATAGTGAGCGGATCAAACCAGCCGCCCCTGAACCAGCAATAATCGACGACTGTATTTCTCTCATCCGTAAAAATCGCGCAATGACCTTCTACGTCGGGATTTTTTTCGACTGTATTTTGATTTAGGATGAATCCCTTTTCCATTTTCGTTATTGGAGAAGGTGCATCGTTTGTCCGATACATGAAATTACGGGTATTAAAAGAGAAAATCGCATCAATCGCTTTGTCAGATGTATTTTTGAAGGAATATTCTATGCCACCTACAGGTAACCCTGAATTGTCCTCATCATTTGGAATGAAAGGATTCCATGCAGTTATGTTTGCTACAATAGGTAAATCTCCATCATTAAGTTCTAGATGAGCAAATGGGAATCTTGCAGAGAAAACTCCTCTTTCAAATCTTGGAAGTCCCCAAGTATATCCTCCAACGCCCATCCCTCCCTCTCGTCTTCCGAATATTTTATATTCGGGAACTCTTGTCTCCAGCACTTTTGCTCCTTTTTCTATCCCTTTTACCATAATTGCAGCAAAAGTGCAAGGCTCGTTAAAAAGCTCTGGATAATGATGGAAAGATAAGTTTGAGATTGCTCCTGTTCCTTCGAAACAGAACATCCCTGATCCTAATCCTCCGATAGGGAAGGCAATGTGGTCTAGTTCTTTGTCAGAGTAGTTCTTATTGTACTCTCTTGCTTGAATCGTAGCGCAGGCAATAATTATAGCGATTAATGAGCATATCTTATAGGGCTTCATAATGGTAGTATTATTAATTTGAAAATTTCTTAGTGAGCTCTAGGTCTAGTGACATCAGGTAGGTGTTATATGGATACCACATTGACATGATGAAATAAAGTTTATTGCTTTTTGTTGAAAGGGGATGAATGAAGGAGCCGTAAAGCTGAGGCCAGTCTGATCCAGAGGCTACTTGGATTGGACTGCTCCATGGTCCTTCTGGATTGTTGGCATATCGCAAGGAGATTTCGTATCTAACCGAACTGAAGTATGTCAGAATCCATTTGCCTAGCAGAGGCATGTAGGCGAAAGATAGCTCTCCTGTTGGATCAGAATAAAGCGGTTGTGCGGTCGCTTCCCTACCTTTTATCCATCCTGATCCATTCCAGAATTCGTACTCGTCAGTATTTTCTATGTCTGTCTCGGCAAATCTTGCAAGATATGGGCTGTGATCGCGTCCGGTCTTGGTAGCTATCATGTACACGATACCGTCCTTCTTGAAATAGCCTGCCTGTCCGAAGTTGCTTTCACCTGCAAATGAGACCTTGTTTACCTTCTCCCATGTTTGGCCATTGTCTTTGGACTTATAGAGCCCAGAATTGTTCGTCACCCATCCATCCCAGTTCTTAATGTTCATATAATGAACATATTCGGCACCATTTGCATGCACTGCAGCTGTAGGAATAGATGTGTAATCTCCATTTCCTGTAGTGATGTGTGCGCTATAGCAGATCTGCCTAGCTCCATGCCCATCCATGGCAGCCCCATCTATCCTAAGGCCATCGTTCAGGACAGTGTCCTGGGAAAATAGAAGCACATTGCTCCTCCAGTTGCTTCCTCCTGGGCCTGATACGCTTGGCCTGAAATCCTTTCCAAAAGTATCGCCGAAGAAGAAGCCGAAAAGCCTTTCATCAATTTGCCATCCTATTCCAAGGTCAGTGCCGCCGACATCGTATTTTAGATCAGTTCTATTCTGGACCGAAAATAACACGGGTGGTAAGTTATCGTGACCATTATCCTCATTGCCTGTTACTCTAGAGATGCATTTCAAGTTGGAGATCGTTACTGACTTGGTATTGAGATCTTTAGGGTTGGAAATGTGGACACTTACCTTGTCGGAAGATTCTCCATTGGTATCTATGCCGCAGAAAGTTAGAGTGATTGACTCGGGATCAGTCTCTTTAACCAGGTATTCGTACGTGAAGGTATCGGCTATCGTTGATTTGGACTGCTTCATCGAGGACCAGCCATACTGTGTCTCCTTGTCAATCTGGAGGTAATCGAGATTTGAGAAATCGGAGATTGTCATCTCGATCTCTGCTTTACCACGTTTCGACGTTATCTCACTCTGTGATACAGAAATGACAATGTGGCTGGGGGCTGTTTCCCTATTATATCCTCCACCTTGGCATGAGACATGCGCAAGGCAGAGGAACAAATGTAGATAAAACAGCTTGTTGAGATTATGAGCCATCTGTTTGCAAATACATTAATATACTTCCAGATCCTCCCAGCTAGGGAATTCTGGGAATTTTGCATGTGGCTCGCTTTGATACCAGAATGCTGCCGCAGAAATGTCTGAATGTTGAGCTAGATAGCGTCCGTCAAATCTCCACCCTAAGTCCTGAATCGTTGCCTTGAAATCTTTCTTGAATCGAATCGGGTCCATAATATGCCATCTGTAAAGCCCAAAGCGCTCCTGAGACCGATAGGTACCATCAGGTCGTATTACCTGTACTAAACCTGAGTATGGGGTGCAGAACTCAGTGAATTTCCCATTCCTGTCAAAATTGTATGAACCACAGAAGTAGTCCTCTGTGCCAGTAGTGCAAATTGTAGGATATTTTTTGTCGCCATCTATGAAGAACTTCATCTCTCCTTCTCCCCACCATCCATTATTATTAAGGCCCCAGGCAAGATACACTCCGACAAACTGCCCTTGCCCTTTGATTCCATCAATTACAGTGAAATCGGATGTTTCGTTGTAACGGGTCCTTCGGAACTGGGCATGGAAATATGCTGCATCCTCAGGAACTTCGGTTAGAGTGTAATCGACTTGGTAATACAGCGTCATTGCGTCTTTAGGGTTAACGTTCTCCATAGTTATCTTGCAGTGTTTCCTGAAAGGCATGGACCAGTAGCAATTAAAGGCGCTACCTGGATTTACGCATATTGGTAGTGAGACGAGAGGAGAGTACTCATTCCATCCCATGCAAAAAAAATCTGAGATAGGACACTCTACGGACGGCTCAGTTTCATTGTCCCAATATATTCTTATTATGGACCATCGCCAAATACCAGTGGGCGTCATCCAGATATGCTGGATTGCTCCAGGTCCATCCATCTCTGCGATAGTGACGGTCTGACCAGAGTCAATGATGATATAAGGATTAACTTTCCACCCTTCACCAAGGTCGCGAGCAGCCCATGAGGCATTGTTTACGTTCCTCGTATTAGGATTCTGTGGTACTGCAATGGCGCCTTTCCCCTTCTCTCCAGAGAAATTCTCTGGAGAGATTGATCTTGTCTCTGCATTCGAAATTCTTGAAAGGTTCCCTAGATTCATGTCTAGTCCGTTGAAGTTCTGCTTTTGAGAAAGAGCTGGAATAGAGAAAAGAAGGCATAAAGCCGTTGCTAAAAATAGATTTGCTTTCATATGGTATATTATTTAGTATTAATTGTCTAGTTATGCTAAAACTATTCAGCAAGAAATGTAACTCGTTAGCGTAGTTATTTTGTCTTGACCGACGAAGCCTGCTTGATGAGTATTCCTTCTGCCTCAACTTGCTGCACCATGGTATTGCCCGACTCAATTTTCTCTATCAATATTTCGACGGATTTTCGCGCTAGCATTTCTCTTGGCTGTGATATGTATGTAAGTGGCGCATAGAAAAAATCGAATTCAGTACCTCCGTCGAAACAGACTAAACCCATATCGTCAGGTATTCTGATGTCATTCTTCTGAATATAATAAAGGCCTTGTATAGCAATCGAGTTAGTCGCGAATATTACGGCATCTGTTCCGCTTTCAGATAGGCTTGACATCGCTTTTTGAGTGGACTTAGCTAGATTCTTTATGCTGACGAATTTAGTATTAATGTTGTCTTTGTTCCCCGATTCTGTCATAGCCTGTTTATAGCCATTGATCCTGCCACTGACGTTTGTAAGATTCAAGTCGTATGTGACGAGGGCAATGTTCTTGAATCCATTTTCCAAAAGATGCTTGGTTGCAATGTAGCTGGCCTGCAGATTGTTGAGGCAGACATAGTCGGTACGGATTGATGGAATACAGCGGTCGAGCAATACAACAGGGATTTTTTTCTCTACAAGCATCTCTATAGTTTTGTCTGAGCCCTCGCAAGGCACGACAATTATCCCATCAACACCTTTGCTTAGCATGTTATATGTAAGGTCGGAGAGTGTTTCTGCATTCTCATCTGAGCTAGAGAAGATAGCCATGTAGCCTTTCTCTTCAGCAGCAATCTCGATGTTCCTCACTATGTCGGAGAAGAACCTATTGGAAATGTCTGATACTATTACCCCAATCGTGTGGCTTGTGCCTTCCCGAAGGCTTTTAGCAAAACCGTTAGGCTTGTAGTGCAGTTCTTTTGCTAGGATCTTGATTTTTTCTGCAACTTGATCACTGACCCTGTATTGCTTCTGTTTTCCGTTTAGGACGAAGGATACAAGGGAAGGGGACACGCCAGCCAGATTGGCAATATCTTTAATTGAAATCTTCTTGTTTGTGCTCACTTTGCTAAATCATTTTTGCAAAAATAGTCAAAAAATCGAATAATTAACAATGCTGTTGAAAAATATCACGAAAATAAATTTAAAAATATTTGGATAGTTTTCTAATTAATACTTAATTTGCAGTGAAATAAGAATAGAAATAAGATGTCTTTGTACATTTATATTGTATTAAATCGTTTGTGCAAATTAATGCATTTGTTTTTTTAACTTATTGCAAAAACGATTTAGCACACGAAGGCATAATTGAACATATTATTAATAATCAAGCAATATGAATTTTTTAAATCATCCCAGAATTGGAATACGACCTATTATCGATGGTCGTCGCGGAGGTATTCGCGAATCTCTTGAAGACATGACGATGGTTATGGCAAAGCTAGTCGCTGATCTTTATGCAAAAGAACTACATTATTCAGATGGCGCTCCAGTCGAGTGCGTGATTGCTGACACTACCATCGGAGGTGTCGCAGAGGCGGCAGCGGCTACTGAAAAATTTAAGGTAAGCAACGTCGGAGCTGTCCTATCTGTTACGCCATGTTGGTGCTATGGTGCAGAGACAATTGATATGGATCCTCTTATGCCGAAAGCTATTTGGGGCTATAATAAGACTGAGCGCCCAGGAGCCGTTTATCTCGCTTGCGCCCTTGCAGCACATAACCAAAAAGGCCTGCCAGCTTTCGGAATATATGGCAGAGATGTACAGGACAAGGACGATAACGCTCTTACGGATGACGTAAAAGAGAAGCTATTGCTTTGGGGGAAAGCAGCTATAGCTACTATGCAGATGAGAGGAAAATCTTACCTTTCAATAGGATCTGTTTCAATGGGAATTGCAGGATCGACTCCAGTGCCAGATTTTTTTCAAGATTACCTTGGAATGAGAAATGAATATGTTGACTGCTCCGAGATTGAGAGAAGGGTTCGCCTGGGAATTTACGATAAAGAAGAATTCGAACATGCGATGAAATGGGTGAATGATTGCTGCAAACCATATGAAGGTAGAGATCACAATCGTAATGATCTACAGTACGATCGGGAGAATCTTGACAGGGTGTGGGAATACGTTGTGAAAATGACGATGATATTTCGAGACCTTATGAGAGGCAACGCAAAGTTGAAAGAGATGGGTTTTGAGGAAGAGTCTTGCGGCCACAATGCCATCGCTGGAGGTTTCCAGGGACAGCGTCAGTGGACGGATTTCATGCCTGATGGAGATTTCTCCGAGACCATCCTGAATACTTCTTTCGACTGGAATGGAATCAGACAGCCATATATATTCGCAACAGAGAACGACACTCTAAACGGCATCACGATGCTGCTTCTTAATCTGCTTACAAATAGGGCGCAGATTTTTGCTGACGTTAGGACCTATTGGTCTCCGGAAGCTGTTAAGAGAGTAACGGGCTACGAACTTGATGGCCATGCAGAAGGAGGCTTCATTCATCTCCTTAACTCTGGTTCAACAACTTTGGATGCAACGGGAAGGATGGAAGATGAGAAGGGTAATCCAGTTTTCAAGCCCTTCTGGCAGATTAATGATAAAGACGTAAAGGCTTGTCTCTCGAACACTCAGTGGATGCCTGCGGACCGGCAGTATTTCAGGGGCGGCGGAATGTCATCTCACTTCGTTGCCAGAGGTGGCATGCCACTCACAATGTGCAGGCTGAACCTCATTAAAGGAGTTGGTCCTGTTCTGCAAATTGCAGAAGGATGGTCAGTTGAATTGCCGGAGAATGTATTTGGCATCATCAATGACAGAACAGATCCAACTTGGCCGACTGTTTTATTTGCGCCGAGGGTAACAGGCCACGGCATGTTCAAAGATGTTTATACGGTAATGCGTAAATGGGGGGCCAATCATGGCGCAATTAGTTTCGGTCATGTTGGAGCCGAGATGATAACCTTAGCTTCGATGCTTAGGATTCCAGTATGTGCGCATAACATAGATGAAGACAAGATTTTCAGACCTTCTGCATGGGATGCGTTCGGAATGGATCCAGAAGGAGCTGATTATAGAGCATGCATGAATTTCGGCCCGATATATAAATAGGAGCTGTATGAGAAGAAGTATCATTAGGCTGACTGTCCTTACGTTATGCGTCTTGGGCTTTGCTAGCTGTGAAAAGAAATTTGAGATGGGCACTTACGGTTATGACAGAGAATTCTTAGCGGATAGGAACATTCCTACAATCGAACTAAAGAGTCCTGATGGCAAGTCAAAGCTTCTCATCGCTCCAGGACTTCAAGGCAGGGTGATGACATCAACGACAAATGGTGACAAAGGAAACAGTTTCGGGTGGATTAACTATAAATTTATAGAAGCTGGAAAAGTGAGCGAGCAGTTCAATCCTAATGGGGGAGAGGAACGATTCTGGATTGGACCAGAAGGAGGTCCTTTCTCATGGTATTTTAAGAAGGGACAAGAACAGAATTACAATAACTGGAGAGTCCCGAAATTCATTGACACTGAAGCTTTCGATATTGAGTCTCAATCGGATTCCGATATTGTATTCGTAAAGAATATTCAGGCCGTAAATGCATCGGATCATGCTTTTAATATAGGCGTGCGAAGAAGAATTTCGCTCGTTCATGCTAAGGAACTGGAAGAAATATTGGGAATGCATCTTTCCAGCGACATGAATTTTGTCGCTTATAAATCCGAGAATACTCTTATCAATGAGGGTGATTCTTCTTGGACGAAAAAAACTGGAATGCCTTCGGTTTGGCTGCTTGGTACTTTTAATCCGACACCAACGACAACAGTATTCGTGCCTTTCAATGAAGATTATGAAGGCACAAAGGTGAATGATCTGTATTTCGGGAAAGTCCCTGCAGATCGACTCGTTCTTAAAGATGGAGTAGCGTATTTCAAGATAGATGGAAAATATCGGTCTAAAATCGGCTTGCCTTATGGGAGCGCAAAAGACGTTTGCGGAAGTTATGATTATGAAAAGGGCGTATTAAATATTCTTAAGTATACCGTGCCCGGTGGCAATGTTGATTATGTCAATGGCCAATGGGGGTCTCAGAAAGATTCTTTCAATGGAGATGTCATTAACTCCTATAATGATGGGCCAACTGAAACTGGCTTTGTGCAGGGGCCTTTCTATGAAATAGAAACATCTTCTCCTGGAGCTTCGTTGGAACCAAGCCAATCGCTCACGCACATTCAATATACAATACATTTTCAGGGGGAGAAAGAGTCTTTGAGTCATATCGCACAAAAAGTGTTCGGCGTTAATTTGGATGAGATTGCTAACGTTTTTTAAATCGGTTAAAATGAGCGATAATCTCAATAATAAAGTTAGGGTCATCCCAAAAGGAATTGTGTGGCCTTTCACGCTGCTTACGTTTCTCTTTTTTGCATGGGCGGTGCCGAACAATCTTACCGACACTATGCTGGCTACTTTCAAGCGCATAATGAGTCTGTCAGACTCAAAGACAGCATGGATTCAGGTAGTCTGCTATTTGTTCGGTTATGGCTGTTTTGCCATCCCTGGCGCCATATTCATAAAAAAGTATTGTTACAAATACGGGGTCATGCTTGGCTTGGGAATGTATGCATTGGGTACATTCCTATTCTTGCCAGCGTCGAAGGTGGCAGTCATGAACAATGCAATTGGTTATGGAATGTTCTTATTCGCCATCTTGATACTCTTTGCCGGCTTGTCAATTCTTGAGACTTCTACTAATTCTTATATTTGTGCTATTGGGCCAGAGGAAACCGCTACGAGGAGACTTAACTTCTCGCAGTCATTTAATCCTTTCGGTGCAATTACAGGCGTAGTCATTTCTCAAATATTCATTCTTTCCCAGTTAAACACTATGACAGCTTCGGAGAGAGCGAGGCTTTCTGAATCGGAGTTGGCGGCTATTCAGGCTCATGAGCTGGGCGCTGTAACTACTACATACGTAATATTGGGTTGTGTCATGGTGGTAGTTCTGATCGCTATCGCACTGACAAAGATGCCTAACCTGAAGGAAGAGGGCGGTTCTGCTGATGTCAGAGGATCCTTCAAAAGACTCTTCAAGAATAAGAACTACGTTTGGGGCGTCGTCGCTCAGTTTTTCGACATCGGCGCTCAAATAGCTGTATGGTCTTATGTAATAAGATATGCCATGCAGAATCTACATTTCGATGATATTATTTGCTCTTTGGGAGAAAACGCATCTTCGGAGCAGATTATTTCCGCTCTGAGAGGTGTTGAGCCTATAGCAGGTGGGTTATATTCATTCTGTGATTTCATCGGCCTTGATGCACTTCTTCCTAGAACGGCAGAACAAGCAGGTGCGACATATTACATTATGTCTTTGTGCCTGTTCGTAATTTGTCGTTTTCTATGCACATGGCTAATGAAATATTTCAAGCCTCGTAAAATGCTAGCGGTTTTCGCAGGCTTGGGCGTAATTTCCTGTCTAGGTACAGTGTTCCTAAAAGGATTTGCCGGCGTGTATTGCCTAATGGCTATCTCTGGATGCTTGTCTCTCATGTTCCCAACAATTTACGGATTAGGCATCAGGGGACTAGGAGAAGATACGAAAATGGGTGGTTCCGGAATGGTAATGGCTATTGCCGGAGCTTCTGTATTGACCCAGATTGAGGGGATCCTTTCTGATCAGTCGGGTAAAATTGCTGTAGCATACCTGGTTCCAGCCGTTGCGTTTGCAATCATTCTATATTACGCAGCGGTTTTTTGTAAAAAACAAGAAAAATTAGAATCAAATGTTTGAAAATAAAATCGTTATAGGCATAGACTACGGAACCGATTCTTGTCGAGCCTTGGTTGTTGATGCACTTTCTGGAGAGCAGCTAGCTGAAGCAGTATCTGTGTATGCCAGGTGGGCGAAGGGACTTTACTGTGATCCATCAGCAGACTGCTATCGCCAGCATCCGAAAGACTATATTGAGGCATTTAAAGATGTCATGAGAAGCGTAGTGGATACGCTCGGCAAAGAAAAAGCATCACACATCACCGCTATGTCATTTGACACTACTGCCAGTACACCTGTTCTCATAAATGTAGAAGGAATTCCTCTTTCGTTGACACATGAGTTTATCGAGGATCCGGACGCAATGTTCATGCTCTGGAAAGATCATACCGCAATCAAAGAAGCTGATGACATTAATTCCCTTGCCAAGTCTTATGAGGTTGATTACACCTCTTTCTCAGGCGGATCTTATTCTGCAGAATGGGCTTGGGCAAAAGTGCTTCATGTCCTCAGGACGAATCCAAAAGTTGCATCTGCGGCATACAGCTGGGTAGAACACTGTGACTGGATGGCTGCATGGGCAACGGGCAACGTCAAACCGGAAATAATAAAAAGAAGTCGTTGCGCATCTGGTCATAAAGCTATGTGGCGAGAGGAATGGGGAGGGTACCCTTCTTCTGACTTTTTGAATATGCTGAATCCAAAATTAGGTGAGATGCGAGTCAGAATGTCTCAAGAAACTTATACCGCAGACCAATGCGCCGGTATTCTGAGGGACGATATAGCAGAAGAGCTCGCTCTGCCTCTAGGCATTAAAGTCGGCGTCGGATCAATTGATGCCCATGTAGGAGCGGCTGGAGCCTCGATCTCTCCAAATGTCCTTACAAAGATTATTGGGACATCCACTTGTGATATACTAGTTTGTGAAAAATCTGTGATTGGGAATCGTCTGATTAAAGGAATATGCGGTCAGGTAGATGGTTCAGTACTTCCTGGATATGTTGGTCTTGAAGCAGGGCAGGCAGCATTCGGAGATATCTTCGCATGGTTCAGAAAGATTCTTGCTTGGCCATTGGCCCGCTTCATCCCAGAGAAAGAAAAAAAAATCGTCAAGGACATACTTCCAAAACTCGAATCTGAAGCTGAAAAAATTACGCCAGAAAATTCATCGTTAATCTCTCTTGACTGGTTCAACGGTCGCAGGACGCCAGATGCAAATCTTAACTTGAAAGGTGCAATATATGGTCTTACTCTTGGTTCTGATGCACCCATGGTTTATAGGGCACTAGTGGAAGCTACAGCTTTTGGTGCTAGGTCCATTTTTGAGCGTTTCTTATCCGAGGGCCTGAAGATAGATTCCGTGATAGCCGTTGGTGGGATTCCTCAAAAATCTCCTTTAGTGATGCAGATTCTAGCTGATGTATTAGGAAGGACTATCTCAGTGAGCGAATGCAAGCAGAGTTGTGCTCTTGGTGCCGCCATGTTCGCCTCCGTTGTCGCTGGAATACATGCAGATGTTCAGACATCCCAAATGGCTATGGGCAATAAATCATTTAGAAATTATTTTCCGAACAATATCAATAAGCAAATTTACGATAATATTTATTCTAAGTATCTCTCTCTCGGATATTTACAAGAGGAATCATTGTATTGAAATACTTCTCGATAATTTTAACACTAATTTTTAAACACTGCTGTCCG
>Ga0256406_1004570_pt1 | contig 15675 bp, 16 predicted proteins | sample RumenRJG_03DNA_FD_185986 | JGI IMG/M metagenome (GOLD analysis project Ga0256406, IMG submission 185986) | Bovine rumen microbial communities from Lethbridge, Alberta, Canada - RJG_03 | ecosystem: Host-associated > Mammals > Digestive system > Stomach > Rumen | place: Canada: Alberta | collected... | reverse complement strand
AGGTCCCATCGCATGGTCGATCAGAAGAGCCCTCACCTTCGGGGCATCGGATACGGACACCGCGTACTGGGTACGCCCGTCTCCGCCGCAGAGATCCGGCATCCTTGCGAAAAGGATGCCATGCTGCTTCATTTCCTTCTCGATCAGTTTCAGCGTGGCCTTATCTTCTGTACCTGCGTTCAGGTACATCATGTCTTCTCCCTTGATCGCCCGCAGTCGCCCGAGACGTGCTTTGCCTTTCCATTTTGAAAGACGGATCGTATTGATCAGTTTGAAGAGCTGCACTGCTGCTTTGACGGAGATTCCACCAAGAAGATAGGCACCTCTTCCAAACGCAATAACGATCTGAGTCGCATCACTGACTTCACTCATTCATCGATTCCTCCCTTCTATGTGCAGGATGTAAAAGACACCGGAAGGTCTCCCCGCCGGTGTCTTCTTGATCATTCTGAATGCCTGCCTGATCAGCTGGTCACAGACTCTTATCCCAGGGCAGAGCCACATCAGCAAGAGACGGATCCGGTCCCGTCTCCCCGGGAGCATTTGGAGCCTCTCCCAGGGTCTGCTGCTTTTCCAGCTTCTTGTCCTCGTATGCCTTGATGATCATTTCTCCCATCTTTGCCCTGTTGCCCGGGGAAGCGGGTCCCGCGACATTCTGGTACCGGTCGCCGTTTTTCTCATACGGATAGGAGATCTTCAGTTCCCCATCCCGCTCGAAAATGCGAACACCGTCGATCTTTATGAGCCCGCCGTAGTTGATCGTCACATACGCTCTGGTCTCGTCCTTCTCATAGATTCTCACGTCGACCGTCATATCGATCGGTGTCTTCTCCAGATCATACTGCTCCTTCAGACTGCGCCTGACTTCGGCAGTAAGCTCCTCCCTGAAGTCTTTGTCCTTGATCATTACAATCGGGTCCCAGTTATCGCCCTTCTTCTTGGCCGGAAAGGCCACAAAGGAATAAGTCTTTCCATCCTTCTCCGTCTGGATAAGCTTTACATTGTGTATCACGATCTTCTCATCCACATACACATCACCCGCTCCGAGAATTCCGTCCTTAAATACCGGCTTGATATCCGCTCTGATCTTCATTTGTCTGCTTCCTCCTTTTCCGCTTTCCTGACGGAATCATCCGCATCATTCTGGTCCGGCTCTGCCTCTGCCTGAATGATCCCGCCTCTTCTGATCGCGTCTGCTACCTGCACCTGCGTAACGGAATCGAAATAAGTCTTTCCTTCCATGTCACACAAGGTCTTGTCGAGGACTGCTGTCATCTTCCTGAGCCAGGCAGCACGGTCCTTTTCCTGCTTTTCTCGGATCTTTCTGAGTCTCCGGATCCTGCGGTTCTCCAGTTCCTGCCTCTTCTCCTTGGACTTCCGGATCTCTTCCTCGATCCTCCTCAGTTCGTCATCCATTCGATCTGCCTCCTCAGATGTCCCAGAGAAGTCTCATCATGCTGGCAATAAAGATCTCCCTGGAATAAGCCCTCATCCTTTTCATAAGCTGTTTTCTTTCCGATACGGTAATTTCCTTCATCCGAAACTCTCCTTTCTTTTCTGTCAGGCAGCTGCCCGGATCAAACGGTTATCCGGACAGCCCTGTCATTACGTCCTGCTTTCGGTCAGATGATTACTTTCTCATCCAGTGTCGGTTCATCGTGTACTTTGTTCAGTTCCGGAGCTGTCGGGCAGACCAGCAGTTTCTTCTCGGCATCATATTCATGGCAAAGATCAGACAGCCGGTCCTCAGGGGCAACCTCAGTCTCATTGATAGAGCTGATCATTTCATCCAGCTGCTCCGGAGAACTGCCCAGTGCCTTGGGCAGGATCATGACCTCGTGGATGGAAGAAGGAAGAACATAGAATCCTTCCGGCATCTTCTGCTGGATCTTCTCCATCACCTCCGGTATAAAGACAACTGACGCTCCCCTTGTCATGCCGTAAGTGCTCAGGATCAGAAGAGGGATATCATCAGCAAAGTCAACACTGCGCTGGTTTCCGTTTCTGTCATCCAGCATGTTGTTTTCTGCCAGACGCTCCTTCTGCTCCTCAGTCAGTCCTCCCGGAACCCTCATAGAGTCCACCACATCCGATATCCGGTGAAGGGAAGGCGGATTGTTCTTTAAAGTATTGGATACCGCAGTCTGGTACAGCTGCTCCTCGGTGACTCCGAATCCTTTCATGGCACTGTTCGTGATAAGAACACTTCCGTCGGCACCGCTGGTATCAAAAAGATTGATGCGATAGACGCAGGCGATGTCGCCCATCTCCCTGTGCGGAACAGTCTTCAGAAGGCTTTCATTTCTCGTACGTCCGATTACTGCCGGATAGATGCTTTCCTTCGCAAGGCTCCACTTGGAAAGCCGGTCCGGACTGATAATGTTCAGCGGATCCTTTTTCAGACTGTCCAGGCTCTGCGCTCCCTGATGCGCGATTCGGTCAAGCGCCTCTCCCATGCTCAGAACTCCTCCCGATACATCTTCGTAGTAGCCGTTCAGGTAAACGATCGGACCGATCGATGATCCGGGCATGGTCAGGGTTGCACCGACCAGATCTCCGACATTGACCTTGTTGTTCTTCTGGATGCGGATCTCCGCCTTCTGATACTGCGGCGGAAGATAATGAACCATGTCCTTCTTCACCACATCGCAGAAATCTTCAAATTTCATCATCATAAACTCCTCCTTGGGTTTGTAATAAAAAGAGCCGCGGCAGACTGCCGTGACCTTCGCTCATAGAGTTTCGATTGGATGTGATTGGATGCCCGCCGGCGGCGGCCTGCATTTCACTGCCTTTCTCTTCACACTGTACTTCCTCACCTCTTCATGTATGAGACCATCATCTTCATGTTGGCCGGAGGGATATCCGGATTGCAGATCTGCAGCAAGCTTTCAAATGGGACACCTGCCTGGTCTGCCTCGCGGATGACAGCTTTCTGCTCCACTGTGAAATCCGGGCTTCCGAGGATCTTCTCCAGATATCTGCGCCTTCGCCTTCTCGTCAGCCATCCTTCCCGATAGGTCTGCTCTGTTTCAGTTCCCTTGCCTCTGCCGCCTCCCGGATTTTCTCCTTCCGGGATCTTTTCTCCTGGGACAAAAGTCTTCCGGGCTGCATCGATTCTCCTGTCTCTCTCCTGTTCCATCTGTTCCGTGGCCTTCTTCATGACATCAAGCTGATTCTTCAGGGATGCATTTTCGGAAGTTACCGTCTCCATCCTCGTAGTCAGCTTCAGGACCTTCCTGTTCGCGGTGTCGAGCTGGGTCCTCAGCTGGTGGATCTCCTCGAGGTACTCATCCGCCCTGTCCTGTGCTTCCCGGTAGTCCGCCCTCAGTCTGCTCTTTTCCTGCTCCGCGGCTTCGCGCTGAAGCCTGCTGACCTGCTGCTGGTAGTTGTCCATCCGGTCCATGACGGAATTTGAGAATTCGTTCTGCGCGCGGATCATGTTCTCCTGGCTCTGGTTCTGCGATCTCACGAGCTCCGCGAGTATCCGGATATTCGATCCTTCTGATACAAAATCCTGCCCAAGGCTCTCCGGCGGCAATTCGTCCGGTATAGCAGGCTGAGTCTCCGTTTTGGGATCTTCCGCTGCCGCAGGATCTTCAGCTGCTGCCTGCTTCACTTCTTTTTTCTCCTCTTCGGGAGAACTGTCCTTCGGCCTCCCTCTCCCGCGTTTCTTTGCTTCCAGGATTGCTTCCGCATCCTGTACATCTTCGTCGTTATCTGCAATAAGCACTTCGCTGTCGTTCATCTCCTGACCTCCTCTTTCTGAGGTGACTGCTCCGCCTGAACTTTCTCAGGCTCTTCCTGATTCCTCTGCTTTGCCTGGTCTCTTCTCTTCATTTCTTCCTCATGCTGTCTTCTCACTTCGCGGTAATCGCCTCTTGTCAAAGCTCCGCTCTGCTCATCTTCAAACTGCCACCCGATGTTCCGAAGCAGGCGGCCCCGCTCCCTGATGTCCCGCATCTGACTGAGGCAGGCAGCCTTCTTCTCCATCAGGCTGTTTCTGTATTTGACTGCCTTGCCGACAGGCATGATCTTCTCGATCTCTGCATCGAGCCTGTCCAGCTCTTCCTCCTCATCTGCGCTTCGCCAGAACTTTTCCATGAGCTTTTCTCTCTGCGCGACAAGCCTGCAGATATCCGTTCTGTAAAGACGTGTCTTTATCGAAGACAGTTCCGAACGGGCGGCTTTCCGCTCATTTCCCAGTTCGGACAGTTTCTTCTTCAGCTCGTCTTCCGAGCGAATATCCTCACGGATCAGGAACTGCAGGTTCTCTGAAAGTTCCTCCAGGCTGAGCACGATGGCCCTGCTTCCCGGTCTGCCCCAAAGATCCGGTTTCCGGATGAAACAGGTATTCCGCCATCTTCTGTAAAATGCTCTCTGATACGCATTCATGTGCCACCTCTTGTTTTTCTGCTTCTTAACGAAAAGGAGACGGCGGACCGTCTCCATGTCTCCATACACTCTGAAGTCATCCGGGCTGACCGGATGTGAGCGCACATATGCAATTCGCTCCTCTATCTCTTCCTTCGAATAGCCTTTGCCAAGCCTGTGGGTCCGGACAGCCCTCTCGCGGCCTTTCGGCCTGACGGACAGATACTTTCCATCGCGGACTGTATATTCGAGTGACCCAAGATATTTGAGAAAGGATCCTAAACTCGGACTTCTCAGGATCGCCTCATCAATGTCATCGCGGATCAGGTCATACCAGCTGAGTGGAAATGGGCTTCTGCCGCCTTCTGCTTTCCCGGATGTTTCGCTGTCCCTCTGCCTTTTGGCCTTCCACTCGCCATAACTGACTCCGACCCGTTTTTCTCCGTATTCGAGTTCCGGAAGTCCATACCTTTTGCATACCCTGTCTGAGATCGGCTGTATTCTCCTCTCCCAGTCTCCTTTCGGCGAATGGAACTTGATCCCATCCTCGGCGGAAACGGAATCAAAGACGATATGCACATGCATGTGGGCATGATCCGTGTGAACGGAATACAGGAATAGATACTTTCCTCCGAGAAGTTCCTCCATGAAGTCTTCGGCAACAGATGCCGCTTTCTCCGGAGTCACACCGCACTCCGGCGGAAATGAAATAATATAGTGAAATCCCTGACTTCCGTCTGTTTTATACCAGTAGTCCTTGTTGCGTTTCATCACCGCATAGGCCGACTCTGCGTCTCTTCCTGCACTGCCCCCGATCACTGCCGACTTCTCCGGATTGCAGATGTACCGCAGGGTGGCATGGAGCCTGCCTCCCGGATCTCCCCGCGGTCTTTCCTTAATCCGGAAAAGCTTCGTTATCGCCATGGCTGTAAACTTCCATCACATCTTCATACATTCGCCGGCAGATATCATTCAGGTCCTCCATCAGGGAATACAGTTTCCGGATGGATGCTGCGCTTATATATCCGGATGCGTTTGCGCTGCGGGCGATCTGATTTACATTGTTTCCGATCTTTCCCATGCTTAAGTCCAGCCGGTGAAACATATCTTTTACCTCCTGCGGGACCTGTGAAACTTTGGACCCGAAGACTTTGCTTCTGATAAATTCGGCCTGGCTCATCTTTGATTCCCATGCGGCCTCCTTCAGCCAGTCGAGCTCCGGATCGGTAAGTCTTACCGTGATCCTGTTTGTCCTCATTCCCGTGCAGGAAGGTTCTTCGTATCTGAGATCCATAATCAACATCATTACCTCCGTATTTCCCGGATTTTTTCCGTATTGTTCAAAAAAATAGCTGCGTGATTTTGCAAGTTACGCCTTTGGCAGACTTGCCGTCCATCAGGGGAATATCCCCTGGCCCCTAAAAAAGGCAAAACCCGGTCATGACCTTCACCACCCCTTTTTCTTCATCAGATCGATCAGCTCGTTTTCCGTCATCTCAAAAACACTTACCCCTTTCACGGAAAGAAGCTCGATCAGGGATTTTGTCCGGGCAATGAAAAAGACCCTGTCGGCATCACTGCCCAGGATCCAGCATTTTTTCATTGCGGCTTCTTTCCGCTTCCGGAGACGTTTCTTCTTCAGCGGAACATCTTCCATCGTGAGAGGGAAGACACCCTCTCCGTAAGGAAGTCCAAGGATCACGAAAATGATTCTCAGTGCCTTCAGTATCTTCAGGTCGGAAGCCGGGTCACCGCTGACTTTTCTGGCGACCCGTCCACAGACCAATATCACGTCTGCACTCATACTTCCCCCTGTTTTTCATTTCACGAGAACGAATACTTTCCGCTGATCTTGCTGTAGACTGCTGTCACTTCTGCTCCATCGGAAAGCTTCAGCTGTATGGTCGCCTGTCGCGTTCCGGCGTCGATCGAATAATCGGTCACCTCCGCGCCTTTCACATCTTTCTTTCCATGTTTGAAAAGATAGTCGTAAAGGCTGTACTGGAACACGAAACGGTTGTCCAGGTAATTAAGCAGTTCCGAAGGGACGGAGCTGATCGAAAGCTTCGTCGCGTCATATCCATCCTCTTCGTCTTCCTGCCGGGTCTGGACTGCCTGGGTCTCTGACTGGACCGGAGCCTGTGTCTGAACCGGAGCCGTCTGTACTTCAGCAGCTGAAGAGGTCTCCGTTGTCAGGGTCTCAGGCTGGACTTCCTGCTTTTCTTCCTCGACCATGAAGATGTACTTTCCCGGAAGCGATGGGAAGAGGATGAAGCGGAAGCCCATTCTGTCCTGTTTCTCCAGTCTTCCCTGAAATGCCATGCCGTGCGGAATGGAGCAGTCGATCTCATTCTCCACGATGATCCTTCTGGTGCTGATCCCGCGTTCTTTCAGAAACAGGCCGGCAGACCGAAGAAAGTCAGATTCCACAAATTTTGCCTCCCGCTTCTCCTTATCGGTCAGGCCACTGATAGAGAGATAAGGGCTGATCCCGCTTTCCTCATCATCCTTGCCGAAGATCTGATCTTTCATGGATTCCTGTCCCTGGGCGATCAGTTCTGCCCTCTCCTCCTCTGAAATCTCCGTCTGGAAAACCGCCTTTTCACTTTCGATTGCGTCCGCCAACCCTGTCGTCTGCCCTTCCTCTGCGGCATTCAGTTCACTCATGACCTGAGCGGTATCCTGATCCGGTTCTGTGGTTTTTGAAGTTATGGCCCCGCCTACGGCAAGAGCGACCGTCATGAAAAACGTGATCAGTCCTGCGATGCATGCCGCTCTCCGGCTTGCCGCTTCCTTTCTCTGCGCCTCCAGGAATTCCCTGTCAAGCTCGGTCAGGTACTGGTCGTCATTCTTCAGAGTTTCAAAATCTATTGGATCTTCGTGTTTCAAATCTTTGTCCATATGAACGATCCTCCTCGAAATGTCAAAGGCCGCTGAACTTGAATGTGTCAGCAGCCTTGTCGTAGGTTCCTTCGATTGTCTCTCCGGTATTCAGTTCTATGGTGAACAGTGCCCGGTTCTGCTCTGGCTGAAGTTCGTAGCTGCTCAGGGTCCCGACCAGTTCACCTGTCTTGCCGCTCTTCAGCACATAGTCGAATGCGGAATCATAGAAGTGCTCTTTTCCTCCGACGAACTTGATCAGATTTGTTGAGACCTGAAGGATGTCGAAGGAAGTCGTTACCTCCTGAGAAGTTCCGGAAGATTCGCCTGAGTATCCGCCTCCTCCGTAGCTCCCGGATGAACCACCAGCTGAAGTTCCGGTTCCCGTCTGCGAATTGTCTGAAGCCGGTGCTGCCGTCTCACTCTGGGAAGTCTCACTTTCCCGCTCCACTTCGGTAAAGAGATACTTCTTCTCCTTCGGGTAATACACAGCAAGAGCTTCCCACCTCGGATCGTTATTGAAGTAGATATAGTGGTAAACCTGATCCTCATCCTTCTCACCCTTGTACTCCTCCTCAGAGAAAGTCACATCCGTAACGCCCTGGTACTCGGACATGGCGGAACTGATGTGAAGCTGGTCTCCCAGCTGCTGAAGGAACTTCTGGTCATCGAACTGTCCGCTGTAGGACTGAAGGATACCCGCCGTCAGTCCGTGGATCGTCAGGTTGTAAGGATTGGTCTCCGGCGTCTCCATCATCGTCTCCGGCTCCGTTGATGGTTCCGGGACTTTCTGCTCTTCGGGCTTCTTTTCCTCGTCCGAGAACTTCAGGTTCACCAGAACGTCCTCATCCGGCATGACGAAGTTGATCCTCTTGTTGTCGTCATCCGCATCATTCACCAGGTAGGAATAGCTAGTGGAAATGTCATTAGTAGCGTTGATCGATACGTCATCGAAATACTTTCCCTCGACCGGATGGACCACCAGGGCGACCATTTCCTGAGGAGTGACGGAAAGCATCAGCTTCTCGTCGTCCTCCCTGGAAAAGAGTTTTTTGTCATATTCGATGCTGCCGTCGGAGCTCTTGTAAATGAGAACGCTGTGCTTTGCGGCCTCCGTCTCAACCGGAGCTTTCGGCTTCTTCATCACAAAGTTCAGCGTGAAAAGCCCTGCCACGACTGCAGCCATCACGATGCCGGTGATCATAACCGGCTTGTTGCTTGGTCTGTTCGGATACATATCTGTCTCCTCCTCATCTGTTGTAGGCATAGACGCTGTAGAAGTCGTATGCCTTGCTGTAAACGACGATGTAGTCCTGGGAATAGGTCTTCTTCCCGGACTTCGTGTAGACCCGGACCATGCAGCGGATCTCATCGTCCGTCTCATCGAGCATTTCCTTCAGTTCCACCTTTGTCACCGTATAGAGGTCGCCGTAAGCCTGATAGAAGTGATCCGCGATGGCATGGTCAAACTCCACTGCCCGGTCCCCGATGAAAGCCTCCTGCACACCGGAATAGGCTTCAGTGATCTCAGGATGGAAAGACTGACGGAACTTCTGAAGTCCCTGATCCTGCTCCTCCTTCTGTTTCTGCACTTCATCATCCGTAGCCGGAAGTTTGTCGGAACCGGACGATCCGGACGGAGTATCGACTGCTGATGTCCCGGAAGTTTGTTCTCCGATATCATCTTTTTCTTGCGACCTGCCCGCGTTGTCATCGTTCTCTGTTTCAGATACATCTCCACCACCTAATGCTCCTGCATATCCTGGACCGCTTTCTGTCGCAGCCTCCGTCTGTTCCGTCTCCGTATCAAGACTGTCCACCAGTTTGTCCGATCCTAGATCGATCAGATACGGAAGATAGACTGATATCAGAACAGCAATGCAGAAGATCAGGATGTAGCTTCTTAATTTCTTCTTATCCATTCGCTCTCTCCTTTCACGTGTCGAAGAACCAGTTGCCGCCGATCTGTACTGCACCTGCCCCGGTCGTCTTTCCTTTCCTGCTTCGGAAGCTCGTGAAGTTGTGGTTACGGATCCCTCGCCTCAGACAGTCATCGACTGCCTGCTTCACATAGTCCGGTACGTTGCCGTTCAGTCTTGACTTCCAATAGTTGTCCATCGAATAACAGTACTGGCCCGGTGCGGTCAGCTGGCTCAGTGCATTGCCCCCTTCGTATCCCCATTTGCCGGACTCCGTCCGGTTCATGGCTGAAGAAATGACAGCCAGCGCTCCCTGATAGGATCCGTTATCTTCCTGCGCGACGATTGCCCAGATCAGTTCCATCTGTTTCTGTGAATACTCTGTTCCATCGGTCCGGAAGCCTGTCTCCGCGATTCCTTCGTTGTTGTCCTGAAGGATGATGTAGCGGCGGATCGAAGTGATCGGCATGAAGTCCACGTTGCTGATCATCGGACCGGTTCCGGGATTCTCTGCTGTGTTGTAGTCATGCCCGCTGCAGTGGACCACCTTTCCGTCTCCCAGATAGATACCCACATGAGGGTTGCTTCCCCAGTAGACGATGTCTCCCGGCTGGGCATCCGCCACGTCCGGAACGATCTCCCCATTCGCTCCCTGGTCCTGCGCGATCCTTGGAAGTTTGATTCCGAAGGAACTGAAGATGCTCTGCACAAAGCCGGAACAGTCAGCCCCATAGCTGAGGCTTGTACCGCCCCAGATATAAGGAATCTTGCCAACAAAGGTCGTTGCATACTCTGCAATTTCTTCTCCCATAGAAGAAGCTGCCGGTCTCACAGATTTCAGTGAGAAGTAGAGGGAACGGTTATCCTCCGGGCTGATCAGCTGGGTTGCCAGACTTTCATCTCCTGAGTCCTGAATAATACTTGCAGCACTTCCGCCGCTGAACAGTTCCGACTTCCGAACGAATCCCCGGACATCACCCGACTCGACAAAGTACCAGTCTTTCTCATCCTGCGGCTCCGCAAGAATGTAGACCAGGCTGCCTGACTGGACCTGGCCGACCGCCCTGGCATTCTCCTTCGGATACTCCAGCACCTCCGCTTTTGTCAGGACAAGGGCAGAATCCTTATCGGCAAGGACATCCTTCGTAGTCGTCTGCGTGTAAGTGAAGGCCATGTTGTCCGCGATCTCGATATCGGGTGTCGCGGTCTCGAATCCCTTCTCCCCGATCAGATCCACCATCTCGGTCGTATCGCTTCCTGACTCAAGTTCGGCGGACGGGATGAAGCCCCTGACGTCGCCGGATTCCACATAGGACCATTCACCGATTGACTTCAGCACACAGACCAGTCCGAAAAATGGAACTTCCCCAACAATTGCTGACTTCTGGTCCGGCTGTTCGTAGATCCGGTTGCTCCTGTCTCCGTGGGCGATCGCATACTGCTTTTTCACCTGAGAGAATCGGAAGTCGCGTTTGAAATACCAGCTTGGGTCCCAGTAGCTGCCGTTGTAGTAGTAGCTGTCATCGGAATATTCCTCCTCTGTTTCGGATTCCGATTCCTCCTCCGGCAGTTCATCGAGATAGGCCTCCGTCTCGGATTCCGTTTCGTCTTCTGGCTCTGTCTCCTCTTCGAGAGAGATCTCTGTTTCTGTCTGAAGACCGGTCTCTGTCTGGAGCTCTGTTTCGGGATTCGACTCTGTTTCTGTTACCTTTTCACTTAATATTTCTGTTTCAGGCTGTCCTGTCGAAGGTTCCGTCTCCTTTTCACTGTCAGACTGCTGTTCGGTCTCCGGAATATTCTCCGTTCCGCTTTCCTTCTCGGTATGATCTTCCGGTCTCGTTTCTGTCTCCGCTTTCTGTTCCGTCTCCGCTGCCGTCTGTTCAGACGAACCTGTCTCCTCCGGGACAGGCGGATTTGTCTCCGTAACTGCTGTCTCATTTCTTCCCGCTTCCTTTTCTGCGTTGTTTTCTGTCTGCCCGGCTTGCCACATTTCAGAAGGACCTTCGGTGAACGGCACCGGCAGTGTTTCTGTTGAAGAAATGCTCTCCGCTACAGCAATCATCCGCCGGTCTGCTTCTGTTTCTGCAGCGGGTACAGAAAAGCAGCCGCCCGTGACCGTAGTCATGAGAACGGCTGCTCCTGAAAGCAACGCTGTTATTCTTTTGAATCTCATGATGTTTTCTGCACGCTCCTTTCCGTGTTAATGACCGAAGAACCAGTTTCCGCCGATCTGCACGGCATCCGCTCCTGTCGTCTTCCCTTTTGTGCTCCGGAAGCTCGTATAGCTGTGGTTCCGCTTGCCTTTCTTCAAGCAGTCATTGACCGCCTGCTTCACATAGTCCGGTACATTGCCTCCCAGCCTTGCCTGCCAGTAAGTATCATTGCTGTAGCAGTACTGGCCGGGTGCGGTCAGCTGCGCTAACGCATTGCTTCCTTCATAGCTCCAGGTTGGTGATTCGACCCGGTTCATAGCAGATGAGATGACCGCAAGTGCTCCCTTGTAGGACCCGTTGTCTTCCTGAGCGACAATGGCCCAGATCAGTTCCAGATCTGACTGAGAGTAGTTGGTGGCATCCGTCCGGTGCCCGTAAGTTCCCATGCCTCCGAGTCCTCCGGAAATGTTTCCCCGTCCGCCTACATCCGGTGTCAGTACCCGCCTCACCTCGAAGTACTGATGGTACTCATTCGAGATGTGGACGCCTCCCGACTGGTGGATGATCTGGTTATTCCCGATGTAAATGGCGACATGCGTTGACCCTGCTCCGTTTGGCTGACCTTTCACATGAGCACTGGTACGATAGTAGATCAGAACATCACCGGGCTTCGCCTGGGCCAGGGAATCATAAGCGATATGTGCTCCCGCCTGGGTCTCCATGGCTCCGGTATCTCCTCCGATCTCGTATCCAAAATGATTGAACACCCCGTGTACGAAACCGGAACAGTCACATCCGTTCTGCCAGGCAGTCGGGCTTCCTCCATGGCCTCCTCCCCAGACATATGGAACCTTTCCAATCCACTGCTTTGCGTATTCGATCAGTTCAGTCGCATCTGCATAGGCGTAAACTTCATTGTCCTCATAAGATGTCGCGGTAGCCGTCCCGAGGATCGGGATGAGCATCATCAGGAACGGGATCATCATGGCAAGCAATAGCGGGATAATAAGGATCGCCAGTTTCTTCCGGATCAGAGTCCGGATTGCCTTGGCAGCGTCATCCGCCAGCTTCTTCAGGACTTTGGTCCCTTTGGCCATCAGTCCGAAAGACTCCCTTGTCTGTTCGGTCATGGCGCGGTTCATCTCATCTTCCTGCGCCTGTTCCTGACGAAACTTCTGCATCTGAGCCTTCTTCATAACTGAAGTGGTTTTCAGCTTGGAAAGTTTTCCGGTCAGCTGCTTCCGGTATTCCCCTTTCAGGGTCTTCATGACCTGTTTTTCATAGGCAAGCTGTGCCGCAGCTTTCTGCCCGCTCTCGGCAAAGCCCGCTTCCTTCAGGATATTGCTGTATGCATCGGAAGCCGCCCTATCTGCATAGGCTGCCCGCAAAGCCACACCCTGAAGCGTTCTCTGACTTCCCGCATCTGATCTACCAGCAGCAACTCTACGGATCGCCTTCTGGATCTCCGCTCTTTCTTTCTGATTTCTTGCGCTTGCAAGAAGATGCTGGCGATAAGCAACCTCATTCGATAACGATGGATCACCGGCAGTTTCCTTTACATCGATATTTTTCGAATTATTGTATCCTATCTTTTCGATATTTATCGATATATGTTCATTCTCAGAAATTGTCTTCGGACCCGCCCTCGTTCTGGATTCAGTGCGCTGAAGATTTCTTACCGCAGCCTCCTTCTGAAGCGCGACTTTTCCCGCGGCCGCTCTTTCCACGTCTTCTCTCCGAATAGGCTCTGTAAACTCACCCCCGGTATCAGGAATCGAGGTTTCCTTTCTCTGCTTTGTTTGATTCTCTGCTACCCACGAAGCCTGAAGTCGCTTCATCTGCTCGGTCCGGGTCTTCGGATCTATTGCCAGGCTTGATCCTGATGCCCGCCAGGTAGCTTCATCAGATAATCCGTCCTGCAATGAAGATTGATCAAAAGAATGGGACTTCCTTTTAATTCCATTTCCAGCCTTTCCCTGAAGTCGATATCTAGAAACGACTGCTTGTCTTCTCTCATTATCCTGACCTGAGGATGCTAGCTTCCGTATCTGGACTTGCTCACCCGCATCCAGCCGTGCCGTCGCCTTTGCCAAAGATCCGCTCTGCACCTTGCGATCAATCTTCTTCTCTATCTCGGAAAGAATCTTCTCCTGCTGTCTGTATGGCATGGACATCAGGGCTTTTCGATATCTCTCCGGAAGTTCTGCAATTACCTCCTCCCGCAAGGCGAAGGAACCTCTGATTCTCATTAAGCCAGCCTGGCGGATCTCCATGTCCGGATTCTGAAAAGACGGTCCCTTCTGCTGACGGATACGAACATCCATCGCTGTTTTCATCTGGCGCACCCGTACCACCTCCCCATTTTTAGGTATAAAAAAGAGACCTCGAACATTTCTGTCCTCAGTCTCATGTGACCCTTAAATCCTTATGACTTTGTTCTCAGTTCTCTTTTACCACCGGAGTGATGATTGGCTGGCCATCGCTTCCGAGAAGCGGTGTAATACTTCCGGCATAGAGTCCCGTATGCCATAGATAATTAACTCCTGTTTGTGTGTCGATCCAGATCTCATTTGCTCCTAAGCTGTCTGAGTATATTTTCTTAAACCGCGGTGCCTGCTTTGCTTTCTTCTCTCCAAACATGTAAGTTATTCTCCTTTAAGGAAAAAATATCAAAATATACAGCAGTATGCTCATCTATATACAGCGAACGGCCAGGCTAGGCGGTTCTGCATTTCCATTAGTAGACCATAGACACAACCTGCTGCCGCCGGTCTCACCCCTCGTGCATCATGCTGAACATGACGAACGCATAGATTACTCCGCAGATCACCAGGATAACAGTCAAGGTGATGGCACCGCCACGCTTGTCGACCTTGTTCTGGTAATTCTCCGCGACATTCCTGCGCCAGCCCTTCACAATCTGATCTTGGACCTGTTCCTGTGGCAGTTCTTTGTACGGGCGGGAAATATAAGGCGCCAGCTCATCAGCCGGCTGAAAAGCCCCGACTGCGTAAATTCGGATCATGCTCTTGGGCACTGAAGGATCGATGGCCTGTTCTCCACGGCCCCGCTCTACCAGGTACAGCTTATCGCCAAAATCTGCGTTCCTGTATTCCTTCCTGCCAGCCAGCTGATGCCAACCCGAAACAGCTCCGCGAACGTAATACTGTTCTACCCATCCATTCCCATCACCGAGTTCTCTCTCTACTCTCCTGTCGATCACGATATCCTCTGTGATATGAAACTCACCTGTCTGAAAGCGATGCTTCGCCATTCTATTGTGACGACACAGATAATCGAGAGTGAGTTCTTTTCTCTGCAGCGTCTGCTCCCTGGCAACTCTGAGCGTATCTGCATTTCGCAGGTCGTCTTCCGTTGGTTCATGGATTGGTGCCTTCTTATTGCGAAGTCTGATCAGTGCCTGGGCGATCAGGTAGACCACTATTCCCAGGCAACCGCCAACTGAAACGATCATCAGCAGGATTGCAGTCAGCATTCCACCAAATCCCAACTTCAATATTTTCCTGCTCTGTGCGAAAAGCAGTCCTCCAGAAATAGCGAACGCAATAATGTCTGCCAGAACCAGCTTCGGCAATATCCCTTTAGAATGATGCTCCATACAAATCCCCTTCCGAGGTTCAACAGACACCTTTGTCAGTTTATTGAATTATACGGTCTCAAAGTAAGCAGGCGGTCAAGTTCATGTAAGCGAGTTGCAAATTCTGCCGAATACGTTGCTGCACTTTGCTTTTGAACTAACATTATATTTTTTCTCTGCAGAACTCATGAATCACCGGACTCCAGCTGTCCATACAGAAATTCCGGATTCTTAACTTCTCCCTTCACCCGGTTCTTCCTGATCTTTGCCAGCTCATGGAAGTTGGTATTGAACAGTTTGTACATGGCGGAATCCTTCGGCAGTCTTCCGTCACAGGGAATTACCCTGTTCCCGAACTTGAGGAGTCCGCATCCACAGTCCGGATTGCTGATGTACTGCATCAGGTTCGGTGAAATACCCAGCTCTGTCTCAAGCAGGTGTCTCTCATTCTCCTTCAGGTTCAGAAGCATCAGGAATTCACTGTTGCAGAGCATTGACTCTACAGCCGTCGTTGTCAGCAGGTCTGCTACGTTCTGCGTGATTGCTGTGCACAGGCCACCCATCTTGCGTACCTCTCTCCATATCTTCTCCAGGTAAGCCGCGGAGTACTGATTGTGAGAGAGGTATGCCGATAGGTCAGATCCTTTCGGACCTTTCGCCCCGGCCCACACCGTGCAAGCAGCTTTCACTGCACACGGCGTTCCATGGGAATAGTTCCATCATTATTAAAACGGCCACTCTCAGAGTATTC
>Ga0256406_1004569_pt1 | contig 15678 bp, 12 predicted proteins | sample RumenRJG_03DNA_FD_185986 | JGI IMG/M metagenome (GOLD analysis project Ga0256406, IMG submission 185986) | Bovine rumen microbial communities from Lethbridge, Alberta, Canada - RJG_03 | ecosystem: Host-associated > Mammals > Digestive system > Stomach > Rumen | place: Canada: Alberta | collected... | reverse complement strand
TGGCGGAGTTTCGTCAGTGTAAAATGGAAGAGATAAATACTTCGTGCTTGTCGGGTGGCGGAGTTTCGTCAGTGTAAAATGGAAGAGATAAATACTTCGTGCTTGTCGGGTGGCGGAGTTTCGTCAGTGTAAAATGGAAGAGATAAATACTTCGTGCTTGTCGGGTGGCGGAGTTTCGTCAGCCGATGGTAAATCGGGAAAATCAGGCAATATTTGGGGCCACGCGGCGGTTTTCATGGCATATGCGATCTTCGGAATCAATCTGGTCACTTGCAAGGATGTCGCTCTTTCGAAGACAATCAGCCCTATGGCCCTTTTCACTATCAGGGCCGCTACATCTGCCTTGGCCTTCTGGTTGATCGGATTCTTCAGCCATGATGGGGGAGTTGAAAATAAGGATCTGTGGAAGATAGCTTTGGCATCCATGCTTGGACTCTTCTTTCCTCAGATCACCTTTCTATTTGCCATAACCATGTCAACTCCTGTCGATGTAGGGATTTTCGGAACGCTTGGTCCTATTTTCACCATGTTCGTCGCCTTCATCGCAGTCGGGGAGCCTGTCACAGGGAAAAAAGTCGCAGGAGTGCTTGTCAGCCTTGCAGGTATTATCTTCCTCATTCTCAATTCCAACCATGCGGCGAACGGGGTTTCATCTACCAGTCTGCTTGGTTATGCTCTCCTCCTGGGGAATAGCATATCTTTCTCATGCTATCTTGGAATATTCAGGCCTCTGATAAAGAAGTATAAGGTTGTCTCCATGATGAAGTGGAGTTTCCTTTTTGCCCTGATTCTCAGTCTCCCGTTCTCCACACATGGACTTCTCTCGGCAAACTATGCTGAGATGTCGTCGAAAGTGGTTGCAGAGATAGCCTTCCTCGTCATATTTGCGACCTGCATTGCCTATTTTCTGATCCCTTATGGACAGAAAACGGTCCGGCCAACGCTGGTGAGCATGTACAATTACGTTCAGCCGATAATTGCTGCAATTTTCTCAGCCATAAAAGGTTATGATGCGTTTACATGGCAAAAGTTTCTTGCCGTATTCTTCGTTTTCGCAGGAGTATTTCTTGTCAACAAGTCAAGGGCGGCCGAATGAACTACTGGTCATCAGGCTCTTCGTCATCAGGTGCGGAATTTCTCCAGAATTCATTCTCTTCCCGATTTTTCTCTGCTTCGGAGATAATTTTCGCGCGTGTTGCTTTAAACATCCTGATGCAGAAATAGAGGAGTACAAGTGTAAGTACTCCTGACCATGCCGCATTGAGGTCAGAAATGAAGCAGATGGAGTCATAGGTTCCATGGAGAAGTATAGGAACGAGCAGAACTTTGGTCTTTGTGCCGGTCGGTGCGTCAGAGCCATAGAAATGATATAGCGAATAATAATAGCCCATCATGACTGCGAAGGCGAAATGTCCTGGTATAGCAAGGAAGGCTCTGGATACGGCGACAGAAAACCAGCCTGCACCGGCACTAATGACATAAAGAAGGTTCTCGAAAGCCGCAAAACCTAAGCCTACAGAGGCAGCATAGACGATTCCGTCATATTTCTCATCGAAATAAGGGTTATGGCGCAAGAGCAGCCAGAGCATGAAGAGCTTTGCACATTCTTCAGGTATCGCAGCGCCGAAGAATGCAGTCTTAATGGCTTCTCCAACCGTTTCCGGTTCATTGACAAAGAGACCGAGATTGAAAAAAAGGGTAGAAATCAAGGTGGATGCAAAGGTCGCAAGACCTCCGAAAATCAAGCCTTTTACCACTATGTTTCTCGGCTCAGGTATTGAGTCTTGCCTGTAGACGAAAAGAAGCAGTAATAGCGCCGGCAACACTGCCGCTATGGATATGAGGAGCATCTCAGATATCGATTTTGACGCCCAAATATACAAATTCTCTCCTCTGTGTCAAAATTGATGACGGCTGGCAGAATCTGGAAATCTTGCTGAACAAGCATTATTAAAGAGCGGAAAGGAAGGGATTCGAACCCTTGATACGGTCACCCGTATGCATGTTTTCGGGACATGTCTCTTCAGCCACTCGAGCACCTTTCCAATAGGACTGCGAATTTAAGAAAATTGTTCCATTCCAACAAAAAATTCATCTATTCGTCGGGTGGCGAAACCCCGCCAGCCGATGAAAACGCCTGAAAACCAGTCGCTTGTACGTCGGGTGGCGAAACCCCGCCAGCCGATGGAAACGCTTGAAAACCAGTCGCTTGTACGTCGGGTGGCGAAACTCCGCCAGCCGACTGAGGAATAAAGTCAGGCTTTGGCCGGGGCCTTCTTGATGAGAAGGCAGAGTCCTAAGATGGTGAACAAGGCGTTGAAGATCAGCAGTTCATAGCTGAACTGGTAGCCGCCGAACCACCTGACTGAATTTTTCTGGAGTATAAAGCAGAGGATCGGAGCAATGACGGAAACTAGCGGGACCCATTTGTCCCTGACCTGTTTCTTGCAAAAGAGGCCGAAGGCGAAGAGCCCGAGAATCGGCCCGTAGGTATAGCTCGCTAGTTTGTACACGGCGTCGACTGCTGATTGGGTGTTGAGCAAGTAGAAGATGTAGATTACAAGGCACATGAGGACGGCCATCGCGATGTGCACAAGGGTCCTGGTCCGTGACACTGTGCCTTCGTCTTTGCCTTCGATGCCGATGATGTCGACTGTGAAGGACGTGGTTAGGGCGGTCAGGGCTGAGCCTCCGGCGGAGTAGGCGCATGCGACGAGACCGAGTACGAAGAGCACTCCGACTGCAACTGGCAGACCGCCTTTTTGCGCGACTGCCGGGAAGATGTTGTCGCCTGTCTCTGATATTCCCCAGGTGCCGGCATAGACATAGAGCAGAACCCCGAGGCAGAGGAAGATGAAAACGACCGGTATCTGGAGCAGGCCTCCGGTAATCAGGTTTTTCTGGGAATCTTTAGCATTGCGGGAACTCAGAGTACGCTGCATCATATCTTGGTCAAGGCCGGTCATGGCAATGACGGTAAATACTCCGGCAAGGAACTGTTTCCAGAAATATTCTTTGTTGTTTACATCGTCAAAGAAGAACATCCGTGAGCGCTTATCTGCGGATATCGTAGAAACCAAGCCGCTCCAGTCTAAGCCCATGGCCCTGGCTATGTAGATGATGCATAGAATGATGGCTGTTATCATGCAGATCGTCCTCAATGCGTCAATCCATATGACTGATTTTACTCCTCCACGGAAGGTGTAGAGCCAGACGATGAAGGCGGAAATGGTTGCATTGAGCAGGAAAGGCAAGCCAAGAGGCTTGAAAATAAGGACTTGCAGCGCTTCGCAGACGATGAAGAGCCTGACGGCTGCGCCCAGCATCTTGGATATGAAGAAAAACCATGCACCAGTCTTATGCGAAGTGACTCCGAATCGGTCGTCAAGATACTGATACAGGGTAGTGACGTTCAATCTGAAGAAGACGGGAACCAATACGAAGGCAATGATCACATAGCCTACGAAGAAACCGAGTTCCATCTGCATGTAGCCCATGGCAGTTCCTCCGACTCCGACCATGCCTGGTACGGAGACAAAGGTAACACCCGACATTGGGGCTCCTATCATGGCTATTGCGACAAGCCACCATGGGGTTTTTCTGCCACCATTGAAGAAGCCGGCATTCGAACTTTGCCTAGAGGAAAGCCATGAAATCGAAAACATAACGGCCAGATAGGCCAGAACGGTCAGTATTACAACAGAAGGAGTCATCTTCCAGATAATTTTAACAAATATAGCGAATTTTAATGAGGCACTCGGGTGGCGGTGTTTCGCCAGCCGAGCGGGGAGAATGTTTAAGGTCGGAGAGTAGGGGAATTCAGGAGGCGGAGATTACTCTCAGGACGTCTCCTTCTACACGGAATCGGATGTTGAGGCCTCGGTATATGAGACCATATACCCTGTCAGGATCATATTGGTATTTCGGACGGGGGTCTTCGGCGAGGAGTTCTTCGAGGGTTTTTCTGTCGCAGTCCGAAATTCCGCAGCCGGGCTCGAATTCTACCTTGAGTCTGCGCCATTCTCTCGTGTCGGAAAAGCCGGCATGAGCTCCCTCGTGAGCGTCTGTGAACGGAATATATGGCTTTATGTCATAGATTGGAGTACCATCGGCGAGATCTGCTCCAAGTACCAAGATTTCGCCGTCTCCTACCGATGCGATACGCACGCAGGAAAGGCCAAGAGAATTTGGCCTGAAAGGCGAACGCGAAGCAAAAACTCCCACCCGCTCATTTCCTCCGAGCCTGGGCGGTCTGACGGTAGGAGACCATTTTGTTCCGCTCATGGAAAAGCCCCATATGAGCCAGCAGTATTCGAAGCCGTCCAGGCCTCGGAGAGCTTCCCTCTGGCGGTATCCTGGCCGGAAAATGATTTTTCCCTCGACAGAAGGCGCGAGGAGGGCTTGTCGAGGCAGCCCGAACTTCCCGGAAACAGGTCCCTTGTAATCAGCTATCGGATTAATTTCCATTGCTAACAATAACTGAGCTGTCCGCAGAGTGTCTCTCAATAAATGTTGTGTCGGACTGACTCATATGTAAAGAAGACAGGGAATCCATTTCATGCAGACGAGCCTTGTAGACAGAATCAAGAGCGGGAAGATTCTCTTTCTTGATCGGCTCAGCCGAAGGTGACTCGATAGTAAGCGGGTTTACAGGCGTACCATTTTTCCATACCCTGAAATCCAGGTGAGGACCTGTGGCGCTTCCGGTCATCCCGACATATCCGATGACTTCTCCTTGAGAGACTCTCTGCCCCACGTGGAGGCCTGAGGCATATCGTGACAGGTGGAGATAGCCTGTAGTGTAAACGCTGTTGTGACGGATCTTCACTGTGTTTCCGCCTCCGCCGCCCCAACCTTTGCTTATGACAGTACCATCTCCCAGGGCCATCACCGGAGTCCCTGAAGGTGCCGCGTAGTCTACTCCAGTATGGGCCCTGACAGTATGGTAGATAGGGTGCATACGGTGGTAACTGAAACCTGAACTTATCCTGGAAAATTTGAGCGGAGCTTTAAGGAAAGCCTTCTTAAGACTTTCTCCTTTGGCATTCCACCATACATTCCCACTGTCTCCCTGGTCGAAGCGAATCGCCGGAAGGCTTACGGAATCTCTGTCGAACTGGGCGTACCATATGTTTCCTATTGCGACGACTTCGCTGTCAACGACCTGCCTGTCATAGATGACACGGAAACGGTCACCGTCCTGGAGTCCGAAGAAGTCTACAGTCCAAGCGTAGATTTCAGAGAGATCAATGATAAGGAGAGGGGATACACCTGCTTTCCGCATGTCGTTCCATAGAGATGATGAAATCCTTACGTCGGAATAGACTCTTTGAATGTCAACTGGTTTCGATACTCTCCAGCATGTGAGGGAATCGAAGCACTGGAAGACAGTCATGTCAACCTTGTTTTCTTCGTAGACAAGGTATCTTAGGGACTTTATTTCCGTAGAGTCCGCCTCATAGTATGCCGTCCAATCGTTCCCTGCCTTCATCTTCCTGGTGTCGAATTTGTCTGCGACATTCTGGGCCAGTGTATAGGCATCCTTCTGGTCCATACCCAACTTTGTCAGCAACGTAGTGAAAATTTCCCCGTTTCGCAGAGTCCCTTCAACTATGTCGAAACTGTCCGTGCAGAAGCCGAGTGGGTAGATCGTGTCATTCTGGATTGAGGCATTGCTTTTTTCTGCCTTCCGGTGGCAGGAAGTGAATGAGACCATGGCGAGCATGGCGCTTGTGGCTATGGCTATTATGTATTTTCCTATTTTCATGGCCCAAAGATACAGAAATAGTCGGCTAATGGCAACAAAAAATCGGCTGGCGAAACTCCGCCAGCCGATTGGGTGATTTAAAAATCAGAAGGTAAGGTCGATGCCGAAGTTGAGGGCGAAACAGCGGTCGGATTTCTGGCGGACCCCATCGATGGTTTCATAGCGGTGGGTGGTCCTCCAGAAGGCGTCGATTCTGAAAAGACGGAGTATGTTCGTTACGCCGACTCCCATCTCGACATAAGGCTTGTTGAGGTCGCTCATGCCTTCGGGAAAGAGGAGCGGGGCTTTTGCAGCGGCTCCGAGTTCGCGGGTGCCGTTGTTCTTTTTGGACAGTGTTCCGTAGGCAGCCTTGACCGTGAAGACCTCCCTCAGCTGCATTCTCCGCAGCACCGGAATCTTGCCGAGGAAGAAGCCGCCGAAATTATGTTCCCAGAACATTTGAGCCCAAGTGTCGGAGGCGAATTCGTAGAAATCCATGCAGGCGAAGGCGCTGCGGTCGAGGACATATGTTCCGTTCCCTTCATGGAGCTTGAGGAATGGATATGGAACCTTGCCGAAGATGTGTCCGGCGTTGAGGGTGATCCTTGATGTTCCGATAGGAGGAATAGGCAGTTTGTAATCTACGTTGAGCTCCGGCCTGAAGAAGGAGTATTCCTGCTTCCCTTGGATTCGTGCCGAGCCCATGAGGTCGAGGGTGACTATAGGGTATTTAGTATAGACGTAGGTCTTAGTGAAGGTCCCTCTCGTAACGGTCTCGTTCCAGGAGAATCTCATGGAGTAGTGGAGCTGCGTGGCTGAGACGCTGTGGACCCGTTCGCCGTCAGGCTTCTCCATGGGCACGAAACGATTGGCGAAGATCCTTTTGCTTTCGATTGCGTAGGTGTCGTTGAAGCGAGGGTTCCATTCATGTTCGTACATTATGGTGAAGCTGTTGATAGGGGAGAGCTTCTGGCTTCCTCCCTTGGCCAGGATTGAGGAGAGAATGTTGCTTTCCGTGAAGGCGTTGATGCCTTTCCCGAGCTGCTTGACATCTCTGTAGGCGTCTATGGTCAGCTTGCTGGTAGGCTGATTGTTGAACATGAATTCGACGGTTCCGCCTCCCTTAGGGGCCTCGTCTTTGAAGCCGTAGGCGGCATAGGCCGTGAACCTGACCTTCTTGCTGAAATTGGCGTTGGTCCTGGCTCCCATCTGCAGCCTCACACCTTCAAGGTTGTTGAAGCTGATGATTTTGAAATATGGGCCCAGGCCGATTTTGTTGAAGTCGTAGTAGCCCATGACGACCATGTAGACGATGTCATAGAGACTTTTGAAGAGGGGGACCTGCTTGATGGAGTCGACCATATTGTATATGTTCTGCTCTTTTTCTGACAAGGCGTAAGGTCTGGCGGACTGCCAGTATTCGTCGTCATGCTCTCCTGCGTCTTGTCTGATGGTCACGTTGTCGCTCAGCTTGTTGATTTCGGACCTTGGCGGGATGTAGAATTCTACGTTGGAATAGTTCCTTGTTCTGTTCCCGAGAAAGGACATGACTTTGGAGGAGTCTCTCATGGTAACAGAGAAGTCTGCATACATCTTGTCTTCCAGGAAGAACCAGGTACTATCGCCTACAAGCTGATTGGTTACGTCTATGGTCAAGTCTCTGAGCCAGTTGATGTTGGCGCCCTTTTTCAGCTTTACATGCATTTCCCTCAGACCCCAGTTTTCGGTGTCGATGAACATCTCGCCGTCGAAGGTAGGCGTCGAAACCATCTTCCCCGGATGGAAGCGTATCTGATAGTTTTTGTGTCCGTCGATGAAGGTCGAGTCTATGAGGAAATAGTTGTAGTAGAGGTCGCCGCTCGGAGAGAGAGGAGAAGGAATGTTAACGTCGAAGGCGTTGATGAAGCTGTCATAGAAATTTGTCTTCATATGGAGGCTTCCCGTGAACTGGGCCACTTTCGACTCGTCGTTGATTCCTGAGGTGCGGCTGGCTTCTACGATTTCTTTGTCCAGAGCCGGATTGTTTTTGTGGAAGCGCCTGGCCTTGTTCTCGGAGATCATGATTGGAAGATAGGGCTGGCCGGACACGACAGAGGTATCCATGTAGTCGAAGACGAAGCCGAAATTTTTTCTGAAAGATTTGCTCCTTATCTGATCCTCCGCATTCGTGAGGTCAAGTTCCATTTTGGTGTAGACATCTGCCTGGTATTCAGGCTTTTTATCGGGGTCGTTCCGGTCTCTGTTGGCATTGATGTTGGCAAGGACCCTCTTCATCTTGTGGTTGTCAGGCTTAACTATGATCCCTTGTATGTTGTTCATTGCCAGCTTCATCTTGAAGTTGATCTCCTGATAAGAGCCTTGCTTGACCGGAACTTTCTGGTCGTCGTAGCCGAGGAGTTGACAGACAAGGACTTTTGCCGAAGGGTCGTGAGTCTCAATGGAATAGTATCCGTCTATGTCGGTGGATAGCCCGATAGTCGTGCCCTCGAAGACAAGGCCGGCGAAAGGAAGGCCTTCGCCTGTGTCAGCGTCGGTGACCCTGCCCTTTATTTTCGTCGTCTGGGCTGAAGCTGCGCATACGGAAACCAGGACAAAAATGAGAACGGTCGCCAAACAGCACACAAGCCTTCTCGTATGTATTATCATCTGTGCAATTCTTATATAAAACAAAATGCAAAAGTATCAAAAAGATTGCATAAATGAAGTAAATTTGTACCGATACGAATATTTTAGAGACAAGGCAAACATTTCTTCTCATGACGAACGTTGCTATCTTCGTGTCCGGCGAGGGCACAAACTGCGAAAACATAATCCGCTATTTTCAGAGTTCCGAGGAAATCAATATAGTCATGGTGCTGAGCAGCAGCCCTTCCGCCCATGCCAATGAAAGAGCGCGCAGGCTCGGAGTCCCGGTCGCGGTGGTCTCTAAAGAAGCCTTCGAAGACCCCGGACAGATGATTCCAATGTTCGAGGGCTACGGAGTGGATTTCATAGTGCTGGCCGGCTTCCTCAGAATCATACCAGAGTGGATGACGAAGATGTTCAACCACAGGATGATCAATATCCACCCTTCGCTTCTGCCGAAGTTCGGGGGTAAGGGAATGTTCGGCCGCCATGTCCATGAAGCCGTCAAGGCCGCGGGGGAGAAGGAGACCGGCATGACAGTCCACTGGGTCACGGGAGATGTTGACGGAGGAGAAATCATCGCCCAGTTCAGCACCCCGCTTTCCCCTTCTGACAGCGTGGATGAGCTCGCCGCGAAGGAGCACAGGCTGGAAATGGAACATTTCCCACGTGTGATAGCGCAGACCATAGCCGGTTTCCATCCTTCCGGAGTCAAGGCCCTTGCCATTGACGCCGATGATACGCTCTGGGAGAATGAGACATATTTCCGTGAGGCTGAGAAGGACTGGGCCGCCCTCCTGAAAGACTACGGCAGTCTTGAGGAATTATCCTCCAGACTATATGAGGTCGAGGCGGGGAATATGGCGGAACTCGGCTATGGGGTCAAGGCCTTCACCCTCTCCCTGATAGAGACCGCCCTCAAGGTGAGCGGCGACAAACTTTCGGGCAACGTTACTGCCTCCATCCTGAATATTGGTCGGAAGATTCTCTCCAATCCGGCAAAGCCTTTTGAGGGGGTCCGTGACACTTTGCTCGAACTTAGGAAACGATACCGCCTTATCATGTTCACGAAGGGAGATCTTCTGGACCAGGGAGAGAAGGCCGGGCGCTCGGGGCTCCGGGAGCTTTTCGACGAGGTTGTCATTGTCGCGGGAAAGGGCGAAAAAGAATATTTGAGGCTCTGTTCACGTCTTGGAGTCAAGCCTTCGGAACTCATGGGTATAGGCAATTCTTTCAAGTCGGATGTGGCTCCGGTAGTGACGCTCGGCGGCTTCGGGGTCCATATTCCTTTCCATATTTTGTGGGAACACGAAAAGACTGAAGAATTCGACAGTCCTCGAATCCTCAGACTCGGCTCTTTCTCCGAGCTCAAATATTTCCTTTAGCCTTAATGCCCAGCTTTCCATCGCAGGGCTGAAATCATAGAATTTTCCGCCCAGTACCATGTCTCGATACCGAGTGCGGACATGAGCCTGCGCGCCTTGAGATATCTCTCCGGCCCGTCCTGGGCATCGTGCCATATGTCCACGAAAGCCGAATCGAAATGCCTGGCGCCTTCCGTAGAAAGCTCCTCCATGAATACGAAGGCATCCTGACAAACTATTTCAATCTTTTCCGAATGAGGAAATTGAGGCAGGAGATATGACTTGAAGAGTCTGATGACATCCGGGTCCAGTTCTACGATTGTAACCGAGTGTACCTCCGGCCTCGCCGAAACCATGAAGGGAAAATAGCCGAGTCCGAGGCCGAAGACAAGCACGTCGCCACGGACTCCTTCAATGGCCTTTTTCATCGAGGCTATCTCACTGGGTTTAACGGCCATCCACTCGCGGCCGTCTTGCAGCACGGCAGGATATGAGACCAGACGGTCGAAGAAACCTATCTGAGGAATCTCCCGGAGAGAGGCAGTGAATTTGATGTCATCCCTCAAGAAGGCTTCATATGGAGAATAACGCAGATGTGTCAGACGCCAGCCATTGTTGTAGCGCTCCGGAAAATCTATCCCTGAAATATATGGATTGGAGAGAAAATCACCGGCTGAAAGCATCCTGACCCCCGGCCTAAGATATTCGTTTATGGCAAAGTCACTCAGCTTCAATGCATCGGCGGCCAGAGCGGTCCATACCGTTTCTTTCGGAAGCCTGTCTTCCGGGTCGGCTTCATGGATCATCTCGGCAGTAATGAATCTTGGACGCTGGTCGAGAAATTCGCTCAGCGCCCAAGCATAATCATTGTTCTGCTCCATGATAGACATAGAGCAAAGATAATATTATTTGCGTTCGTAAAGATATCTCTTGATGGACTTCTTCGGCGTGCGCTCGAAATCTTCCGGCATGAATTCAATCTTGGCTACATGGGCATAGACCGGAAGCTGTTTGTTGATTTCCGGAAGCGCGGCGCTCAGATTAGCCATGAGCGCATCCTTGCTCACTCCGTCCATTTCGGCCTGGTGGAAGTCCGGGTAGACCAGAGCGACGATCTGTCCATGATCGTCAACGGCGAGAGAATCTACTACGTAGGTCAGACTGTTGATGACTGCCTCGATTTCCTCAGGATAGATGTTCTGGCCAGATGGCCCGAGAATCATGCACTTGGACCGTCCCTTTATGAATATGTAGCCGTCCTTGTCGATGACTCCCATGTCTCCTGTCTTGAACCAGCCGTCTTCGGTGAAGGCCGCCTTCGTAGCCTCAGGGTTCTTGTAATAGCCGAGCATTACATTAGCTCCTCTGACCTGAAGCTCTCCCGGTACGCGCTCCGGATCCTGTGAATCCACTCTCATTTCCATGTAAGGGGCTACTTTGCCGCATGAATACAGCCTGTTGGTCTCCCATCCGTCGTAGCCGAGAATCGGAGCGCATTCGGTCATTCCGTAGCCTACCGTGTAAGGGAAACCGATCCTCTTGAAGAATTTCTCCACGTCCGGATTGAAGGCGGCGCCTCCGATGATGACCTCGTAGGCCTTGCCTCCGAATGTCTTGTAGAGCTCGTCGCATATTTTCTTCTCGATGGCCTTGTTCAGGATAGGCACCTTGAAAAACAGGCGGTGCCTGTCAAGAATAGGTTTCAGCTTGTTTTTGTAGATTTTCTCTATGATGAGCGGCACGGAGATGATATAGTCCGGCTTGACCTCGGCAAAGGCGTCGATGATTATCTTAGGGCTTGGCAGACGTGTTAGAAAATGTACATGGCCTCCGATCGTGAAAGGATAGAGGAACTCGAAGGATAGTCCGTAGGCGTGGGCCGTCGGCAGCATGGACACGACGTTGGTGTTCTCATTCATCTGAGGCAGGGCGTAATTCTTTGCAAAGTCCATATTCGAACAGATAGCCCTATATGGAATCATTACGCCTTTTGAGAAGCCTGAAGATCCTGAAGTGTAATTGATTATGGCGAGTTCATCGGGCTGGTCCTCATGATAGCAGACATTTTCCGGGCCGAAGTCGTCAGGATATTTCTTGCCGTAGCTTTCGTTGAGGTGCTCTCTGATCTGCATGATTTCCGGAGTCTGAGCGTAGAAGAATTTCAGATTGTCCAGTCTTACCGCCACCTTGATTCCAGGCATCTCTTCCGGAGTCAGGTTTTCCCAAACCGAGATGTCCGCGAATAGGACTTTGGCCTCGGAATGGTTGACAAGATAATGGATGTTTCCTGGTTTGAATTCATGGAGAAGTGGAACGGCCACGGCACCGTAAGTAGTGCAGGCGATGAAGGCTACACCCCAGTTGGCCTGATTGCGGCCGCAGATCGCCACCTTGTCTCCTTTCTGCAGCCCGAGCTGTTCGAAGGCGATGTGGATTTTGGCGATTCTTCTCGCCACGTCACTGTACTTCAGCGTGACTCCGTTGAAATTCGAGAGAGCTGGTCTGTCCCAATGGTCCTTGATGCTCTTTTCGAAGGTTTTATTAACCGAGCTGAATTTGAATTCCATCTTATCTAAAATTTTATAGTTTCCCTAGTTCCCGTCTGCCCCGTCGGCTGGCGAAACACCGCCACCCGATTTTACCGCCGGCCCAGCCAGCCTCGTCTGCCTCGTCGGCTGGCGAAACACCGCCACCCGATTTTACCGCCGGCCCAGCCAGCCTCGTCTGCCTCGTCGGCTGGCGAAACACCGCCACCCGATTTTACCGCCGGCCCAGCCAGCCTCGTCTGCCCCGTCGGCTGGCGAAACACCGCCACCCGATTTTACCGCCGGCCCAGCCAGCCTCGTCTGCCTCGTCGGCTGGCGAAACACCGCCACCCGATTCCCGACTGCAAAAATGGGGGATTTTTTTGAGGATTTTTGGTAAATTTTTCCTTAATGTTATTTTATTTTACCTAAATTTGACGATGCTATAAAGGAGTGACATTCAAAGACATGGATTTATTGGAATTTCAGGAGGCTCAGCAGAGGGTCCGGAAGACTCTCCGGCTCTTGAGCCCTGCCTATTATGCCAGCAATGGAATCGTGGTCGCTGACGGCTTGAGAAATAATTCATCGGACGAGGAGGTTGAGTTCAACCTTATCTTCATCATGGTCTGTGTCCGTGGCTATGCGGCCCTGAACCTGAACGGGAAGAAGCGTCAGATAAGGAGGGGAGACATAATCATCAGCCCGCCGGTCGTGCATATCGGAGGATATAAGGGGAGTAAGGATCTGGATGTAAAGATTCTGGCCATTTCTCAGACTGATATCAAGTATTCGTTCAATTCTGGCTCCAACATTTGGACTGTTATGACCTATGCCCGGACGAATCCTGTATTTCATCTGAGCGATCAGGAACTGGACCTGACCTTGGCTTATTACAACGTCATCCGGAAGAAGCTCAACATGAAGAAGACTCCATATTACGCGGAGATCGTGCAGTCTCTTCTTCAGTGCGCCTTTCTTGAGATCTGTGTAATAATAAATATGGGTATAGTCCCTGGCGGTTCTTCTATCGTCGCCAACCGTCATGACCTTGTTTTCAAGCAGTTCATGGAGCTTCTCGCCGACAGCGACTGTCGCGACAGGACGGTGGCTGGCTATGCCTCCCGCCTGTGCATTACTCCGAAATATCTTTCTTCTGTATGCCTGGAAATTACCGGGAAGACGGCCCTTGCCCTTATTCTGGAGAATGCAACCTATTCCATCGAGCGGAGTCTGCTCTATTCGCAGGAGACCATCAAGGAAATCGCGGCGAGGTATAGTTTTCCTGATGTCTCGTCCTTTGGAAAATTCGTCCGTTCTCGCCTGGGTTCTTCTCCGCGTGAATATCGTCGTAAGCATGCGGAAAATATGAAGAGATAGGATCGCCCACTGTCGGCGGCTTCCCTAAAAGCCGGAGGCGGTGAGGCTTTCTTAAAAGCTGACAACGGGAGAAGTGGGCAGCTTCATGCCGTAGACACTGGCGCGGAGAAATTTCCGCAATTCTTCCGGTGTATTGAAGCGCGAAAGTTCTTCCGGCATTATGGGTTCGCCGATTCCAAGACGGATCTTCTTTCCCTTTTTGTTGAGACATTCTTTCGGCAGACGCAGCAGCCTGATGTCAGAACTCAATAGTCCGAGAGAATAATAGAAAAAGGTGTTGAGGTCGAAAAAGCGGACCGGCAGGACAGGAATTTTAGCTTTTTGGATGAGCCTGATTGCCGGGATCTGCCATTTGCGGTCCCGAATGTGCTTCTGCGCCCAAGTCCCGTCGGCCGGGCCGAGAAAATCGGAGTCGAGGGCCGGATCGGAGTGATGAGGGGCAGGAGTGGACAAGCTCAGGTCTGAAACGGCTCCCGAAGGAAATATTCCGAGCGGATGCCCGGCCATGATGTGTTCGAGGCAGGCTCTAACGCCGCGTATGCTCGTAGCCGTGGGCCTGTTTTCAGTCCCGAAATTGGGGTCGACGACAATCAGGCTCGGCCCGAGGGCCTTGACAATCGCCAGAAACTGGTTCACCATGACCTTGAAATCAGGAAAGAGTCTGCCCATCAGGTCGATAAGGATGATTCCGTCCATGCCGCCATAGGCGTGGTTGCTTATCGTGATAAAAGGCTTTTTCATGGAAAGGAGCCTTTCGTAGCCATGAACCATGTAGCTGACACCTTCGCACTCAAGCAGTTTCCTGCAGAAGGCGGGTCCCGTCACCTTGTCGCATTTGTCGTAGAGGGCGTTGACTTTGGGCACACTTGCGATTGCGTAGAGGAGGTCGGCCACACGTTTTCCCACACCTTTAGAGAAGAAGGGTGTCAGGGCGTAGGTTTCTTCCTTGGTGAGTATGGGCATTGGCTATGCTTCTATTTCGTCTCCGGAGAATTTCTTGACCGGGTCCACCTTTGCGTAATATTTAAGGTCGTTGAAGAAATTGACGGTGAACATCAGGGTTATGACTATCAATATGGCGAAGGCTGTCAGGTCGAAGGCGCCCCAGGTTATATCCGTACCGAGGAGACGGAAGCCGCAATGCCATTGGGTCAGAGGCTTGACGTAGATGAAGATGATGTTCGCAATGATGGCGATGAGACGGAATTCGGTAGGTCCGAGTTTGCCGTAGGTCAGGCGGAATTCGCTTCGCAGATGGGCGTTGACGCTGACGGTCGCGGTCAGGGCCAGGTAGATGGCAAGAATGCTTAGGGCGATTCTCATGTCCATCAGGGGAGAGAGTCCTACTCCTATGAACATCATGGCTTCATTGAACATGTCGACGCTGTGGTCGAGATAGAAGCCGTAAATCGGCCTCTGGGTCTTTCTTACCCTGGCAAGGGAACCATCTAGGGAGTCGCCGTACCAGTTGACCAGAAAACCTAAGTTGGCGAGCCACAGCCAGCCAATTCCTTTTATGGTCAGGGCGTAGCCAAGTCCGGTCAGGAGTGCCCCGAAGACTCCGATGAAGGTAAGATAATTGGATGTCATCCATCCTGGCTGACGTTCAGCAAGCCAGACCAAGACTTTTTTCTCTGCCGGATTCAGGATTGATGTCTGAATTCTTGCGGCCTGCTTTGTCTTTGAGCTTTGCTGCGAGTCTCTCTCTTCCATATCCAAATCATTCAAAGGTTTATCAATTTTAGGAAAAAATGTTGAGACCGCCAATCTTTTAGGCCAAAATTGACATAAAAAAGCCCCGCACTTCACAGCGAGGGGCTAAAAACCAAAAAACAAACACTACTAACAAATAACTAGAAACTAACCACTAAATACTAAACCTATTATTATTTTTGTATTTGTACTTGTATTATCTCATCTTTGACACTTAGGTCTTGAGAAATCTGGCCCTCAGTGCGCTGGGTTGGCGATTTTGGGCGTTTCCGGAATCGGCTTCTTTGCACTAATATGCTGGTGAGCCGAATTATTTTCTGGTCGA
>Ga0256406_1004568_pt1 | contig 15679 bp, 13 predicted proteins | sample RumenRJG_03DNA_FD_185986 | JGI IMG/M metagenome (GOLD analysis project Ga0256406, IMG submission 185986) | Bovine rumen microbial communities from Lethbridge, Alberta, Canada - RJG_03 | ecosystem: Host-associated > Mammals > Digestive system > Stomach > Rumen | place: Canada: Alberta | collected... | reverse complement strand
GCGATGACGTAGGCGATGACCTGCAGGAGGAGCAGCGCCGTGACGTAGGTGACTTCGAAAGGTTTCCAGTTCGTGAAGAGCTGGCGGTAGAGCCAGCTGCCGTTTGTCGTTGCTGCCATGAATTCAGTCCTCCTTGAGCGATGGGTCGCTGAGAATGTCGAGTGCGGTGCGAAGCGAGGCCTGCTCGCCCTTTGCCACGAGGTCGGCGCTCGAAACGAGGCTGTTGACGCCTTCAGCGAGGTCGCCCTGGTACGGCACGACGTTGTTGAGGATGGAGAGCGTCTCCATGCCGCGCAGGCGGCCGATGACCATCAGGATGCCGGACTCCATGTCGTCGGCCGCGATGCCCTTGTCGTGCCAGTAGCGCTCGACGTCGGCGTTGTCATCGACGTAGAAGCCGTCATGCGAGCGCACGATGCCGTAGCAGGCGTCCGGCGCGTACTGGTGCGCGAGTGCGAGCAGGCGGTACGATGGCACGGCCGGATAGATTTCGGGCACGTATTTCTTCGAAAGGCCGTCATCGCGCACGATGCCTTCGGCGATGACGAGCTGGCCGAGCGCGATGTCCGTCTGCATGGCGCCTGCCGAGCCGACGCGGATGACTTTCTTGACGCCGACGTTACAGAGCTCCTCGACGCCGATGCCGGCTGACGGTGCGCCGATGCCTGTCGACATGGCGAGGATGCGCTTGCCGTGGTACGTGCCGAGAAAAGACTTGTACTCGCGGTTGTACGCCCAGGGCTTGCCGTCGTCAAAAAGCTTTGCAATCGTATCGACGCGGGCCGGATCGCCCATGATGATGGCACTGTCCGTGCCGATGTCCGGCGTGAGCTGGGTATGGGGTTCTGGCTGATACATGGAATTCCTCCTTTTCAATATATGAATGATCTCTCATACACTTTTTTGCCCTGCGATTTCCGACGGTTCTGGTGGGAGCCGCAGCTCCATCCAGAGCCGCTCGTAAGCGGCTTTTTTTTCGCCCGTCGCGTGCTGCGCCGCCCAGGCGAGGACGTCGAGGTTCTTCTGGTAGTTCGCCGAGTCGGGCGAGGCCGACCAGACGCCGGAGACGAGGTTGTCGGCGGCGATCAGGCGGGCTTCGTTGAGGAGCTTCTGCACCGTCGTCGGGCTCATGTCGCGCTCGAGCGCGATGCGCTTGATGCTCTGGCCTTCGTAGACGTGCGCGAGGAAGATTTCCATGCCGTCTTTCTCGACGCTGTACTTCTTCGGGCGGCCGGTCGATTCTTTGCGTACTTTTTCGGGGATGCCGAGCAGCAGGCGGAGGTTCTTGCGCGCGCCCTCTGTCAGCGTCGTGATCTGGTACGCTTCTCCTCTCTCGAGGTCGGCCGGGGCGTCTACGATGAGCCCCCATGTTCCCGCGCTCACGATCAGCACCGTCAGGCGCTCGTCGCCCTCCTCCCCCTCGGATGACAGGAGATAGGCCGATCCTTCGGCAATGGCCAGCATTTCTGCCAGTCGCGGCCGCCGCATCTTGTCAATGTCTTCCGGCAGCAGCAGCAGATCCATCGATGATGGCACGTTCTTCACCCTTTCTTATGATTTTAGCGAGATGTATTTTTATTTTTTGTGATATTTATCGCTGGATTGCATAACGGATTTCATTTAATGGAATACATTGATTATAGAATATATTTTCGAAAACGGCAAGAGGCAGCGCGAAAAAAGGAATTTGCATGGACAAGGCGAATGTATTAAGATAAAGAAGCAACAAAGACGGGGGATGATACCATGATGACACTCACGCAGATGCGATATTTCGCGGCCGTCTGCCAATGGCAGAACATCACGAAGGCGGCTGCCTCGCTGCACGTCTCGCAGCCGACGATCTCCGTCGCGATGCAGACGCTCGAGACCGAGACGGGGCTGAACCTCTTTCATCGCGAGGGGCGGCGGCTGCTGCTGACGCATGACGGCGAGCACCTGCTCGCGCGCATCACGCACATCCTTGACCTCGCCGACCAGCTCGAGGATGAGATCGGCGACCTCTCGCACCATCGCAACCACATCCGCATGGCGATGCCGCTTCAGATCGGCACGTTCTTCCTGCCGCGCATCCTCGGCGAGTTCCGCGCTGCGCATCCCGAGATCGTGCTCGACATCATCGAGACGGGCGGCATCGAGGCGCTCCATATGGTCGAGGAAGAAAAGCTCGACATCGCCGTGACGAACTACGAGACGGGCTTTTCGCAGAAGCTCGTCTACCGAAAGCTCTTTTCGTGCCGCTGCTGCTTCGTGACGTATCCAGGCCATCCGCTGGCCGGCCGTGACGTCGTCAGCATCGCCGACATCGGGCAGGAGCCGCTGACGCTCCTCGACAGCAAGTTCTTCGTCTACCGCCTCGTCAACGACGCCTATGCCGCGCTCGGCGAGAAACCGCAGGTCATCCACTACTCCCCCTACCTCCACACCGTCAAGAACCTCGTGCGCCAGCGGACGTGCTCGACGTTCCTCGCAGCGCCGGCCGTGCTCGAAAGCGACGGCCTCGTCGCGATCCCGCTCGCCGAGGACATCCGGCTGAACTCGGGCATCGTCACGCGCAAGGGGCGCCAGGTCTACGACGACGAGAAGACACTCATGCAGTTCCTGCGCAAGGCCGTGAAGGAAGAAACGATGCGCAAGACCGCGCATGCGGATGACGGAGCCAGCGAAAAAAAGTGAAGAATTTCAAGAAAAACGCTTGACAAGTTTACAACTTTACACTATAATGAAGCCAAGCAAAGGGAAAAGGCAAGGCGGTGAGAGCCGCCGGAGGAGATTGTCAGTTCCCCGAGCTCGCCGACATGAATCCATAAAGAAGGAGGGCGAGTCCGATGGGCAGGTAAGATGTCCCATGGGAATGGAACAAATGCAAAACAGCATACAGACAGAATGACCGCACGGGTGACGAGAAAGCCTGCGCGGTCATTTTGTATTTTAAGACGCATCTCACACAAATATCGTAACGTCATACGTGAGGTGATTTTTCTATATGACAATGACTCCAAAGACCCGTCTCTTCCTCACGATTTTCCTCGGTGTGATGAGTGCGATGGCGCCCCTTTCCACCGACATGTACCTCCCTGCCCTGCCGGAGCTTTCCTCCGATTTCGGCATCTCGGCCTCCGTCACGCAGATGACGCTGACGATGACGATGATCGGCATGGCGATGGGCCAGATGATCATGGGCCCGGTCTCCGACCGCTATGGCCGCAAAGGGCCGCTGCTCGCTGGCATGGCCGTCTTCGCCCTGACAGCGTTCGGCTGCGCGGCCGTCCCCGACATCCGCGCTTTCCTCGTACTGCGCTTCCTTATGGGCTTTGCCGGTGCGAGCGGCATCGTCATCGCGCGTGCCATCGCGCGCGATGTCGCCGAGGGTGTCGAGCTCACGCGCTTCTTCGCCATCCTCATGATGGTCAACGGCCTCGCGCCGATCCTCGCGCCCGTCATCGGCGGACAGGTGCTGCTCTTCTCCGACTGGCGCGGCATCTTCGTACTGCTCATCGTCGTCGGCCTCGCACAGTCCGGGGCGACGATGGTTTACCGCGAGACGCTGCCCAAGGGGAAACGCATTGAGAATCTCGGTGCTTCCTTCCAGAAATTCCCGCAGCTCCTGCACGATAAATATTTTATGGGCCACTGCCTGACGCAGTGTTTCGTCTTTGGTGCCTTCTTCTCCTATATTGCTGGCGCGTCCTTTTTGTTTCAAAATATATATCATGTAACACCATAGGCCTTCAGCTACATCTTCGGCGGCATTGGCGTCGGGCTGCTCGTCTGCGGCATGGTGCCCGCGCGTCTCGCGGGCCGCGTGCCGGACGTCGAGCTGTTGATGGGGGCGCTCATCGTGCCCGTCCTCGGCTCCGTGGCGCTGCTCGGAGGCTTCCTCTGCCACGCGCCCATCTATTACACGATTCCCGTGCTCTTCATCACGATCGTGCCGCTCTCCATCATGGGCGCGGCGAGTTTCTCGCTCGCCCTTTCGCGCCAGGGCAGGAATGCGGGCAGCGCGAGCGCGCTGATCGGTTTCGCCCAGATGATATTGGGCGGCCTCATGATGCCCCTCGTCGGCATCGCAGGCAGTGACACGGCCGTCCCGATGGGCATCATCATGCTCGCCGGCTACACCCTCGGCCTCCTCACGTTCCTCATGCTCGTCTACCCCGATCATCGCCGGGGCGGAAAGATCATGGGGAAAATCAAATAATAAGGAAATTTTCATAGTGTAAGCAGGATAGAATCTCGGCAATTTTGTGTCGAGATTTTTTGTTTCCATAATATATGTATTTCTGTCTTGCGGGGGGGGACATGGATGATAAAATAAAAGGAAGAAATCCACAGGAAGTGGATAAAAAGGGGAAACGAATCTTGGAACTGCTGGAAGTTATCAAAAATATTGAAAGGAACTGGAAAGTGCGGACGCTTGCGGCTGCATTCGGCGTGCTGTTCGGAGCGGCGTGTGGCTTTGCACCGCAGGCCGAGGCGGCCTCCATCAGCCTCGCGCAGCAGGAACTTTCGCGGCCAAATGAGGCGCAGCAGGAGCTCTTTGCCGAAGACCGTCCGTCGCGCCGCGTGGTGCAGGCACGGGAGTCTGCGCCGGTCGAGCTCTTCGAGCAGGAACGCAAGATTGCCGAGCAGCAGGCGGCTGCCTCGGGGGCATCATCTCATTCAGCAGCGGCTTCGTCGCAGGCACCGGTTCCTGGCGCTTCGTCCGCGCAGCCGTCCGCTTCGGACAGCACGTCTGCAACGCCTGCCTCCTCCCCTGCCCCGCAGTCTACGCATCCCAACCGCGCCTTTGTCCCCGTCTCCTCCCTCGTTGTTGATACCGACGCCGCCATGACAAAGGCACAGATCCTGCGTGCCATCCCCGAAGCATCGAAGAAGATTGTCAGCGTCCATCTGTTGTCGCGCCAGATTCAGTTTTTGAATGACGGCGGCGCACTGAAAGTCGGCGCGAACTTCCGCCCCGCGGCGGACGGCTACCTCCTGACGCTGACCTCGCGGAAGCAGCAGGAATACCATACGACCGCTACGGTCTCGAACACGGGCAACGACTACACGGGCAACTGGCGTGTCGCGACGAGCTATGTGGATCGCAATCTCACGCATCATGGCGACACGCTCGGCGTCGCCTATGTGACGTCTCCATCGGGCGGCCATCTCGGCGATGTCAAGCAGGCAGCGTTTGCCTATCGCTATCCCCTGCCAAAACTCTCCGACGCTCTCGTCCTGACGGCGAGCTACTCCGACGTCGATCTCGGCAGCATCTACAGCGACGGCCTCTATGACATCGGCGCGAGCGGCAAAGGCATGACGGCGGGTTTCCACTACCAGCGCAACTTCGCCTACACTTCGCGCGAGAAAGATGCCCTGGACCTCGGCGTCAACTACTGGAATATGAAGAACGACTACGACTATCATGCAGGTACGGCTGCGGCGAAAGACAACAGCGATTATGACGTCTCGACAGCCAGTGCCGCGTTCCAGCACAATGATCGCGATGATCGTCATTCCTTCAGCTATATGGCGGGCATCGAGACGAGCCTCGGCAAAGCCAGCGGCGACCGTGATGCGCTTTATGGTTACGACAAGTCATTCCAGATATTTAAAATTGGAATCAACTACCAATACCGTACGAAAGACGACTGGATTTTTGGCGGTCGCCTGTTCGGGCAATATACCAGAAATGATTTACTGCCTGCGCTTCAGATCGGTGCGGGTGGCCGCACGTCCGTGCGCGGCTTTGCTGAGCGTGCCATCGCGGCAGACAAAGGTCTCGTCGGCAGCATCGAAGCCTACACGCCGGAACTCTTTCCAGGCTCCCGCTTCGTCTTCTTCGTCGACGCGGCACACCTCGCGAACAACCACGACGCGCAGCTCTTTGACAGCGCCAACATCGCCTCGGCGGGCGTCGGCTATCGCTACGAGGACAAACAGCATCACATGAATGTTGCGCTTGACTATGCGGGCATTCTCAAGGATGTCCCCGACGACTGGAACCAGCAGCATAAGCGCTGGAACATGCTTTTCAGCTGGAATTTCTGACAACTGTATCAAACATCATCAACTTCATAAAAGAACCACGGTGCGTACACGGAAGGACGGATCGATATGAAGACGAAATGGAATGGAAAACGGAGTCTTGGAGCGCTGGCACTCGCCATTGCAATTACGCTTGGCGGCAGCCCGGCCGTGCAGGCCATGCCGCAGGGCGGGACGGTCGTGGCAGGTGATGTCGCGGGGCTCTCTGGCGGGACGGTCGCGTCTGGCGGGACGCTGGCTCCAACGGGGAACAGCATCATCAACTGGAATTCGTTCAACATCGCGAAGGGGGAGAGCCTGTTCTTCAACTTGGAGAATGGCTCTTTGCTGAATCGCGTCGTTGGTACGGAAGCATCCAAGATTTTCGGGACGTTAGAAAATGCGATGGGAGCGACTACGGGAGGCATGGGCATCCTCATCAATCCCAATGGCATCATTGTCGGGAGCAGCGGCGTGGTTGTGGGAGGAAACTTGATCCTTTCGACGCTCGACATGACGAATGATGACTTCTTGACGAATGGATCTGGCGGTGCTTTTTTTACACCTGCAGATCGGACAATTGCAGCGCCGCTGACATTCCAATCCGGGGCGAAAGTATATGTTGGCGGGCCTCCCGAGTGGCATGCCAGTGAGTTTTATGGTGGCACAGTCGAAGTCGCGGATGGCGTGACATTTACAAGCGGAGACCTGACGAGGACATGGGCGGTAGACCCGATTGTCGCCATTGGAGCCGCAAAATCTATCGGGGGAACGGGGCACAGTTATCGAGATGGAACGCGGGAAATCATTGCCGAACCAGAAAATATCGTAAATTTCCGCGGAACAGTTGACTTGTATGATACTCCGTATCGTGGAGCCTTCGGCTTGTTTGGCGGCAAGGTGAATGTCGCAGATGCGGACATTCATCTTCTCCCGCAATGCGAAAGCTCTTCCTATGGCGAGGTATATCTTGCGGCGGGGGCGAAGCTCAAAGAATCTATCGGGCAGTATGATCCGATTGTTTCTAATGTGGAATCGAATACAGGCAATCAAGTCACGATTGCAAATAGCACGATCAGTTCTGCTCATATCGACACCTTTGCGAATCAGACAACCCTCTATGGCACGAACAATCTGGATGCGATGACTGGCGGTCTGAACCTCACGAACAGTGTCACAGGCACGGGCAACGGCCCGCTTTCGACGGGGAGCGTACAGGTCATGACAAACGTGATGCCAGAGGGCGGGACGGTCGTCTCAGGTACAGTCACGGGCCTTGCGAATGGCACGGTGGCTTCGGGCGGCACGCTCAAGGCGACGAGTGACAGCATTCTCAGCTGGAATTCCTTCAACATCGGCAAGACGAAGCGCCTCACGCTCGACACGACGGATGGCGCGATGCTGAACCGTGTGACTGGTACAGAAGCATCGAAGCTTTATGGCTACCTGAAGCAGACAGGCTCCCATCCAGCCCTGCTCATCAACCCGAACGGCATCACGGTCGGCAGCAAGGGCGCGATCAACGCTCAAAATCTCACGCTTTCGACGCTCGAACTCAGCGATGCTGATTTCAAGAGCATGCTGAGTGGCGGAACGGGGGCGTATATAGCGTCATCGGGGAAAAGCATCGCGGCCCCCGTGACGTTTGAGAAAGGCGCACAGATAACAGGTGTTGATAAATACGTCGCAGGTTATACGTCACCATTCTCTGTCTACGGTGGCACCATCAACGTGGCAGATGGTGTGTCATTCCAGATTTCTGGAGATACGCCAGGAATGGACTTTGTGGCTGCGAAATCCGTAACAGAAAGTGGGTTTAATACCAATACGGGGATGTCGGCAACGCCGGAAAATAAGATTAAGTTCAATGGCAAGGTCGATTTCACAGACACGAGGAACGAGAGCTATCTGAACCTTTTCGGTGGCAGCGTGGCACTTGATGGTGCCGACATCAAACTTTCACGCAAGTCGGATACAACGTACTTTTCCAGTCAAGCTGACATCGTAGCGGCGAATCATTTTGGGAATAGTTATGATGGCAGTGAGCCCGTCGCGCTTCAACAAGTAACAGGAAATGATGTGACGTTGAAAGATACGAAGATTTCTGCGGATGAACTCAATATCGTTGCAAAGGTGGCGCGGAAGAACGATGGAACGACGCTGGATATTGGTTCTGAAGGGACGCATGTGACGGGAGGTTGGACGCCATGGAGCAGTTCGAGTGGAGGAAGTTCTTCCTCGGGCGGCTCTGGCAGTTCTGGCGGCGGTTCCTCGTCTGGTGGTTCCAGCAGTTCCTCATCGGGGGCGTCTGGCAGCTCGGGCACTGGTTCCGGCAGCACGTCGGCAGGCGGATCGTCCGGCTCTGGCACTTCGGCGAGCGCGCCTAGCGACGTGACGGGATTGCCGGGGACGTCGGGCAGTCCCTCGACGGGGACGCCCTCCAGCCTTGTGGGCACTTTGGCGGCAGCACCTCCGAGCGGCAGTGTGGCGGGCGAGACGGCCGCGACGACGCAAAGCAATGCTTTGACCGACGCTGCGACGCAGGCGGCAAGCGCGACAGAGACGGCAATGACACCATCGGCACCGAGTCTCTTTGACGATGCCGACGAGGGCACGCCTGTCCGGATGCCGGCAGAGAGCGCCAGCGGAGAGAGCCGCACGGCCTCCATGACGCCAGCCGTGCCCTCTTCGACCGCTTCTTCTGCGACCGCAGTTGCAACGGCAACGACGCCATTGACCGTCATGACAGCACTTGCACAAGGCAGTGCCTCGTTTGAGAACTTTGTCCAGCAGAACGTGAACGAGGGCCGCGCCTCAGTGGAGAGCTTGCTCGGTACGGGGACCACGTCCTCCGACCATCTGGCCGACGTGCAAGCCCTCGTCAGCAGCATCGACACAGACACCACCCTCGATGAAGGCGCCAAGCTCGCGCAAGCCTATGGCATGCTCGAAGCCGTTGCAAGCAACGAAACGCTGAGCACCTCCGAAAAGACCACCCTCAGCACAGCCATCACGGCAGGCTTCGATTCTTTGAACTCGGAGTCAAAGAGCTACCTTGACGCAGCTGCTGCTAGCTTGTCAAAGCAGAAAGCGTAAAATATACGGAATTTTGCCTTGCAGGGGGGATGTGAATGATAAAATAAAAGAAGAAATCCACAGGAATCGCATGGAAAGAAGAATTTGCAATGAATGGAAACCCAAAAGGAGGGTGTTCGTCATGAAGGCATGGAAGAAACTCTTGAGCGTGGGATTATTTGCAACTGTCCTGTCGCTCGCAGCAGTGCCGTCATCTGCCGAGGCTACCGTCATCGGGGTTCAGGGACATGAGGGATGGCGGGTTGACATCAATGATTCGTCGGTCTATATGGTTGGGCGGAACCATGCGCATGTCGTAATCGCAATCCGCTATGATCGGTATTGGACAAAGGCCTTTCCTGTTGATGTTGCATGGGGAAAAGGCTTCTCTTGTGCTGAGATTGATGATTATGGAAACGTTGGGCAGCAGATTAATTATGAAGTCGGCTTGGCGGTGGCAAACTATATGAGTGAGAATTACTGATTGGGAAGGCGGGGATAAATGGAGGGATTTTTCAAGGAAAATCCCATGGGATGACAACTGAGAATGATATGGCAATAGCTCTCCCCTTTTTCCTCCGAAGGGGAGGATTGGTTTTGTTTTGCAAATTATTTGTTGACAAAATCCGCAAAATGTTGTAGACTTTGTCCATCAAATGAAGTTGCAAGAGAAGAACGAGAGAGCGGAGGCGCAGGAATCATGGTGACGATCGAGGACGGGACGCAGCATCTGGAGCAAGTCGCGGAGCTGTTTGAGGAATATAAAAAGTATATTGCAGTCGATGTGAGCTTTCAGCCAGCCGATCAGACGGAGGCGGAGATCACGCGGCGCTATGGCGGCGACGGCGGGCGGCTGTATGTTGCGTTCGTTGATGGCAAGGCCGCGGGCTGCATGGCGTTTCATCCGATGAAAAATGGCCGCGACTGCGAATTCAAGCGCCTGTTCACGCGGCCGGAGTTCCGCGGGCAGCATGTCGGCAAGGCACTTTTCCAGCGGGCGCTGGCGGATGCTGAGGCGCTTGGCTATGAGCATGCCTATCTTGATACGTTGCAGCGTCTGGAGGCTGCGAACATCATGTACCAGAAGTGCGGCTTCCGCAAGATTCCGGCGTATTACTACAATCCACTGCCGGGCGTCGTCTACTATCGCTATGACTTCCCTGCCGCCGCTGCTGGAAAAAAAACGGCAGCGCTGAGGCCGGCCGTATGAGCGTGGATGACGCGGCGTTCCTGCACGAGATGCGGGAGTTCAGCCGCCTCTACGCGCGCAGGATCGGCGTCTTTCGCGGGCGGGCGCTCGGCCTCGATTACAGCCTGCCGGAGGCGCGCATCATTGAAGAAATCGGGCGCCGGCAGGGCGGCTGGGTCGCCATCGAGCTCGCGCAGTACCTTGAGATGGATCGCAGCTACATGACGCGCGTGCTCAACGGCCTCGAAAAGAAGGGGCTGCTGCGCCGCGAGCCAGCGCCGGATGATGCGCGGAAGAAGCGGCTGTATCTGACGGAGGCCGGCGAGAAAGAGGCCGGAGAAATCGAGCGGCGGTCGGATGAGCAGATGCAGGCAGCCCTCGGGATGGTGACGGCTTCGCAGAAAAAAGAACTTCGGAAAGCGATTGCAGTGCTAGCCTCCCTCTTCGAGGGAGGGGAACCGCGAAGCGGTGGTGGGTGTGTCGGAGATAGAATCTAGCAATTTATTCGATGGTATCTGCGAAGGTACGCCTTCGCAGGCGCAATCCTGCCATACGTTTTGCCTTGCCTTCGACACACCCCCAGTCGCCTCTGGCGACAGCCCCCTCGGAGAGGGGGCCTTTTTCTATCATTCCACCGTCACGCTCTCGGCTTCGAAATGCGCGACTTGGTACCCTGCATTTTCGAGTATGGTGACGAGGTCGGCGGCGGTGCCGTCGTAGTCGAGGTCGATGGTGTAGATGCCGTTGGTGCGGCTGCGGAGGAAGGCATGCTGGACGCCGGGCAGGGCTTCGAGCGTACCGCGGGCGGCGGCAGCGTCGCCGAGGCGGGACTGCGGAATCATGAGGCGGATATGCTGCTGGACGTTCGCAGCTTTGCGGAACGCGCCGCGGACAAGGCGCGGGGCAAGCGTCTTTGCGGCATTCGCGAGAGCTTCCTGTTCGGCGCCTGCGTACCAATGGGACGAGGCACCATTTGCCGTGCCCGCCCAGGTGATTTCGCCTGTCGCGGTCGAGACGAGGCGGGCGGCGCAGGTGACGTAGGTCTTGTGCAGGCCGGGCAGGACGGTGTCGAGGCTTTCGGTGTCTTTTGCGACCTTCACGATGGCGAGGTAGTCGCAAGGGGAATCGGCGAGCAGGGCGGTGAGCTGTGCCTTGCGGCCCGCCGCATCGCCTGCGAGTGCGAGAAATGCGCGGCGTATGCCATCGTCTGCCGCATCAAGGTCGATGATGCGCGAGAAGCCCTGTGCCTGCAGTGCGCTTGCGAGCGCATTTTCGAGCGAGGGATAAGCGGTGCCGTCGCTGCCAACGGCGACGACGGCGATGCGCGGATCTTCGAGATTTGCGCCGATGATGGCTTTGCGCTGCTGGAGCGTTGCCGTGCGTGCGGAGATGCGGTCTGCATCGACATCGGCGCGGATCGTGATACGGTGGACGCCGCCAATCGTTTCATGGGAGAGGACATCATAGGAGGAAATGTAGCCTTCGGACTGCGCGTAGATCGTGTCCTGGAGCGTGCGGTAGTTCTGGATTTTCGTACGGCTGTCGAGGTAGACGCCGACTTCCTGCTCGACGGCGGCGCGCATGGCATCGTGGAGCGCACTGCGCTCGTCAGCTCCCTGCCCGGTGGCCGTGACCAGCGCGGCCTGGGCCGATGCGGGGAGGAGCAGGGAGAGCGCGAGCGCGGTGAGGAGGCTCTTTTTTCGGGAAAATATGCGAGGCATGGGAGTCATCTCCTTTTTTGCTTCCATTATAAGGAGCATGGTTTAGGAAATAAAAAACTTCCGCGGATGATTTCGCACCCGCGGAAGTTGCTTTTTATACTAGTTGTTTTGTTGTACAGGGGACTCCCACCACCGCTTCGCGGTCCCCCTCCCTCTGAGAGGGAGGCTGAGTTTTGGTGAGTGCCTACTGCCGAAAGGTCATGCTTCCGGCTTGTCCTGCAGCGCGGCGAAGCCTTCTTCGCCCGTGCGAATCTTCACGACGTTCGTGACCGGCGTAATGAAGATCTTGCCGTCGCCGTAATGGCCCGTATGGAGGACTTTCTTCGCGACTGCGACGATCTTCTCGGGCGGGATGGCGGAGACGACGAGCTTGACCTGGATCTTCGGGACGAGCTTCGAGGCGACTTTCGCGCCGCGGTACATCTCGGCGTGGCCTTTCTGCAGGCCGTAGCCGGAGACCGGCGTGACCGTCATGCCCGTGATGCCGATGGATTCGAGCGCGATCTTCAGCGGCTCGAAGCGGTCGCGTGCCGTGATGATGGAGATGCAGGTGAGCACGTGGCCATCCGCATCAACGGCTGGCGTTGCCATCTGCGTGACCGTGACCGGCGTCGGCGGCTCCGTGCTGTCGATCGGGGTCGGCGCGGACGTGGAGCCCGTGACCTCGGGAACCGGCATGAAGTCTGCATAAGCAGAGGCCAGGCCGTGCTCTTCGAAGTCGAGGCCGGCCGTCTCTTCCTTCGCGGAGACGCGGAGGCCGATCGTGTGCTTCAGCACCGTGAAGACGATCGTGATCATGACGGCGACATAGATGGCGACGGAGACAACGCCGATGATCTGCGTGATGAGCATGTCGGCATTGCCTGCATAGAGCAGGCCGCCATCGACGGCGAAGACGCCCGTGAGAATCGTGCCGAGTGCGCCGCAGACACCGTGGACGGCGACAGCGCCGACCGGGTCATCGACTTTGAGCTTCTGGTCGATGAACTCGACCGCGAGGACGACGACGATGCCTGCAATCAGGCCGATGAAGAACGAGCCGGCCGGCGAGACCGCATCGCAGCCTGCCGTGATGGCGACGAGGCCGGCGAGCGCGCCGTTCAGCGTCATGGAAACATCCGGATGGCCGTAGCGGATCCAGGTGAAGCACATCGTGGCCGTGGCAGCCGTCGCAGCGGCCAGGTTCGTCGTGACGAAGATGGAGCCAGCGGAAATCAGCGTGTCATCGCCCGTCATGGAGACGGTCGAGCAGCCGTTGAATCCGAACCAGCCGAACCAGAGGATGAACACGCCGAGCGCGGCGAGCGTCAGGCTGTGACCCGGGATGGCGTTGACGGAACCATCCTTGTTGTACTTGCCGATGCGGGGGCCGAGCATCAGAGCGCCGATGAATGCGCAGATGCCGCCGACCATGTGGACGACCGTGGAGCCGGCGAAATCATGGAAGCCCATCTCGCTGAGCCAGCCGCCGCCCCAGGCCCAATGGCCCGAGACCGGATAGATGATGAGGCTGATGAGGAGCGAATAGAAGCAGTACGTCGAGAACTTCGTGCGCTCTGCCATGGCGCCGGAGACAATCGTCGCGGACGTCGCACAGAAGACCGTCTGGAAGATGACGTAGGCGAGTGCCGGATAACCAGCATCCGGACCCGGATCGAATACCTGGATGAAGAAATCCGGCGTGCCGATGATGCCGCCGATGTCGTCACCGAACATCAGGCCGAAGCCGACGATCCAGAACGCGATCGTGCCGATGCAGAGATCCATGAGGTTCTTCATGACGATGTTGCCGGCATTTTTCGCTCGCGTCAGGCCGGTCTCGACCATCGCGAAACCTGGCTGCATGAAGAAGACGAGCGCAGCGCCCAAGAGAACCCAGATCGTGTCCACACTACTGTACTTTCCAGCGTCCGCCGCATCTGCCGCGAATGCGTGCGGCATCGTGGCGAGCAGCCCGGCACAGCTTGCCGCTGCCGATGTGCCGAGTATTTTCATTCTGCATGAAATGTCCATAGAAAAGACCCCTTCCTATCCTGGTGAGAAAAGGAAAAGGCACCGCCTTCCAGAATCCGAGCTCTGGAAGACGACGCCTTTGTCGTCGATGATGCCGAAGTGCCGTCCTGCAGCAACCGCACTTCTTGTCCTTTATAATAGACATGGGGTTACAATTTGTCAAGCGGTTTCAGGAAAAAATCTGAAAACGTGCAAACCTTTACAGAATAAGATGCGATATGGTACAATGAAAATGTGCTACCAAGAACGGTAGGCGGTCGATTCGTGCCCCTGAGAGGGGGCGATGCTTATGACACTTTATGACTTTATGTCGTTCGTGTTCCTTGTAGCGATTATCATCGTTGCATTGAAAGCATAAGAAGAGCCGCCAACAGTTTCGCAGACCAAGGCGGCTTTTCCCTATGAAAAGATATGCTAGACTCGGGGCTGGACCGCTTATCGTAGCACGCCCTTTTTCTATCTAGATAATACCATTTTCGCCAAATATCCGCAAGTTTTTTCGCAAAACCGCTTAAGTTTTTCCGATTTCCTACGATATATAAGGCAAAGGAATGAAATGCAGCGGGCGGGATGCCTGCAGAAAGGAAGGTGAAAATCATGAGCACGATTGACGAGATCCGCGAGCAGAGCAAGAGGGTCTGGGCCGTGAGCCCGCTGACGCAGACGAAGAATGACACAAGCACGGATGACGAGTTCGCCGCGATGCTCGAACAGATGAAGACGGGCACGGCTTCGGGCGGCTCCGGCGGCAGCAGCAGCGATGATGCGAAGACGCGGACGGTCACGGAAGTCCTCTCGGATGGCTCCGTCCTCATCACGGTCTGGGAAGGCAACAAGATCGTCTCGCAGACGAAGACGCATGCGGCGGACGCGCAGGAAAATCCGACCGTCCTGTCCGTGCAGTCGGAATCGGGCGCGGCAAATGCCAAAGACGCGCAGACGCAGATGCTGGCCGAAAGCTATGTCGGCGGCACAGCGAGCGCGGCGGCGCTGGGGCTCAATGCCCTGATGCAGGCGTGATTTCGCGGAGGAAGCTGCCATGCTGGGGAATGCGTGGCAGCTTCTTTTGTACGCTATCCATAGGCAATTACCTATGGACTTTATCAAAACCACGTATTTTACAGATGGATGCCCTTCCCGTATACTGAACATGTGAAAAACAGAAATCAGGAGGCATTCATCCATGAAGATTCTTCGTTCCTTTTTCAATTCCCGCCTCGCAGCGGCCGGCCTTCTCGTGACGCTCGCGTGCTCGCTCGCGGGCCAGCAGCTCGCGCAGCTGCCAGGGCTCTCGCTCGTCGGTGCGCTCGTGCTTGCGCTGCTCCTTGGCATGGCGCTCCAGGGCGCGCGCGGCCTGCGCGATGCGGCGCGGACGTCGACGCCGTTCATCGCGAACAAGTTCCTGCGCGCGGGTATCATTTTGCTTGGCTTCAAGCTGAACCTCGTGCTGCTCATGGGGGCTGGCATCAAGAGCCTGTTTGCTGCCATCTTCCTCGTGACGGTCATGGTCTCGCTGAACTACGTCGTCGCGCGGAAATTCTTCGGCGTCGAGCATACGCTCGCACTGCTGACGGCCTGCGGTTCGTCCATCTGCGGCGCGGCGGCCGTCATGGGCGTCTCGGGTGCGGCAAAGGCGAAAGTCGATGATTCCGTGCTCGCCGTCGCC
>Ga0256406_1004567_pt1 | contig 15679 bp, 12 predicted proteins | sample RumenRJG_03DNA_FD_185986 | JGI IMG/M metagenome (GOLD analysis project Ga0256406, IMG submission 185986) | Bovine rumen microbial communities from Lethbridge, Alberta, Canada - RJG_03 | ecosystem: Host-associated > Mammals > Digestive system > Stomach > Rumen | place: Canada: Alberta | collected... | reverse complement strand
CACTAACACCCGGTATATCTCGGCTGTGGTGAACGTTCGGTTCCACATGAACTATACTTCCTATGTCAACAAGTTTCGCATTCAAGAGGCGATGTCGATGCTCGTTGACAAGCGCTATCAGGAAATGAACATGGAGGAGATTTCCGACATGGTAGGCTTCTCCAACAGGCAGTCTTTTTATGCTTCTTTTTACAAGATCAACGGTGTCACGCCGCGTGAGTATAGGGTGAAGCGCTTGAAGGCATTGCCTCAGTTGGAAGAAAAACCCAAGAAAAGAGGCCGTAAGTCTGGTTCGAAAAATAAAAAAGAGGCCGGCGACAAGGCTACTAAATAAGATGATTCCCAATTCAAATAATCAATTCAATTATTCGGATGAGCGTTTTGCTGATGTTCAGATGCTCAGATACCGTATCGACGGCTTTGAGGCATTAGATGTTCAGCGGAAGGCTTATGTTTTTTATTTGGCCAAGGCTACTTTAGCCGGCCGCGACATCACCACAGACCAGTATGGTAAGTATAATCTTACGATAAGGAAAACGCTTGAGGCTCTTTGGCAAGGTTGTAAAAACAAGTCCTCGGACGACTTTCTTCAGATGGAGGTTTATCTCAAGCGAGTGTGGTTCTCCAACGGCATCTATCATCATTATGGGTGCGAGAAGTTTGAGCCCGGATTCTCGGAGCAGTGGTTCCGAGAAGCTGTGAAGGACTTAGATCCTGCGACGTTGCCGCTTGGCGGTTACCGGAATGTGGATGCGTTGCTCAATGCTGTCTGCCCCGTTATCTTCGACCCGGCCGTCCTTCCCAAGCGTGTGAACCAGGCTGAGGGCGAGGATCTCGTGCAAACGTCGGCTTGCAACTTCTATGAGGGCTTGACGCAAAAAGAGGCGGAAGACTTCTATGCGTCGATGCGTGATCCGGAAGCCGGCGACTGTCAGCCGTCGTGGGGACTGAACTCCAAACTCGTAAAGCACGGAGGAAAGGCCGAGGAAGAAAAATACACGACGAATGGGCTCTATGGTCCGGCTCTGCAGAAAATTGTATATTGGCTCAATAAAGCCAAGAGTGTAGCAGAAAACGACTTGCAGAAGAAGCTTATCGATCTGCTGATTCAGTATTATACCACCGGCGACCTTCATGTCTTCGATGAATACAGCATTGAGTGGCTGAAGGAGCAACAGGGTGCGGTCGACTTCATCAATGGCTTTATCGAGGTCTATGGTGACCCCTTAGGCATGAAAGGCACGTGGGAAGGTATTGTTGAGCTGAGAGACGAGAAAGCCACGCAGCGTATGCGGACCATCGCCGGGAACGCCCAGTGGTTTGAAGACCATTCGCCGGTGGATCCGCGGTTCCGCAAGCCGAAAGTCAAAGGTGTCTCCGCGCATGTCGTGCAGGCGGCGATACTCGGGGGGGAGGAGTATCCTTCCACGGCTATCGGCATCAACCTGCCCAATGCCGACTGGATCAGGGCGCGCTATGGATCGAAGAGCGTGACCATCGGCAATCTTACGGATGCTTACAACAAAGCCGCGCGAGGCAATGGTTTCAACGAAGAGTTTGTCATCGATGAGCCCACGCGCGAGTTGATAGAGAAATACGGAGACCTTTGCGATGACCTGCACACAGATCTTCATGAATGTCTGGGTCACGGCAGTGGTCAGCTGCTCCCCGGTGTCTCTCCCGATGCGTTGAAAGCCTACGGCAGTACCATCGAGGAGGCGCGTGCCGACCTCTTCGGACTGTATTATCTCGCTGATCCCAAGCTCATAGAACTGGGGCTTGTGCCTGATGCTGAGGCTTACAAGAGCCAGTATTATCACTATATGATGAATGGTCTGCTGACGCAGCTCGTGCGTATCAAGCCGGGCAACCAGATAGAAGAGGCGCACATGCGCAACCGGGCGATCATCGCCCGCTGGTGTCTCGCTCATGCTGACGGCTGCGTGGAGCTGGTCAGCGTCGATGGCAAGACCTACGTGAAAGTCAACGACTATCCGCGGCTGCGCATCTTGTTCGGCAGACTGCTCGCTGAGATCCAGCGTATCAAGAGTGAAGGCGACTATGAGGGGGCCAAGGCTATGGTGGAGACCTACGGCGTAAAGATTGATGCCGGCCTTCATCAGGAGGTCCTCTCCCGCTACGAGAAGCTTAACATCGCGCCTTACAAGGGCTTTATCAATCCTTGGATGAAACCCGTGTTCGATGCCGACGGCAACATCGTTGACGTGAACCTCGACTATACGGAGAGCTATTCTCACCAGATGCTCCGTTACTCCCGGGAGTACGGCCTGCTGTAGCCTGCCCCGTGGTTTTCGTGCCCTGGGTTTTGCTCAAGTTCTGTGCCCCGCCGTTTACGGCGGGGATAAAAAATAAAATCGATGACCCAACAAGAAATACAAGATAAGATAAAAGCGCTGAAGCGCAGCTTCCGCCTCGTGATGAACGGTCCAGCCTCGCAGTCTATGCGTGAGAAAGGGCTGGACTATCGTCTCAACTGGGGCGTGCCGTTTATTCAGCTCAAGCAGATGGCCGCGGACCTGCCTCACGACTACGATTTCGCCATCGCCCTGTGGAAAGAAGATATCCGCGAGTGTAAGATTCTCGCCACCCTCCTCATGCCTCCCGACAAGATGCCGGAGGAGGTGGCAGAGATATGGATGGATCAGACCCACTCCCAGGAGATGGCGGAGATGCAGGCTTTCAACCTTTATCAGCATGTTGATTATGCGGCTAAGCTGGCCTATCGTTGGATGGCCTCCGACAACGCGGAGCATGAGATCTGTGCCTATGACATCCTCGGTCGTCTCTTCATGAAAGGCCAGGAGCCTAACGAACGGGGGATCAACGAGTTTGTCGACCAGGCTGTGACGGCTCTCCGCTCGCCTTCCGCCGGTGTGCGCCATGCTGCTATGAATGCTATCATGCGCTTTGCCGACTTAGGGCTCGTCTACGAGCGTGTAGCGAAGTCGGCCTTGAAGCGCGAAGGCATTGATTTGCTTTTGTGATGCCTTTTCCAAGGTCTGAGAAAATGGTTGTGATGGCATCTATGGTATCTATAGTATCTATAGTATCTATGGTATCTATGTCATCTATAGCATCTATAGCAATGGCAGGCTTTCTGTCCTTTTATCCATCTACGCCCTATCTCAAAACTTTCTTAAAATAAACGTCTTAATATCCTTTTTAATATTATTTAGGTCGCTCGGTTATGCTCCTCGAATAGAAATTTGTACTTTTGCGTGTTGAAAAAATAGAACGCAGAAAAGAATCCAAATTTCTCAATTATGGCAGAATCAGTAGATATTCGAGAACTGAACATCCTAATAGAGCAACAGAGCGGTTTCGTCAACGACTTGACGATGGGTATGGGCCGTGTCATCATCGGCCAGTCTCATCTTATCGACTCGTTGCTCATCTCCCTTCTCAGTGACGGTCATATCCTTCTCGAAGGTGTGCCTGGACTGGCTAAAACGTTGGCTATTAAGACGCTGTCGAAACTCGTCGATGCCGACTTCTCCCGCATTCAGTTCACTCCCGACCTTCTCCCTGCCGACGTGATCGGTACCATGGTCTATTCGCAGAAAGACGAGAGTTTTCATGTGAAGAAAGGCCCCGTGTTTGCCAACTTCGTGCTCGCCGATGAAATCAACCGTGCGCCTGCCAAGGTACAGAGTGCACTGCTCGAGGCCATGCAGGAGCATCAGGTGACGATCGGTGACCAGACCTTTGACCTCCCGAAGCCGTTCCTCGTGCTCGCTACGCAGAACCCCATCGAGCAGGAAGGTACCTATCAGTTGCCGGAGGCTCAGGTGGACCGTTTCATGCTGAAGGTTGTGATCGGCTATCCCACGATCGAGGAGGAGAAGCAGATCATCCGTGAGAACATCCAGAAATCATTCCCCGAGGTGAAGCCCGTGTGCAGCGCTGAGGACATCTTGAAAGCCCGCGAGGTCGTGGGCCAGGTCTACATCGATGAGAAGATAGCGCAGTATATCGCTGACATCGTCTTTGCTTCACGTTACCCGGACCGTTATGGGCTCCCGAAACTGAAAGATCTCATCACGTTCGGTGGCTCTCCCCGTGCCAGCATCAACCTCGCAAAGGCTGCCCGCGCCTACGCTTTCATCAAGCACCGTGGCTACGTTGTGCCGGAGGATGTGAGAGCTGTGGCACACGATGTCATGCGCCATCGTATCGGACTCTCGTATGAGGCTGAGGCCGCCAACGTGACGAGTGAGGAGATAGTAAGTCAAATCATCAATAAGGTGGAGGTGCCTTAATGGATACTTCTGATATTCTTAGGAAAGTAAGGAAGATCGAGATCAAGACCCGCGGTCTGAGCCAGAATATCTTCGCCGGACAATACCACTCCGCTTTCAAAGGCAGAGGCATGGAGTTTGCCGAGGTGAGAGAGTATCAGTTTGGCGACGATGTCCGCGATATCGACTGGAATGTTACCGCCAGACTGCACCGGCCGTATGTAAAGGTCTTTGAAGAGGAGCGTGAACTGACGGTGATGCTCCTTATCGACGTCTCTGGCTCGCTCGATTTTGGTACGATGAGCCAGACGAAGCGTGATATGGCCACGGAGATTGCAGCAACGCTCGCTTTCTCTGCTATCCAGAACAACGATAAGATCGGCGTCATCTTCTTTTCCGACCGGATAGAGAAGTACATACCACCCAAGAAAGGCCGTAAGCATATCCTGTATATCATCCGTGAGATGCTCGACTTTCATCCCGTGAGCCATAAGACAGACATTGCGGCGGCTACCGCTTATCTGACGCGTGTGATGAAACGTCGTTGCACGTCGTTTGTCATCAGCGACTTCTATGATAACAAAGACTTCACGCGTGAGATGGAGATCGCCAATCGTAAGCATGATGTCGTCGCCATCCAGGTCTACGACCAGCGTGCCAAGACACTGCCGGATATCGGACTGCTGAAGGTGCGCGATGCCGAGACCGGTCATGAGATGTATATCGACACGTCCAACAAGAAACTGCGTCGGGCGCATACCGCCTACTGGATGGAGCGCGAGCAGCATCTCCGTGTGACCTTCGCCAAGAGTAAGGTCGACTGGGTCTCGATAGCTACCAACGAGGACTTCGCCAAATCGCTCATGCTCCTCTTCAATAGAAGGGGGTAACCACATGGGAGTTAAGAGTTAGAAGTTAGGAGTTTTTGAGTTAGGAGTTAGAAGTTTTTGAGTTAGGAGTTAGGAGTTTTTGAGTTAGGCAATGCGCTTTAGGTGTTAAGAACAGAAGAAAGAAAAATAATGAAGAGATACGCGAGATATATATTGACGGTTTGCTTGATGCTGCTTTCGCTCGGGCTGAAGGCCCAGGTGACGGTGGAGCAGACAGTTGACTCTGTCGCCATGCTGATTGGCGAACAGACGAAACTGCGGCTTACCGTGACTTTCCCCGAAGGGGCTAAGTTGCAGTGGCCGAAGCTCAAGGAGCGTCAGTATGTGGTGCCGGGCGTGGAGGTCGTGGAGTCGTTGGCTCCCGATACGCTGAGCTCCGGGAGTGAGATGAAAGTGGAGAAAGCTTATACGCTCACTTCTTTCTATGAGCACATCTATGCCATCCCAGCCCTTAAGGTGAAGGTCAACGGCAAGCCTTATCAGGGCGCGACCTGTGCGCTGAAGGTCATCACCGTTGATGTCGACACTCTGCATCCTAACCAGTTCTTCCCCCCGAAGGATGTGCAGGACAATCCTTTTGAATGGTCGGAGTGGAGACCGTATTTCTGGCTCTCCGTCATCGTTCTTCTCCTCTTTGTGGCGGGCTGCTATCTCTTCGTAAGACTGAAGGAGAACAAGCCCATCATCACGAAGGTGCGTATTGTGCGTCATGTGCCGCCACACCAGCGTGCCCTGAGCGAGATCGAGCATATCAAGAAGGAGCACTTGCAGGTGAGCGAGGATCAGAAGGCCTATTACACGCAACTCACCGACACGCTGCGGCAGTATATCCAGGAGCGCTTCGGTTTCAATGCCCTTGAGATGACAACGACTGAGATTATCGAACGGTTGCAGGCTACGGGTGACCGGAAGATGATCGATGAGCTCCGCGAGCTCTTCCAGACGGCTGACCTCGTCAAGTTTGCCAAATATTCGACGCAGCTCAACGAGAACGACCTCAACCTCGTCAAGGCTGTCAACTTCATTGATGAGACGAAGCAGGAAGGGCAGGCTGTCGAGGAAAAGATCGTCCCGCGCCTCTCGGAGGACGACAAGAAGACACGGTCCAACCGCATTACCATCAAGACGTTGCTCTGGGTGGGCGGTATTGTAGCATTCCTCCTCTTGGCTTACATTATATATAATGTGTATCTCTTGTTGATGTAAAATGGAATTTGCTAATAAAGAATATTTCTTGCTGCTGTTGCTGCTCATACCCTACGTGTTGTGGTATTTCCTCTATCGTAAGAAGAGTGAGCCCACGATGCGGATGAGCGACACGCACGCTTACCTCAATGCCCCCAAAAGCTGGCGTGAGCGTATCATGGACATGCCGATGCTGTTGCGTTGCATCACCTTCGCGCTTATCGTCATCATCCTGGCGCGCCCGCAGACCCATAACTCGTGGGGCAGCAAGACGGTGGAAGGCATTGATATCATGCTCGCCATGGATGTGTCGACATCCATGCTCGCTGAGGATCTGAAACCAAACCGCATAGAAGCTGCCAAGGATGTGGCGGCGGAGTTTATCTCCGGACGCCCCAATGACAATATCGGTCTGACGATCTTTGCCGGAGAGGCATTCACGCAGTGCCCGATGACCACCGACCACGCCTCGCTCCTGAACCTCCTGCAGAACGTGAGGACGGATATCGCAGCCCGCGGACTGATACAGGATGGTACGGCGATCGGCATGGGACTGGCCAACGCCATCTCTCGCTTGAAAACCTCCAAGGCTAAGAGCAAGGTCGTCATCCTGCTCACCGATGGCTCCAACAACATGGGCGACATCTCGCCGATGACAGCCGCGCAGATAGCCAAGTCGCTGGGCATACGCGTGTATACCATTGCCGTGGGTACCAACAAAGTGGCACCTTATCCGATGCCGGTGGGAGGAACGGTGCAATATGTTAATATCCCTGTGGACATCGATACCAAGACACTGAGTGACATCGCGGCTACGACAGATGGCAACTTCTATCGGGCTACGAACACGGCACAGTTGAAGAAGATTTATCAGGACATCGATCAGTTGGAGAAGACAAAACTCGATGTAAAGAAATACTCTAAGCGCTTTGAGGCTTATCAGCCTTTTGCTTTGGCAGCTGTGCTCTGTCTGCTTCTCGAAATTCTGCTCCGCAACACAGTCCTGAGACGGTTGCCGTAGTTAAATGAATAAATGATAAAGTCTCGTCTGAGACGTATAAGAATATAAAGAAATGCTTCGATTTGAAGATCCTATATATCTGTGGTTGTTATGGCTGATACCGTTGCTGGCGTTAGTCAGACTCTTCGTGTGGCGTCGTCGCAAGGGGAAACTGAAGAAGTTCGGTGACCCTGCCCTGGTGAAAGACCTCATGCCTGACGTGTCGAAGTATCGTCCCGCCGTGAAGTTCTGGTTGCTTAACGCAGCGCTCGCTGTACTCATCATCATGCTCGCCCGTCCACAGATGGGAGCGAAGATCTCTCATGAGAAGCGCAATGGCATCGAGGCTATTATCTGTATGGATATCTCCAATTCGATGCTTGCGCAGGATGTGGCACCGAGCCGCCTCGACAAGAGCAAGATGCTGGTTGAGAACATGGTGGATCATTTCACCAACGACAAGATCGGACTGGTGGTCTTTGCCGGGGATGCATTCATCCAGTTGCCTATCACAAGCGATTATGTCTCTGCCAAGATGTTCCTGCAGAACATTGACCCGTCACTCATTCAGACGCAGGGTACCGACATAGGCCGCGCCATCACCGTTGCCATGCACAGTTTCACGAAGCAGGACAAGGTGGGCCGCGCCATCATCGTCATCACCGATGGTGAGGATCATGAAGGAGGAGCTGAGGAGGCAGCGGCGGCTGCGAAGAAGCAAGGCATCAACGTGTTTATCTTAGGTGTCGGCAGTCCCAAGGGGGCACCGATCCCATTGGGAGACGGCAACTACATGAAGGATGCGAGCGGACAGACGGTGATGTCGGCACTCAATGAGCAAATGTGCCGAGAGATAGCCAAGGCGGGAAGTGGTACTTACATCCATGTAGACAACACTTCCGATGCTCAAGAACAACTGAATGACCAGATAACGAAACTGCAGAAGGGTGACACAGACTCTGTGATCTACAGTGAGTATAACGAACAGTTCCAGGCGTTCGCTGTCCTTGCCCTTCTTATCCTCATCGTTGAGGTCTGCATCTTGGAGGCAAAGAACCCGAAGTTGAAAAATGTAAGGCTCTTTAAGAGAAAGAAGTGATATGAAAAGTATGATAAATATTATACGACACACCGTATTCAAGCGATACTTGTCACTTTTAGGCTTGTGCATGATAGCTGTGCTTAATGTCCATGCGCAGAGTGACAGACAGTTTGTCAGAAGTGGTAACCGTCTGTATCGTCAGCAGAACTATGCCAAGGCAGAGATAGAGTACCGTAAGGCATTGGGGAAGAACCCTTCCAATCCGCAGGCGCTTTATAATCTTGGCTGTGCGTTGTTGATGCAGCAGAAAGACAGTGCAGCCGTGAAGCAGTTTCAGAATGCGGCACGGAGTGAGACGGCCAAACGACGGAAGGCAATGGTGTGGCACAACATCGGAGTGGTGTGTCAGAAGCATCAGCTCTTTTCCGATGCCATCAAAGCCTATGAGGAGAGTCTGCGTAATAATCCATCGGACAATGAGACGCGGTATAACCTCGCCCTTTGCATGAGGCAACAGAAGAACCAAAAAAAGCAGAACAAGCAAAACAAGCAGAATAAGCAAAACAAGAACAACAAGAATAAACAGAAGCAGAACAAGAACGATAAAGACAAGAATAATAAGAACAAGGATCAGCAGCAGAAACAGCAGCCACAAGAGAAGCAGATGAGCAAGGATAATGCTGAGCAACTTCTCAATTATGCCGAACAAGAAGAGCAGCAGACTCAGCAGCGCCTCAAGAAGCATGAGATTCAGCCACAGCGCAGACGGTTAGAGAAGAACTGGTGATTACGGATACTGATTATTGTTTATAGATAATATCATATATGACGCAACGTTTACTCTTATATATCTCTCTTATCTTAGGCTTTTTGATAGAAGGTACGGAGTTTTCTGAGGCACAGATCTCTGTGTCGGCACCTTCAAGGGTGTCGGCAGGCGAGAACTTCCGCATCGCCTATACTATCAACACGCAGGATGTGGAAGACTTCAAAGCGGGCAACATTCCTTCCGGTTTGGAGCTGATTGCCGGTCCCTACACTTCTCAGCAGAGCAGCTATCAGATGATCAATGGCCATACTTCCAGTTCTTCATCTATCACCTTCACTTTCACCCTTTACGCGGGGAAGGACGGCTCGTTTGTCGTTTCTCCTGCTCATGCACGTATTAGAGGTAAATGGGTAGCTTCACGTCCTGTGCGGATTACCGTCTCCGGACGAGCACGCAACGGTGGTGGTGCACCGCAGATGCATCAGGATGCCGGAGGGCAGCAGGAAGAAATTGCACCTGCCGGGTCAGCAATCACGGGCAAGGATCTGTTCATTAAGGTTACAGCAAACAAGTATCGTGTTCATGAGCAGGAACCGGTGTTGCTTACCTATAAAGTATATACGCTCGTCGATCTGACACAGTTGGAAGGTAAGATGCCCGATCTGACCGGATTCCACAGTCAGGAGATTCCCTTGCCACAGCAGAAGAGTTTCCATGTAGAGCGCGTCAACGGGCGTCCTTATCGGTGTGTGACGTGGAGTCAGTATCTGATGTATCCGCAGATGACGGGTGCGCTCAAAATCCCATCCATCACCTTCAAAGGTATTGTCGTTCAGCAGAACCGAAACGTGGATCCTTTCGAGGCTTTCTTTAACGGTGGCTCGGGCTATGTGGAAGTAAAGCGCAACATCGTGGCACCGGGAGTCGATATTCAGGTCGATCCGCTTCCTGCCAAGCCGGTTGGCTTCTCTGGGGGTGTGGGAAAGTTCAATATCTCTGCCAAGCTTGACAAGAACGAGGTGAAGGCCGGTGATCCGGTCACATTGAGGGTTGTGATCAGTGGTTTAGGAAACCTGAAGCTTATCAAGCAACCGGTCGTGGAGTTCCCTAAAGGTTTCGACAAGTATGATCCCAAGATAACCGATAAGACAAAGCTCACAAATGCGGGCGTTGGAGGCAGCATGGTCTACGACTACTTAGCCGTGCCGCGCAATCAGGGCACGTACACCATTCCGTCTGTATCCTTCATCTATTATGACGTGAATGCCAATGCTTACAAGACGCTTCATACACAGCAGTTTGTCGTTCATGTAACGCCCGGTGACGGAAAGGGTTCTTCAGAGAGTTTCGATAACCCGGAAGACAATGATATCCATGCTTTAAAGACCGGTCCTTCAGACAGCACTTCTGTTGGAGACTTCTTCTTAGGCAGTGCGGCTTACTGGATCAGTTTGTTGTTGCCACTCATTGCCTTTGTCGTATTGTTGATTATCTTCCGTCAGCGTGCGATAGAGAATGCGGATGTCGTGAAGATGCGCGGCAAGCGGGCTAACAAGATCGCCCGCAAGCGCCTGAAGAAAGCCAGCCGACTGATGTTCGAGCACAACAGCGCTGAGTTTTACGATGAAGTACTGCGTGCTTTGTGGGGATATGTCAGTTATAAGCTGAATATGCCGGTAGAGAGCTTGTCGAAGGAGAACATTAAGGAAAAACTTGCCTCGCGGGGCGTGAACGAAGACATCATTGGCAAGTTCATTTCAGCCCTTGAGGAGTGTGAGTTTGAACGCTATGCTCCGGGTGATGAGGCTGGTAATATGGAAAAGACTTTCCAGTCGGCTATGACGGCTATCATTGAGATAGAAGATGTCATGAAGAAAAGGAAATGACTTATAGATAATGGAATATTATGAGGAATAATCATTCTAAAATATTGGTTATAGCATTCTTGGTGATGTTGTTGCAGCCATTTTGCGGCTATGCCATCACCAAGCAGAATGCTGACGACAGTTATCGGCAAGGCAATTATCAGCAGGCTATATCAGACTATAAGGAGTTGCTGACGAAAGGTGTCTCGCCGGCTTTGTATTATAATCTTGGCAATGCTTATTATCGGTCGGACAGTCTGTCAAAGGCTATCCTTTGTTATGAGCGTGCCTACAAGTTGTCTCCAAGCGATAAAGACATTCGCTTCAATTTACAGTTCGCCCGTTCTAAGACGATTGATAAGATAGCTCCTGACGACGATAACTTTTTCACGGTCATGTACCGCAGCGTTGTCACGTTTGCTGACGTAGACACATGGGCTTTTACAGGTATTTGCAGCATCATCATCGCTTTGGTGCTGATGCTTTGTTACCTCTTTGCTTCTCCGTTATGGCTTCGCAAGACGGGGTTCTTCGGAAGCGTGTTTTTTCTTTTCGTGTTTGTCTTCTCAACAGCCTTCGCCTGGCAACAGAAATACTGGTTTGACAACAGTCGCGGTGCTATCGTGATGTCATCGGCTATTGGTGTGAAGTCGGCTCCGGAGGATAAGACACCGGATGCCTTCATCATTCATGAAGGCACACGGGTGAACATCCTTGATAATGATATCAAGGGGTGGAAACAGATACAGCTTGGTGACGGACGGGAAGGATGGATTAAATCTGGTGTGATAGAAATGATTTGACGATGCCTGACAGTTTCTTTTCGCTTGACCTTTCGCTGCTTCATTGGCTCAATAGCAGTAATTCGCTTTACTTCGATTCGCTGGTACCTTCACTCACCTCGGGTTTGACCTGGATACCGCTTTATGTAGCCTTGCTTTATTTAGTCGTCAAAAACAATGAGACGATGGCTCAGATAGGGATGGTCGTGGGTGCTGCCGTGGTGTGCATTATTCTTGCTGGAGGTGTTGACGACTTCATTGTCAAGCCGATGGTGGGAAGGTTGCGCCCCTGTAATGATCCTGCGATATCTTTACAGTTGAACCTTGTTGAAGGCACTCTGGAAAAGAGTTTCAGCTTCTTCTCTGCCCATGCTGCTAACACGTTCTCGTTGGCGGTGTTTCTTAGCCTGTTGGTACGCGACAGGCTTTTCTCCGTTTCGATGGTCTTATGGGCGCTGCTCAATAGCTGGACAAGACTCTATTTAGGCGTTCATTACCCTTCAGATGTGCTCTGTGGACTTTTGTATGGTTGCATCGTGGGTGGAATCGTCTATTTAGCATTCTATAAACTGTTCTACAAGTTCAATATCAAGTTTCAGTATATTTCATCCCAGTACACGGCATCGGGCTATGCGAAGGCCGACATCGATGTGGTCGTTTCAACCATGGTGCTGACCTTGGCGGTTGTGATACTCGGGGCTTTCTTTTCACTCTCAATATAATTTTTTATCGATCATGGATACAAAACATATAAGAATAGACGATTATAATTACGATCTCCCGGATGATCGTATTGCAAAGTTTCCGCTGAAGGAACGTGACCACAGCAAACTGCTTATCTACAAGAAAGGCGTGGTGTCGGATGACATCTTTTACAATCTCCCGCAATACCTTCCTCAAGGTGCGTTGATGGTCTTCAACAACACGCGCGTCATCCAGGCTCGCATGCATTTCCGCAAGGAGACGGGGGCACTGATAGAAGTGTTCCTCATGGAGCCTGCCGAGCCTGCCGATTATGAGCAGATGTTCCAGTCGACGGTCAAGTGCAGCTGGCTCTGCATGATCGGAAATCTGAAGAAGTGGAAGGACGGAACGTTGAAACGTGACTTCCAGATTAAGGGGCAGAACCTTACGCTCTGCGCTACCATGGACCGCTCTAAGACAACAGAAAAGAGTGGGGGAACAAACTATTGGGTCGACTTTGAATGGGATAACCCGCAGATCAACTTTGCCGATATCTTAGATGCTGTCGGTGAGCTCCCTATCCCGCCTTATCTCAACCGTGAGACGGAGGAGAGCGACAAGATCACTTATCAGACGGTCTATTCGAAGATCAAAGGCAGTGTGGCTGCGCCTACCGCCGGACTGCATTTCACGGACAAGGTCCTGGCAGACCTTGATGCCCACGGTATCGTGCGCGATGAGGTGACCCTGCATGTCGGTGCCGGTACGTTCAAGCCTGTGAAGACAGAGGAGATTGAAGGCCATAAGATGCATTCCGAGTATATTGTCGTCCACCGCCATACCTTCGAGCATCTGTTAGAGCACGACTGTAAGGCAATAGCCGTGGGCACCACCAGTGTGCGTACGTTGGAAAGTCTCTATTATATAGGTGTGAAGATCTTGCAGCATCCGGATGCAACGGAAGAGGAGCTTCATGTGGAGCAGTGGGAGCCATACGACCTGCCGCACGATGAGAACGGGCTTGTGATGGTCAACGGCCAGGCGGTGTCTGTCCGCGATTCCATCGAGGCTATCCTCGATTATCTCAACCGTGATCACCTGGAAGCCCTGCACACGTCGACACAGATCATTATCGCTCCGGGTTATATCTATAAGATTGTGAAGATGCTCGTCACCAATTTCCATCAGCCCAAGAGTACGTTGCTGTTGCTTGTAAGTGCTTTCCTGAAAGGCGACTGGCGTAAGGTCTACGACTATGCGCTCTCGCATGGCTTCCGCTTCCTGAGCTATGGGGATGCCAATTTGTTGATGCCCTGATGGTCCTGCGGGCGGATGACCACCCGCACCCACAATTTAATATAGAATTTAGGTATGAAAATAGGAGATAAAGTTAAGTTCCTCAGTGAGACCGGTGGCGGAAAGATAGCCGGGTTCCAGGGAAAGAATATAGTGTTGGTGGAGGATGAGGACGGCTTCCAGATTCCTACACCTGTCAATGAGGTTGTCGTTGTAGAGAGCGAGGACTACAGTACCGCCAATGTCATCAACCGTAGGGCTGAGGCAGCAGAGCAGAAGGCAGCAGAGACTCCGCTCTTGCGTGGTCACCGTTCAGTGAAAGCTATGATGCAGGAAGGTCAGGACGAGGAAGTTGATATGTCGGCTCCTGACACCGTCGATCTGTCTAAGGACGTAACTTATCGGCCCAAGGCAGAGGAGCGCAAAGGTGGCAACCAGCTGTCGGCTTATCTTGCTTTCGCGCCGATGAGCGATAACAGTTTGGATACGCCGCATTTTGAAGTGTATTTTGTTAACGACAGCAACTACTATCTGCGTTACCTGATTCTTACTGTAGAAGGTAACAGCTATGCCGTCAAGGCCGAGGCCGAGGCTGAACCCAACACGAAAGTATTCATCGAAGAGATGAATGCCCAGGACATCAATCATGTCGGCCGCCTGGCTGTCCAGATGTTAGCTTATAAGCGTGACAAGAACTTCATTCTCAAAGAGCCGGTCAATGTGGAGCTGAGGCTTGAGCCGTTGAAGTTCTACAAGGTTCATACCTTTGAGGACACGCCTTTCTTCGAGACACCCGTCCTGCTCTATACCATCATTGAGAACGACAAGCCCGTACGCCCGCTCGTCGTCGATGCGAAGACGCTGAAAAAAGAGATGTACAGCCATGCGGAGCCTGCAAAGGCAGAAGCTGTATCGACGGAGAAGAAAGAGCAGCTCGTGCGCCGTTATGAAGACAGTCAGAGCAAGGGGAACGCCAAGAATACGCCGTATATCCGTCACCGCGGGCTTGACGATGCCATTGTTGTTGACCTTCATGCGGATGCCATTCTTGACACTACGCAGGGCTTGCAGGCCGGGGATATCTTAGAATATCAGATGAAGATCTTCCGTAAGACACTCACTCAGTACGAGAACAAGAAAGGACAGAAGCTGATCTTCATTCACGGAAAAGGAGCGGGAGTGCTCCGACGGGCTATTATCAATGAACTGACTTACAAACATAAGTCGTATCAGTGGCAGGATGCTTCCTTCCAGGAGTACGGATATGGGGCTACGCAAGTAACCATCAGATAATAAAAGGCTATGAGATACGGAATCATCAAGGTTGCAACGGCAGTGCCTACGGTGAAGGTCGCCGACTGCGTGAGTAACATCAAAGAGATAGAGTCGCTCATTGCCCAGGCCGAAGGTCAGGGTGTGGAAATCATTGTGTTCCCAGAGTTGAGCATCACAGGTTATACCTGCCAGGATCTTTTCCGCCAGCAGTTGCTCTTGGATGCCACGGAAAACTGCGTCATGCAGCTTCTGGAGTTCAGCCGTCAGTTGGATATCATTTCCATTGTCGGTGCACCGATCGTTGCCGGAGGCTTGCTTCTCAATTGCGCGCTCGTCATTCAGCGTGGCAAGATCCTTGGCATTGTGCCCAAGACTTTCCTGCCCAACTACAACGAGTTCTATGAGAAACGCTGGTTTGCCTCGTCGCAGGACCTTCGTCCGCAAGAGTTTCGCTATGCGGGCCATCCGGTTTGTATCACGCCGGCACCACAGCTCTTCCGTACAGGTGACGGTGTGATGTTCGGCGTGGAGATCTGCGAGGATGTGTGGGCACCGACACCGCCGAGCAACCATCTGACGTTGGCGGGTGCCGACATCATCTTCAACCTCTCGGCGAGCGATGAGCTCATCGG
>Ga0256406_1004565_pt1 | contig 15683 bp, 14 predicted proteins | sample RumenRJG_03DNA_FD_185986 | JGI IMG/M metagenome (GOLD analysis project Ga0256406, IMG submission 185986) | Bovine rumen microbial communities from Lethbridge, Alberta, Canada - RJG_03 | ecosystem: Host-associated > Mammals > Digestive system > Stomach > Rumen | place: Canada: Alberta | collected... | reverse complement strand
CTTAGGCGCATTGACCCTGATAAAGTCAAACTCTCGCCTAAGCTGATTCGGAACAACTAACCAGACAAAATCTGCTGTCAGACTGGAAGTAAACTTTTCACATTTTTTCAATGTGGCTGGTGGAATTCAGTCTCGCACACTGCATTTCCAGCGGCTTACGAAGCATGTCTAAATTTAAGTTTTTGCCAGAAAAGTTATCCTAATTATATACATCTCAGAACAGAATTGCATCTGAAATATTAAAAAAAGAAAGCTTTTTAAGTTGCAGTAGAATTTACTTCTACACTGGAATTTACTTTTTCAATTCACGAAATTATTAATTTTGTTTGAATTTCATAAAGGGAACACCTCTTATTTATCAACTGTTGTATAATTGAAATCTAACGGAATAATTCAGCGAATCAGAATAGGGCCGGGCGCTTCAGAGGGCGGCCGGCGATCTTCCACAGAGGGTGTTTGAAATGCATTTTATCTGCAGACATCAGAGCAGGTTTTTCAGCAGAGTTTCAGCAGTACTTTTGACAATGACATTGATGATTGTTTCAAAGACGCAGGCGGACAAAATCCTTGCGGGACCGGGGGCAAGGGAGATGCCGCAGGCAGCGGTATCTGCCATGAACGGTGCTGTACCGGATGACAGTGCCGGGAAAGACGCGGCGGCAGGAACGAATGAAACGATGACAGAGGATTATTCGGTTCCGGCACCTTTTTCCGTAAATATTCGTTTTGACGAGACCATGGAAAAGCTGACAAAAAAAGACACAGAGGGCTGGCGGTGGAAAACCGGCAGCGGATATCGGTGGGATGACCGTAAGGTAAGTGCTTATTTTGACACTTTGAAGGAGAAATACGATACTCCGTACGGAAAGGTTAATTTCATGACCCATAAGGGCGTTCTGATCCAGATGGACAGCTCAAACTGCGGATGGCAGCTGAACACGGATGCTTCGGTCCGGAATCTGGAAAACGGCGTGGACAGCGGCGAACAGACCGTGGATCCGGCCTGGAACAGCGGACTTGTATATTCTTCCGACAGCGAGGTGGGAGACAAGTACGTGGAAGTGAGCATTTCCGAACAAAAAGTCTTTCTGTTTGAGGATGGAAGGGAAGTTTATGAAACAGACTGCGTGACCGGCACCAGGGGTGTATCCGAGACGGAAAAAGGCGTGTTTCAGGTAATCTACAAGGCATCCCCGTCCACACTGAATGGTACGGACTCCTATGGAAATAAATACGAGCAGGAGGTTAATTACTGGATTGACTTTAACGGCTCCCAGGGAATGCATGACGCAACCTGGAGGTCACAGTTCGGAGGAAATATTTATGAAACCAATGGCTCGCATGGCTGTGTAAACCTGCCGCTGGAAGCGGCTGAAAAAATATATAAGGAAGTTTATACCTACTATCCGGTTATAGTATATTGAAATTATGATTAAAACATTAGTCAAACGCTTTGTAAAAAGTGATAATCTTCAGAGTATCGGGGGCCGCACGCAAAGTGGGGTCCTTTCCGGCATAACAGGAATCATAGGCAATCTGATTTTGTTTACGGGAAAGCTTCTGACGGGAATTATGATTCATTCCACCTCCGTCATTGCGGATGCCTTTAACAATCTGTCCGATGCAGGTTCGTCGGTGATCAGTCTGACGGCTGCGCACGCCGCCGGAAAGCCGGCAGATAAGGAGCATCCGTACGGGCACGGCCGCATTGAGTACATAGCGGCGCTCGTGGTAGCGTTCATTATTGTCGAGGTTGGAATCACACTGCTGAAATCTTCGATCGGTGCCATCCGAAACCCCGGGCAGATGCAGTTTTCGTGGATTTCTTTTGGTGTGCTGCTGTTTTCCATTCTGGTAAAGCTGTGGCTGGCTGCATTTAACCGCTATCTTGGAAAACAGACAGGTTCAAAGGTAATCGGCGCGACAGCGATGGATTCGCTGCTGGATTCGGTTGTCACAGGAATAACGCTGCTTTGCCTTCTGGTTAAACTGTTTACGGGACGCGACATCGATGGCTACACCGGTATCCTGGTCTCCGTGTTTGTTATCTGGGAAGGTATTCAGGTTGCGCGTGATACGATTGCACCTCTGATCGGGGCGGACAGTCTGCTTTCAGAGCAGTATTCGGATGAAATTGCCAAAATTGTCCGTGAACAGCGGAAGGTCATTAACTATCACGATCTGATACTTCATGACTACGGCCCCGGGCGTACCATGGCGACGCTGCATATCGAACTGCCCCGGACAATGCAGCTGGAGGAAGCCCATGAGATTGCCGACCGGATAGAAAAGCAGGTTTTCCGGAAGACAGGAATTATGCTGGTGGTGCATATGGACCCGGCGGAGACGGAGGACAAGCGGGTGCTGAAACTGAAGGAACGCACGGCAGCCATCCTGAAAATTCTGGATCCGGCGCTTGCCTTCCATGATTTTCAGGTGAGCTTTCTGAAGAACGAGACGGCCTTGTCCTTCGATCTGGTCATTCCCTACGGGTACACCAGGGAAAAGGAAACCAGTGTCATACGGCAGATTTCCGCCCTGATGAGAGAGTTTGATCCTTCCGTCCACTGCAGCATCACGGCGGACCGGGGTTTTACCGAGGAAGTAAGCTCCGGTGAGGATGCCAGGGCCAGAAGATCTTCTTCTCCCATTTGAAAGAATATTTAAGAAAACTCTCTTCCATCAATAAGAAAATTTCCGCAGATTTTTCGTCATGGATATGATAGGATATATTCAGATCAAAGGTAATTTCTTCAGAGAGGGAGAAAGGAGAGTACGTATGAGAAGACAGATGAAAGGTTTGCTGGCAGCCCTGCTGCTGGCGTTTACGTTTATTTTAACCGTTCCTGCCGGCGCCGGAACAGGAACAGTGGCACAGGCTGAGAATACCGGCTATCAGGCGATGGCAACCGTCCGCGTGGAGAGCGGGTATCTGGCCCTCCGTAACTATCCGGCCTATGATTACAGCAATGAAATCGGCAAGCTTTATAACGGGGATACGGTTTATGTTATCAGTACTCCGTACAGCGATTACTGGTGGGTTTACTCACCGTCATTGAACCGGGAAGGATACGTGAACTGCAATTATCTTGTCAATGTGACGAATTTCACCTATTCCTCACCGAGCTACATACAGTACACTTCAACGGCAACCGTGAAGGTTCAGAGCGGATATCTGGCCCTTCGCACCGCCAGAGCGTTTGACTATAGCAATGAAATCGGAAGACTTTACACCGGTGATACGGTTTACATTATGGATACCACCTATAATGATTACTGGTGGGTCTATGCACCGACGGCCGGCCGGCAGGGATATGTGAACAAGGACTACCTGGTCAACATCCAGGGAGTGACTCCTGTAACCGATTCTTATGCGACCGTGGCGACGGTTGTTGTAGAAACCAGCTATCTTGCGCTTCGCAATGCGCCTGCATATGATTATTACAACGAGATTGGAAAGCTTTATACCGGAGATATTGTTTATATCCTTGAAGAAACCTATCCCGATTACTGGTGGGTATATTCTCCGGCACTGAATAAATCAGGATATGTAAACAAAAACTTTCTCTACTGGTAAAATCCATAAAGGAAAGGAGGCTCCCGGTACTTCGCGAAAAGTGCCGGGAGCTTTTGATTCCATGCGCTATCTGATCACAGTCCCGTGTGGGTGTGGTGCTGATCCAGCATGTTTTCCAGTTCACAGTAATAATAATAGAAGCGGGAGACCGGCACCATGTTGCCGCCGAATGCCTGAATGCAGCGGACGGAGCTTACGGCTTTCATATAAGCTTTCAGCTGTTCATCCGTTGTTTTCTCATCAAATGATTTTCCGCGGAGCATGTTCATGATGCTTTCATCCGAGAGCGAAAAGCGGGTTCCGGCTTCGTAGGAAACCTCGTGGACGTACAGAATTCTGCCTTCCTCATTTAATTTTATTTCTGCACTGCATATCGATTCTCCGCTTTTCAGCGCAGTCTTCAGTACATCTCTGGAGAGAATATTTTCCTCGCTGACAAGGAGTTTCGGGCCTGAGAGGATCGGATCCTCCGCCGGCTCATTTTTTATTGAACTAAACTGTATTTTTTTATCCATTTGAACACCTGTCCTTATTTTGCCTTAAGCAGGCGGTTGAGAAGAAATCAAATTTATTGTATCATACTTTTTGCACCGCTGTCATTCCTGTATCCTGTTCTCCCGCGACTGTTCGAAGAAACGGAGCCATTCGCAGCATCCGTCCGGGTCAAAGGATCTTTTGCCCCAAATGTCATTTGCATGTGAATGAACGGAGAAAACCGGGCAGGGGGAGCGGGTATAAGAAACGGAAAAGAAAAGCCGGTGTCAGGGGATAACCGGCGTTAGGAGGGCCCGCTATGTACACGATTCTTCGTTACCTTGTTCTTGTCATTATCTGTCTGGCTGCTTATTATCTGGGCAAAAACTATATCCGTCAGTTCCGGGAAGCCAAAAAAATGAGTGATGATCAGATGGAAGAACAGCGCAGGAAAAAAGAAGCCTGCCGCCGCGCGTATTATGAGCAGACCGGTGCGATCCTGAATGAACAGGCCGGTGCGGACGGAGAGGGGCAGACTGCACACAGCGAAGACAGAGAAGAAAGATCCGGCAAAAACAGATAAGAACCATCGAATGCAGCCGGAAAAGAGCAGACGGACAGCGAAGAAAAAGAAACGTCCGGCAGGGCCTGAAGAGAATACATACGGAAAACCGGCAGGGCCTGAAGAAAATGCATACGGAAAACCGGCAGGGACTGAAGAAAATGCATACGGAAAATCCGGCAGAGAGGAGCCAGCATCATGGAAATCAGGAAGGATGATACTTTTGTGAACTGTCCGAAGTGCGGCAGTCCGATTCCCTATCTGGAGGGGACAATAAAAATCAAGTGCCCGTACTGTGGACGGGAGATGGACGTGGAGGAGGAGAAGACCGGAAAAAACGGCGCGGGAATAAACGGCAGCCACCGCGCTCTGCGGGAGAAGATTCCGCAGCAAAGGCCCGAAGAATACGAGGTCCGCAGCATTTATGAAGTTCAGCATAAAAAGGAGCCGGAGGATGAAACGGCCCGTGAGGAAAGGAACAGTGTAAAAAGGGTATTTTCCATCGTGATCGCCGCGCTTATCTTTATCACCTTTGTGTTCCTGATTATTTCGCTGATTGCCCAGACAGGAGCGTAAGGGAAAAGCGAAGAAAAGACGGAGCGTATCATGGGGGACGGCAGACAAGGCCGGAAAGCTCACTTTACATCTCTTTAAATATATGTTAACATTTGGTAACAAATAGTTACAAATATATTGGGAGAGATGTTATGAAAATTAAAAAAGTTTTTATTCGATTTTGCCTTATTTTCATGATCGCCTTCGCGGCAGGTCCGCTGCTGCCATCCGGAACGCAGACGGTTTACGCCGCATCCGCGCAGTGGGTGAAGGCAGGAAGAACCTGGCGGTATAAAAAGCCGGACGGCAGCTATGCGAAGGGCCTGAATAAAATCGGCCGGTATTATTACTATTTCGATAAAAAGGGATACGTAAAGGCCGGCTGGATTCAGAATGGAAAAAGGCGCTATTACGGCTGGACCCAGAGCGGAAAAGGAAAATACGGACGGATTATTGCCGGCTGGTTTAAGGTGGACGGCAGTTATTACTTCTTCTCCAAATCAACCAGCGCCGGAAGCCGCGGCGATATGGCGAGAGGCTGGAAGAAATTCGGAAATTATATCTATGATTTCGGACCTGACGGAAAACTGCGGATCGGCTGGCGGAAAATCAGCGGATACACCTATTACTTTGACAAAACCGCGAAGGCAGGAGTCCGCGGAAGACTGTACACCGGGCTTAAAAAGATCAATGGAAAGCTGTATTACTTCAATCCGGCGGGGAAACCCGGAACGATCGGGCGGATGGCCGTGAATAAAACGGTTACTATAGGGAAAAAGACCTATTATTTCGGAGCCGACGGCGCCGGCAGCGAGGTGAAGGCCGGTTCCAACACGGCTCAGAGTGATGATAATGTTGAAATTAAAATATCACCGTCCGCGTTCATCTCCATGATTGCGCCGATGGCACAGGCAGACATGAAAAAGAGCGGTGTGCTGGCGTCGGTTACGATTGCACAGGCGTTTGTAGAAAGCTATTACGGCAATTCCGAACTGGCTGTGAAGGCACACAATCTGTTCGGCATGAAGTCTTCCCTGTCCGGGAATAGCTGGGCCTCCGCCTGGAACGGCCGGACCTATACAAAAAAGACCAAAGAATACGATCCTTCGAGGAAGACCTACTATACGATCACGGCTGATTTCAGAAAGTATAACAGCTATGCCGAGTCCGTGGCGGATCACAGTGCCTATCTTACCGGTGCGAAGAACGGAAGCAGGCTTCGCTACGCGGGGGTTGCAGGCTGCCGGGATCCGAAAAAAACCATTCAGATCATCAAAAATGGAGGCTATGCGACGGCGGCGAATTACGTTTCGGTTATTATGAATGTAATAAACAGATATAATCTGACAAAGTACGACAAGTAAATCGTCCGGTTTCATAAGGGACAGCCGGTGGCACCTGGAAAGGGGCACCGCGGCTGTCCTTTTTACGCGCGAAACCGGCCGGACCGGTGACAGGGTGCACAGTTAATTTCGTGTTTTTTGTATATTTTATAGTTTGATGCCGCTGAGACGATACTGTAAAATCAACTTAGAATATGCGTTTTATCTGATATACTGGATGACAGTATACCCGGAAGGATTACGAGCCACAGGACAGACGGAGGTATTTTGATATGACGGATGCAATGGGAAGAAGGGAATTCCTGAAGGCGGCAGCACGCGGTACGGCGGGAATGGCGGCAGCCGCGGAGGATGAAACCGTGACGGAAGCGGAGGGAACCTCCGCGCAGGGATGGAGATGCAGGGTCTGCGGGTATATCTATGAGGGCGAAAACCTTCCGGACGATTATGCCTGCCCGGTATGCGGCGCGGGGCCGGATCAGTTCGAAAAATTATAAGGAAAATAAAAAGACAGGCTGGAGGAAAGTTATGGGGAAGAAAATTTCACTGGTCGTCATGGCAGCCGGTATCGGTTCCCGCTTTGGCGGAGGTGTCAAACAGCTGGCACCCGTCGGGGTAAACGGTGAAATCATTATGGATTTTTCCATTCATGATGCAATTAAAGCGGGTTTTAACAAGATTGTTATTATCATCCGCAGGGACATTGAGAAGGACTTCCGGGAGGCAATCGGAAGAAGGCTGGAAAAGATCTGTGAAAAGAACAGAGTTGAACTGGAATACGCTTTTCAGGACATCCGGGATCTTCCGGAGGGGTTTGAGTTCCCGGAAGGCAGGACCAAACCCTGGGGCACCGGCCAGGCCGTTCTGTCATGCCGGGCCGTTCTTCATGAGCCGTTTGTGACGATCAATGCCGATGATTATTATGGGAGAGAAGCTTTCATCCGGCTGCATGATTTTCTGGAAAAGTACGGGGCAGAGCGTGTGCAGGATGAGAAAAATCACCGTATGACCGCCTGCATGGCCGGTTTTATCCTGAAAAATACACTCAGCGACAACGGAACAGTCACCCGGGGGATCTGCGCGGTCGATGAATCTTCGTACCTGAAAAAAATCAGAGAGACGCACAACATTCTGAAAACGCCGCAGGGCGCATCGGCGGATGGCCGGGCGCTTGATCCGGACTCTCCGGTATCCATGAACATGTGGGGGCTGACAGAAGAATTTATGGGAGTTCTTGAGGAAGGCTTTCGTGAGTTCCTCGGGGAGGTCAGAGATCATCCCGGTCTGGACCGGATGAAGGCGGAATTTCTAATTCCGGAGTACATCGGGAAATTGCTGGAGAACGATCGTATTCAGGTAAAGGTTCTTGATACGGGCGATAAATGGTTTGGCGTTACCTACCGGGAGGATAAACCGGCGGTGGAGGCAGCTTTCCGCCGCCTGATTGATCAGGGAGTATACGATGCAGACCTGTATCGTGATCTGAGATAAAGGGAAACAAAGGACGAAGATAAAAGGAGTGCACTCATTCCTTCCCCGGCATGGCCGGGAGGGAGACAGGCACTCCTTTTCTTTGCAGACAGGGACTTTATACATCCAGGTCAGCCAATCGGAATTTCGACAATCTGGGCCATCTTCATCAGACAGTCCTCGATCTGGGCGGAAATCTCACCGACCATGCGCCCGGTAATCTCCTCATTTTTCTCAGTTTCAAACCTTTCGTGCAGATCCTGTCTTACGGCATCACAGATCTGGGGCAGGCGGGAGCGCAGGGAGCTTTCCGGCACCATTTTGCGCACTGCCTTTGGAAGACGAAGGTTGAGAAGCTGTTTTTCCATCTGCCGGCGGCCCAGCAGCAAAATGGCTACGGACAGGATTGCACCGGCGGCAATGCCTGCGAAGCCGCTGGAAATCAGGGCAATTCCGCTTCCGCCGCAAAGCAGCGAGGTGATGATGGTGATCAGTGAGTCGATAATCAGCGTGACCTGGTCCACCGCGAACAGCTGCCGGGCTTCCAGACGGATATCCATGTCTGACAGGGTCAGGTAGGAGCTGAGAGACAGCGCCGTGTACGGGATTCCATACCGGATGCAGATGGGCTGTGTATATTTTTCCAGGTCATCTCCGACCGGCCGCAGCCACCGGGCCACAACCTTCTGCATAAGGTCATGTGCCTCATCGGAGGATATGTAGGCGGCGATTTCCTTCTGCATGGCCGCATCGGTGTCTGCCAGCCTTTTGATTTCTCCGCTGCGCCATTTCCGGAAAACAGGAATGGCTGCGTGTCCGACCATCGGTTCGACCAGCGAATCGACAGCACAGGTATACAGCGCATCGAGGTGCTTCTCAACGATAGTTTCAACTGCATCCGAGTCCATCAGCTTTTTCACATCGGCCTTGAAGGCACGGAGCTGTTCGTCAATTTTCCCGCTCCAGGCAAGACCGCGGGCTACGGAGAATTCGGGCTCATTTCCGCTGATGACGATCGCATCCGGGAAAACGTTCATGCACCACTCCCGGATGGAAGGCATTTTGGACACACCTCCCGTCAGAAAAATCAGTTCCGGCGACTTATCCTCTATTTTTTCTTTTACATGCTTCAGACTGTCGCAAAATACCTGACAAAAAGAGCGTCCGTTCAGACTGATCACCGGTCCGTTTTCCAGACGGCGGGCGATACTCTCATCGATTGTAAGGCGCAGGGTGACCGGTGCATCTGCGAGGATCCGGATAGAATCCGCGCATTCATTCTTTTTCCAGTACTCCGTGTCGGAATAATACTTTTCCTTCAGGCGGCGGGCGGCAAATTCACAATAGTTTTTCCAGGCTTCATTCTGCCGGAAAACTTCACGGATCTGTTTTGCATGGGGAGAAGCCTGCACACACAGTTCGAGCAGTGCCTCATCCATCAGACCGCCGCCCAGCGCAATTTCGCCGGCAGTCTGCATTTCCACTTCATGACCGCCTTCAATGTAAGCGTAGTCCGTGGTGGAGGAGCCGATATCGACAACCAGCAGCGGGCGGGACAGAATATCATAACCGACCTGCAGGTGCCTGGACTGGCAGGCGCTGATCAGGGCGGCTCTTGACTCGGAGATGATGCGGGTTGGCGGGAAGCTGCATTTTTCAAAGATTTCACGATAAATTTCCCTTGTGTTCTTATCCCAGCCGGCCGGACAGCCGATATAAAAACAGGCATCTTCGTTCTGAATCAGCTGACCGCTTCCATAAAGACTTCCCAGCACGCCGGCCGCGAAGGTGCGTACGTCTTCCCGGACCGACCGGTCTGTCAGAAAATGGCTTTTGAAGCGTATTTTCCGCCTCGACACCCGCGGTTCGCAGCATGCCCGCTCCCCGATGAGAAGCTGCCCGGAAGCAGAGAACGCGTATGCCGTAACAAAGCTTTTATTCCCTTCAACCGGAAGGATTTCCGGGAGTCCGTAACGGACGGCAGAATCTTCTTTTGTGTCCGATTCAAGACGGGAGACACAGCTTTCCGCATCTCCCAGATCAAAACCATAGAATCGATTCATACTATTCCTCGTTCATTCCCCTTTATGTTTCCTTTAGGAAGCCGTTCCTGCCAGACCCTTTTTCAGAAGCCGTCCGTTGAATACCAGTGCCGGACGGATGGTTGTGGAGTGGGAGGAAGGCAGCCGGTCAAACCAGTTTTCATTTTCCGGTGAGTAATCCACAGTTTCGATTCCTTCCTGGTGAAGGCGGAATTTAAGCTGGTTCAGTTTATCCAGCGCGTATTCCCCATCCCTGCTGTAGGAAGCTTCCAGAAGTTCGCCCATCAGGCTCAGGTCCTTTTCGCTCCAGCGGCCGGCATACAAAGCTCCGCTTTCCTCCTTCTCTTTTGCAATGCGGTGTTCTTCGAGACGCAGCCGGTCATTTTCCCCGGCCAGCGTGCGGTCCGCCGTCAGAATCAGGGCCCGGTATATCCGATAGATCCGGGCGGCATCCGGCTTTGTTCGCGTAAGGAACGTTTTATTATTTTCGGAGGACGGTGCAAAAGAACGTTTTTTACCGGACAGAAAAAAGAAAGCAGAACCGGCGGTCATCCCAGGGACGGTCACAGCCAGTTTCCCCGGAAAGCTGAGTATTCCGAAGGGAATCAGCGAACAAATCAGCACCGCCGCCATGCAGATCATTCCTGCGGTCAGCAGAACACGGGAAGCGGTCTTTTCTTTTTTCCCGGTCTTACTTTCGGCGGAAACATAGACGGAAGTTTCGCCGCCGGTATTGATCAGGGCAGCTCCGGTGTGAATCTGACGCATCAGGCCGGCAGCCGCCGATTGCAGAGTATCATCGGCTGTATTTTCATTATACAGATAAAGCAGACGATCGGTTTCCCGTTCCAGGATGGGAACGCACTGCTCTGCCGAATCTGCACTTCCCAGCGCCTGCATGAGCTGTTCCTCATCTGCTTCGAGAAATTTCTGAAGAGACATAATCTTATCCTCTAACCCGTATCTTCTAAAGTGTCATGATCTATTATACCTGATTTTGAAGGAACGGTCATCGCCGCAGCCCTGATAAGGAAGATAATTTATTGAAAATTTATTTTGAGATGATATACTGTTACAAAATAAGGGTCAGACAGGGAAATGGTATTATGCCGAAGGTAAGTATTATTGTTCCGGTTCACAATTCGGAAAAAACATTGCGGCGCTGCATTGAAAGTGCCCTGCGCCAGGATTTTGAGGATTTTGAGCTCATCCTGATGGACGATGGAAGCTCTGATAAATCGGCTTCGATTATCAATGAGTACAGGAAACAGGACAATCGTGTCCGGGGAATAACCAGAGCGAATGCAGGGGTATCCTCCGCCAGAAACCGCGCACTTGCCAGAGCGCAGGGGGATTATATTCAGTTTCTTGACTCGGATGACTGGCTCACTCCGGATTCGACCAGGCTGATGGTTCAGCTTATGGAAGAGAAGAAAGCGGACATGGTGATTGCCGATTTTTACCGGGTGGTGAATGAACATGTGTCGGTAAAGGGCGATATTGACGAGGAACTGCTTCTGACACGGACACAGTACGCAGAGTTTATGATGCAGAATCCGGCGGATTTTTATTACGGAGTGCTGTGGAACAAACTGTACAGGCGCAGCATTATCAGCCGGTACCGGCTGCGCATGGACGAAAAAGTCAGCTGGTCGGAGGATTTTATCTTCAATATGGAGTATGTTCTTCACTGTGACAAGATCGCGGTTCTGAAGGCTCCCGTGTATTATTACATAAAGACAGAAGGCTCCCTGGTATCGCAGGGAGGCAGCAGCATCCAGAATACTGTCCGTATGAAGCTGAACGTAATTGAATACTACAGCGATTTTTACCGTCATATTTACGATGAAAAGGAATATGCCCGGAAGCGGCCGGCTATTTATACATTCCTTCTGGAATTCGCCCGGGATTCATTGTCTATGCCCATGATCCCTGGGACAAAGAAGCTGGGCCGGGAGGGTGTTCCGGTGATTATTACCGACGATTCCCGGGCTAATATTTATACGGATAATTATTATTTAAATAAGTTCATGGAAAAAGGCCTTCATTCTGTATCGATCCGGAATGATCTGACACCGAAGGACCTGAAAACCCTGATTTTTCTGGACTTATCCGCCGGAAATGGTATGCTGGAGGAGCTGATGGATTTTACGGGTATGGGGAAGATGGCAGCAGCTTCTTCCCTGTCCAAACTGAGGCGCAGGGAATTTCTTAAAAGCACGCAGAAGGAGGGCGAAAATGACGATGCGCTTTCTTCCCTCCGGATTACGGAAAAAGGGGAGAATGTTCTCCGGCAGATCCGGACGACGGAACAGGAGGCGGATGAGATATGCTTCCGCGGTTTTACAGATGAGCAGCGGGAAGCGTTCAAAAAACAGAGCCGCCTGGTTGTGGGCAACATAAAAAGCAAGATGATCTGACAGATAACGCGGGCTGTCTTGTGACAGCAATGATGAAAGGCGGTGCTTTCGAATGAATTTGAAAACGAGTATTTTTCGGGATTCGGCACGGGAACTGACGAAGGTTTCCTCCCTTACGGCCTGCTCCATGCTGGCGGCTATGGCTGTGGTGCTGAAGATGACGACGTCCGTTACACTGGGGCCCTTTATCCGCATCGGTTTTTACGATATTCCGGCGCAGATCGCCTATATGTTATTCGGTCCGGTAACCGGGTCTTTGTTTGGCGGCCTTCTTGATCTGGTTGAATTTTTTGTAAAACCGGAAGGCGCTTATTTCTTCGGCTTCACCTTTGACAAGATGCTCGCCGGTTTCCTGTTTGGAATGTTTTATTATAAGAAAAAGCTGACATTTCCGAGAATACTGCTTGCCGAGGGCGTGGAGAGGGGAATTGTCAATCTGTTTTTTAACACGCTGTGGCTGAGCGTTTTGTACGGGAAAGGTTTTCTGGCGCTGCTTCCGGAGAGGGCTTTGAGCAATGTCATCTCCTGGCCGCTGTACAGCATTCTGTTTTTCTGCGTGGTGCGGGCAATAGAGAGCACCGGCGTTTTCGCCCGATTCCGGAACGCTTCGATGATTTCCGGAAGAAAGTAAGGGCTGTATGCTGCACTGGCATATTCCATCCCCAATCGGAACAGCAGAGGAAATAAAAGAGTAAAAAATCTGGGAATAAAAAGAGATCCAGGCCGCAGCCCGGATCTCTTTTTTTGAAAAGGTATTAGAAAAGGTATAAACGTTACATTCTCTCGTCGTCTCTTACTATACATTATATTAATTTATAAGTAAAATACGGATTAAGTTGGATTTATCATATTAATTAAATATAATAAAATTCTCAGCCTCCGCGTTTGCGGCAATTTCAGGGTATTTCGGGACCAGGCGCGCAAGTCTTATTAGCACTCACGTGTTGACAGTGCTAATTACCGATGCTATCATATTCTATGATAACAGTGCCCTTATGCGAGGCGCGGGACAGCGCAGGAGGAGGGTTTGTTTTCATGCTTTGAAGGATTGGAAGGTGAGCATTGTGAATAAAAAAGATTACTATGAAGTCCTCGGTGTTTCGAAGAACGCCAGCGACGATGAGATAAAGAAGGCATACAGGAAACTGGCGAAAAAGTATCATCCGGATATGAATCCGGGGGATGAAAGCGCAAAGAAAAAATTTGAGGAGGTTAGCGAAGCATACGCTGTACTTTCGGACCCGAAGAAGAGGCAGCAGTATGATACATACGGATTTTCCGATGACAATGCAGATGGTACCGGCGGATTTGGCAACTACCATTTCAGCGGCCAGGACGCCGAAGATATTTTCAACAGTATCTTTGGAAATCTGTTCCACGGCGGAAACGGCGGAATCCACTTCAGCACCGCAGGAAGCGGGTTTGGCGGAACCGGATTTGATGCAAATGCCTATTCAAACGGGTATTCCGGCTTTTCTGATTTCGGATCCTTTGGAGGCTTTGGAAATTTCAGCGGAAAATCGGCCGGCAGCCGGCAGGCGGAGTATGGAAACCTGGATCTGCATGCCGATCTGAATGTTTCTTTCCGGGAGGCAGCCCTCGGCTGTACAAAGAACATTCAGCTGAAGGATCAGAACGGAAGCGGACATATGCAGACCCTGGAAGTCAGGATTCCGGCCGGTATGGAGGACGGCAAATCCCTGCGGCTCAGAGGACGCGGCATGAAGAACAGGAACGGCAGCAGCGGCGATCTGTTCCTGAAGATTCATGTTCAGCCGGACAGTGAGTACACCAGGCAGGGCCAGGACATTTATACCAGTGTCCGTATCCCGTATGTCAGGGCTGTTCTCGGCGGTGACGTATCCATGCCGACACTGTATGGCGATGTTGTGTGCCGCGTTCCGGCAGGCACACAGTCGGGATCAAAGATCAGGCTCCGCGGCAAGGGAACTCCATCTCCGGGCCGTCCGAATTCACACGGCGACGAATATGTTACCATCAATATTGAAGTTCCGAAGAATCTTTCCCCGGAGGAACGTTCAAAACTGGAGGAGTTTGACGCACTGTATCGGCGCAATCATGGTTCAGCGGGTTTCGCGGGCTGATCAATTGGACACTATTACGGCTTGAAGCTTCCGGAAAAATGGGGTAGGATAGGTAGAGTAACACAAAGTTAACATTAGAAGGGGTTGCAGTAGTGAAAGGAAATTTTTGGCGGCGGATGCTGCTGGTCATACTGATGTGTCTTGGATGTGCGCTGCTGAGCGGGGAGGCGATGGCGGCTTCACCCGGTACCGTACGTTTTTACCAGAACAGCGGAGTCAGAGAATTTGTTGTTCTGAGGCGTAAGGCGGCGAAGAATACGAACATTACACTTCCAAAGGCTCCGCTGAATTCCTATTATACCTTTATCGGATGGACAACCCGCGCGAACAGCAGCAAGGTGGTTTATAAAGCCGGGCAGAGGATCCGGATCCGGGGAAATCTGAAGCTGTACTGCGTGGCCAAAAGAATAAAAGTGGATAACGTGTTTTTCTGTAAGGCCGACGGAAAAAAATGGTCGTCTGCCGTATGGAAAAAGGATCTGCTGTTTCCGGAGGCTGACTGCGGAGGCGGTACGACGGTGATCGGCTGGAGCGAGAGCCCGAATCAGACGTCGGGCATAAAGTACGCGATGCAGACAAAAGTACCGAAACCCGGAACCTATTACATGGTGACGGTTCCGGCAGACCGGTCAATGGTAAGCCGCAGCAGCCTTGCCGTTTCATCAAGGTATTCCCACGTATATCTGGTGGGAGATTCCCGCTCGTATTTCATGATAGGACAGTTTGGCGGAAATCCGGACAAGGCCACGATTATAGCCAAAGCCGGCCAGGGCTACAGCTGGCTTACATCGAAAAACGGCGGATATGAAAAGCTTCTGGCCGCTCTTAAGAAAAACAGTAAGACGGCGGCCGGACGGAATCCGGCGGTAGTTATTTCGCTTGGCGTTAATGATCTTTCAGATGCGGCCAGGTATGCTGCGTGGGTAAAAAGCGCAGAGAAAACACTGAAAAAGAAATACAACTGTACCGTGTATTTTACCACGGTCGGCCCGATGAACGGACTGATGTATAAGCATTTTTCCGGCTCATCCGCAAGGTCTTCCTCGAAGGTTTATGCCTATAATGCGGCTATTAAAAAGCGGCTGAAGGGAAGCACGGTAAAGGTGATTGATATTTACGGGATGCTTCGTCAGAC
>Ga0256406_1004564_pt1 | contig 15684 bp, 12 predicted proteins | sample RumenRJG_03DNA_FD_185986 | JGI IMG/M metagenome (GOLD analysis project Ga0256406, IMG submission 185986) | Bovine rumen microbial communities from Lethbridge, Alberta, Canada - RJG_03 | ecosystem: Host-associated > Mammals > Digestive system > Stomach > Rumen | place: Canada: Alberta | collected... | reverse complement strand
TACTTTTTCATGACCATGTTTTCGGGCCGGAAGGTGTTCTGACCATAATCCGGCAGGGTGGCGGAAGCCTTGATGCCGCTAATGGGAACTGCCGTAATTGCATGGGATAACGCAACTCCTGCAAAAATGAGCAACGTCATCAATTTAGCCGAAAACTTTTTCACGGGACACAATATATCTTTTTTTAGGCCCCAGCGAATGGAACAGAAATAAAAAAATATTTACTAAGACCTGCCGATGATTGCTCTCCAGCAGTTTAAAGCAATTACGTAATAAAACGGTGAAGTGATTTGAAGGGGGAGGGGTCCCCCTCGCTACAGCCACATCGTCATGGCGGATCAGGTCCGCCATCTCCTCGTGTCTTCCGCTACCTCCTCGCCTAGGGGAGTACCCCTAAGACCCCCGTTAGTATTACGTATGTATAATAGCTCCAAATAGTCTTCATCAAGATGAAAGTGCTTTTTTTCCCAAAAATGTCATCTTTTGTCAAAGTAACGAATGTATATTGTTCATGTATGGAAAAAATTGCTCACATACGAAAAAATGAGGATGACACCACCGCAATTCAGCCTTTAGTCGGTTCTAAAGGTCATTTAGAAGGGGTTGCCGAAATGGCTTTTGAATTCGCCAATGCTTTCAATGCGGGTGAATTTGCAAAATGTGCTGGTCTTCTGCATGATTTAGGCAAGTTTCAAACAGATTTTCAGAACTATATTCGTCAGTCTTCAGGATTTGATTGCGAAGAATCAGACGATTTTGGGGTTGGAAAAGTCGATCATTCCGCCGCAGGAGCAATTTGGGCTAATGATAGTCAGCCCAATGGTCTTGGTCTTCTGTTGGCATACATAATTGCGGGCCATCACAGCGGCTTACCCGATTATTTTAATAAAAGCGCACTTGCTAATCGTCTGAACAAAAAGGACTGTTTAACAAAAAGTCTTGAAAATGGAGGGCTGGAGCTTGTTTCTGGGCTTCGTTTGCCTTCTTTGTCGCATCCTCCCGTAAAAAATGCAAGAGATTTGCATTTATGGGTCCGAATGTTGTTTTCTTGCCTTGTTGATGCTGATTTTCTTGACACAGAACGGTTCATGACTCCGGAAAATTTTATTTTGCGAAATTCGCAGATTTCCTTGAAAGAGCTTAAAATTCGCTATGATTCGTTCATGAATCGAATGGGGAGTAATGCTGCAAAAACGGAATTAAATAAAATTAGAGCAGAAATATTATCTGATTGTAGGCAGGGAGCATCAAAAGAACCTGGTTTATTCTCGTTGACGGTGCCTACTGGAGGCGGAAAGACGCTTGCTGCGATGGGTTTTGCTTTGGATCATGCAATAAAATATGGAAAATCCCGTGTTATAGTCGCAATTCCTTACACTAGCATTATTGAGCAGACTGCAGAAGTTTATAAAAATGTCTTCAAAAATGGCAACGAAGACCTATCTAATGTGGTTTTGGAACACCATTCCAATATCGACCCGGACAAGGAAACGACCAAATCAAAGTTGGCGTCTGAAAATTGGGATACTCCTATTGTTGTTACGACAAATGTCCAATTGCTTGAATCCTTGTTTGCTGCAAAGACAAGTCGATGCAGGAAAATCCATAACATCGCAAATTCGGTCATTATTTTGGATGAGGCTCAAATGCTCCCGCCGGAGTATCTTAAGCCAATACTCGCTTCTTTAGAATCGTTGTCGAGTGATTTCGGGTGTTCGATAGTTCTTTGTACTGCAACTCAACCGACATTGCAGGGGCATATTGGCGGTGATCCAGCTCCAAATGACATGGGTGGCTTTAATGGTTTGCCTATCGAAGGGGTTAGAGAACTAATAGAGAATCCCGCATTGTTGTTTGAACGCATGAAGAGGACGACAGTCAAATGTATTCCCGAAAGAATGAGTTCTTGGAAGAACATCGCTGAACTTTTGTTGCAACACGAACAGGTTCTTTGCATTGTCAATACACGAAAAGATTGTAAGTCTCTGTATGATGCGATGCCTTCAGATACCATCCATCTTTCTGCGTTAATGTGTGGACAACACAGAAGCAAACTTATTGCGGAAATAAAAGAAAAACTAAAGCAACATCAACCTATTAGGGTGATAAGTACACAATTAGTCGAAGCTGGGGTTGATATTGATTTCCCTGTGGTTTATCGTGCTATGGCTGGCTTAGATTCGATTGCACAAGCGGCCGGACGATGCAATAGAGAAGGCAAGAGTGATTGCGGAGATGTTTTTGTATTTAATCCCCCCAAGGATGCTCCTTCTGGCTTATTACGTTTTGGAGCTCAAGCTACACAAAGCATCATCCGAAGCAAGAATCTTGATAAAATACCACTTGAACCAGAACTTTTTAAGGCTTTCTTTAAAACATATTACAACCAAATACATTCATTTGACAATAAACATATCCTCCATGACTTGGATCTTTTGGGAAATGGTATGCATGCAGAATTTAGAACTGCGGCGGCGAATTTTCAACTGATTGATGACAAGACTCAAAAACCAGTTATTGTGTGGTATTCAGACGAATCTGTTGATAGCAAGGAATTGATAGAATCTTTGCATTGGAATGGACCAACCCGTAAAATCATTCGTAAATTGCAAAGGTGTACGGTAAATATTCCAAAGAATTATTGGGACAAACTCAAAGATTTGGGTTATATTACTGAAATACAGGGACCAGAAGGTGGGTTAGATTTGTGGCAACAAGCTACAGAGTCGCTTTATTCGCCAAAGTTTGGTTTTTCACTAGATGGACCAGAATTTCAAGGGACTGAATTTATTTGTTAAAAGGACGAACTATGACTGAACATTATGGAAAAACTTTTTGTTTAGATGTAAAGGGTGATTACGCTTGTTTTACCCGCCCTGAGATGAAGGTGGAGCGAGTAAGTTACGATGTAATTACTCCGTCTGCGGTAAGGGCTATATTCTCGGCGATATTTTGGAAGCCGGCAATTAAATGGAATGTCAAGAAAATTGAGGTTTTGAGTCCGATTAAATGGATTTCAGTTCGCCGAAATGAAGTGAAAAGTAAAGCTAATAAATCCCAAGATGGGCTATTTATTGAAGAAGATAGAACGCAACGAGCGGGGCTATTTCTTAGGGATGTCCATTACAGGCTATATGCAGAAATGGAATTTATTCCTGTAAATAAAAGACCTAAGGTTGTGAAAGAACTTCCTGATTCGTTAGTCAATGAAGATGAACGTCAAGATTTTCGTAAAGATGAAAATCCTGGAAAATACCATGCAATGTTTGAACGCCGTGCGAAAAAAGGACAATGTTTTAATCAGCCGTATTTAGGGTGTCGTGAATTTAGTTGCGAATTTAGATTTATTGAGAATCTAGAAAAGGAAGCAGAACTGTTTCCCGCTATAAACGAAACACGTGATTTGGGATTTATGCTTTATGACATGGATTTTACAAATCCCGAAGATATAAAACCGGCTTTCTTTAGGGCGGAAATGAGAAATGGAATAATCAATGTTCCCGACTGGGATAGCGAGGTGGTTCGCAAATGATTTTGCAAGCTCTATGTGATTATTATCAAAGAAAAGCGAGCGACCCTGAAAATGGAGTTGCTCCAGAAGGCTTTAGTTACGAACAGATTCCATTTCTTGTAGAGATAGATGAAAAAGGAGAGTTTATCAATGTTCAGGATACGCGTAGTCTGAATGGTAAAAAACTTTTGGGGAGAAAATTTTTGGTTCCCAAAGCGGTATCAAGAACGGCTGGAATTAACGCCAATTTATTATGGGATAAAGCTGATTACTCTTTAGGCATTCCTGATGGTTCTAAGCTAGCAGAAATTCTAAAGAAAGCCGAAAAAAGAAAACAAAGTACAGATGATGTAAAAAAAGAAAATGAAAAAATTTACCAAGCGACAATTAAACGGCACGCCGCTTTTATTGAAAAAATGGAAAAATCCTGCATTGCTAAGGAAAATGATGTAAAAGCGGTTCTCACTTTTTTAGAAAACGATCCTTTGGAGAAAATCAAAAGCAAATTAGGATCCGAAAATAAAATTTGGAAAATAATGAATTCTGAAAATCCAAATGTTAGTTTCATTATTCTTGGCAAATCAACACCAATTTGTTCCTCTCATAAGGACGCTTTATCAAAAACATCAGACAGCACTGTTTCTGATAAAATAGGAATTTGTCTTGTGACTGGAGAAAATTCTTCTATAGAACGCATCCATCCGAAGATAAAAAACGTTATCAACGCACAACCAGCAGGAGCATCAATCGTATCTTTTGATAAGGATAGTTTTACTTCTTATGGGAAAAATCAAAATTTTAACGCACCCATATCAGAATCTGCGACATTTGCTTACACAGAAGCTTTGAACATGCTTCTTGATAAAAATTCAAAAAACAAGATGCGTGTCGGCGATATGACCATGGTTTTCTGGTCAGAGAAAAACAATCTATTTGAAAATTTATTCAGTGCGTTTTGGACTTTTTCCAAAGACAACCCTGATGCAGATATTGAAGCTGTCAGAAAGTTGTATAACAGTATAAATACTGGAGTATATATTGAAGATTCGTCGACCCGCTTCTATATTCTAGGATTATCTCCCAATGCGGCTCGATTGTCGATTCGCTATTGGCAAATTGGGACTATTGATGACATTTCTAATAAGCTTAAGCAACACTTTGATGATATTGATATCGTAAAGTCTGCCAAAGATAAGGGACAATGTGCTTTAATGGCTATGTTGGCTTCTTTGGTTAGAAAACTTGATGATTTGCCACCAAATCTTTGTGGCGATATGACAAAGGCTGTTTTGCAAGGATTGCCTTATCCGCAAATGCTTCTGCAATTATGCCTTCGCAGAATTCGTACAGATTTTGAAGCCTATCCATCTAATGAACGAATGCGGGTCGCATTGCTTAAGGCTTTCTTAAATCGCAAACAAAGGATTTATAAAAAAACTACAGACAAGGAGATAACCATGTCACTTGATACAACAAATAAAAATACGGGATACCTATTAGGCAGACTTTTTGCAACATTGGAAAAACTGCAAGAAGAAGCTCAGGGTGGCAATCTAAATTCTACAATTAAAGATCGCTTTTACGGGGCAGCCTCTTCAACTCCATGTACTGTATTCCCTCAATTATTCAAACTGAAAAATTTCCACCTCGCAAAGCTGAGTAATCCTGGACGTAAAACGAATTTTGAAAAACTTATTGGTGAAATCACGGATGGGATCTCCGCGGAAGGAATCCCCGCTCATTTGAGTCTCGATAATCAAGCTCGCTTTGCGATCGGCTATTATCATCAGCGTCAGGACCTTTTTAAATCAAAAGAAGTAAAATAGGAGTCAATTATGGCACAAGAAAACATTATCACAAAGCGTTATGACTTTGTCCTTCTCTTTGATGTGAAGGATGGAAACCCCAATGGCGATCCGGATGCAGGCAACTTGCCGCGTCTTGATGCAGAAACCGGTGATGGACTTATTACGGATGTTTGTTTGAAACGCAAAGTTCGTAATTTTATTCAGCTTTCGAAACAAGGTGAACAAGGTTACGACATCTTCGTAAAGTCAAAAGAAATTTCAGGCAAAGAAACTTTCCTTAATGCAGAAATTAAAAAGAGCTTTGAAGAACTCAAAATTGATTTAAATACAAGCAATGATTTAGATGGCAAAAAAAGAGATAAAAATGGAAAGGCTCAGGGAAAAGAAGTTGATCAGGCGAGACTTTATCTTTGCAAAAAATTTTATGACATCAGAACTTTTGGTGCCGTTTTATCAACGGGGCCAAACGCAGGACAAGTTCGTGGTCCAGTTCAAATAACTTTTGCTAGGTCAAAAGATCCAATTGTTTCATTAGAACATGCTTTGACAGTTTGTGCAGCACGTGATGATGAAAAAGGTTATGAAGAACAAGTAGGCATACAAGGACGAAAAAATACTGTCCCTTACGGTTTGTATCGTGCACATGGTTTCATCTCCGCTCATCTTGCCGCACAAACGGGATTTACCAATGATGACCTCAATATTCTTTGGGAAGCCCTTGAAAAAATGTTCTGGGAAGATCATTCAGCTGCAAGAGGCGAAATGAATGTCCGTGGACTTTATGTCTTTGAACATTCCACGGCTCTTGGCAATGCTCCGGCACACGCGTTATTTGACAAGATAAACGTGGAAAGGAAAAATACTGAAATTCCGGCACGTTCTTTCGATGATTACTCTATAAAAATCGATGAATCAATGCCTGAAGGGGTTACCCTTATCCGCAAAGTTGGATAATTTCATTTTTTGTGAATTATGGGAGAAGGCTCCATCCTTCTCCCATTTTCGTAGGTTTTCTTATGCCATATTCTGATGAAGATTGTATTGCCATCTCTGGCTTGCAGCATTTGGCGTTTTGTAAGCGTCAATGGGGACTCATTCATTTAAATCAAGAATGGGCTGAAAACTATTTGACGGCCCAAGGGAAAATTGCACACGAACGCGTTGATTCTGGTTATCAAGAATTTCGCAAAGGAGTAAAACAATTTTCTGGGTTGCATGTCAGGAATATGGAACTTGGCTTGTATGGAAGAATGGATGTTTTGGAAATCGAGAAAACAGATGGTCCATCTGTTGATATTCCATGGATTAAATTGAGCGGTAATTGGCGGCTACGTCCTGTAGAATTTAAGCATGGAAAACCGAAAGATTACGATGCTGATGTAATTCAATTGTGTGCTCAAGCATTGTGTCTTGAAGAAATGACTGGGCTAAAAGTCCATGAGGGATCGATTTTTTATTGTGAATTGCGTCGTCGCACAGAGTTTGAATTTGACGATGAAATCAGGACTAGAACTATTGAGCTGACAAGGGTGGCTCACAATTTAATCGAAAACGGGTTTTTGCCGGAAGTGGAACCAAATCATAATTGTAAAGCGTGTTCTTTAATTGATTTTTGCCAGCCTAATATAGGTAACCAAAAGAAACTAAACGATTATTTTCAGGAGTTGTTCGGATGAAAATGATTCGAAATACATTGTATGTTACCTTAGAAGGAGCATGGGTCCACAAGGATGGAGAGGCTATCACCATTCATAAAGACCATTCCAAGGTTGCCCAGTTTCCAATTCATCAAATTGGTGAAATTGTATGCTTTGGTTATGGAATTGGTGTATCGCCGAGCTTAACAGAATATTGTGCATCAAATGGTGTTACGATAACTTATGTGGATGGAAGAGGAAAATTTCTTGCAAGAATGCAAGGCCCTGTTCATGGAAATGTATTGCTCAGGCGGTCGCAATATCGAATCTCAGACAATCCTGAACAATCTTTGGCTATAGCAAAATGTTGCGTAGCGGCAAAAATTCAAAATCAACGCAATGTTTTATTGAGACACCTAAGAAACCATAATGATTGTTCTGGTGAAGCAGAAATAAAACAGTCTATAGCTGTTATGGAAGAATGTGTCAGCAATGTCAAAAGAGTTGTTGATGCAGGAGAATTAAGGGGTGTTGAAGGAAATGCCGCTGATAATTATTTCAAGGTTTTCAATCATCTCATATTGAATAAAGATCCTGAATTCCAATTTACATCAAGAAATAGAAGACCCCCGATGGATAGGATCAACGCCATGTTATCTTATGCGTATTCAATACTTGCATTGGATATTCGTTCAGCATTAGAATGTGTAGGCTTAGATCCGTATGTTGGCTTCTTGCATGTTGATCGGCCAGGGAGACCGAGTCTCGCTTTGGATATAATGGAAGAATTTAGAGCACCCATTGCTGACAGACTTGTTTTGAGTCTAATCAACTTGAAAAAAGTGTCATCAAAAAATTTCAAGGTATTGCCGAATGGCGAAGTGGAAATGGATGCTGAAACGCGAAAAATTTTATTGTCTGCATGGCAAAAAAGAAAGCAAGAAGAAATCATCCATCCTCTTTTAGAAGAAAATATGCCGACAGGATTGATTTATACAGAACAGGCTAGATTGTTGGCAAAACATGTTCGTGGCGAAATAGAATATTATCCGGCTTTTTTGTGGAGGTGATATGCTTGTTTTAGTTACGTATGATGTATCGACAAGCACAGCTGCTGGAAGACGAAGGCTTAATCAAGTAGCTAAAGCGTGCAAAAATTTTGGAAACCGAGCTCAAAAATCTGTATTTGAATGTGAGGTTGATCCAGCTCAATGGAGTGTGTTGAGAAATGAGCTTGTCCAAATAATAGACGAGAGTCAAGATAGTCTTAGAATATACTATCTTGGTTCAAACTGGGAGCGCAAGATAGAACATATAGGAGCGCACGCTCCTCCAGATATGCATGATTTATTGGTGATTTAGTTCATCGCTAACCTATAGCTCCACCAAAATCCCTAAGATGTTAGCGATTTTTGAAAACGCGATTTTCAAAAGAATTTTGACAATTCGTATATTATGTAATGCAATTTTATCTTTCGTTTATGGACATTAGCGAAATTGCCTTTGGAAGACCTTATTTTATGAGGTTCTTTTAAAGCCCTATCGCACCCCTTGCGGGTGCGTGAATTGAAACTTTTCCACTATGCCGCAATCGTCCACGACAAAATCGCACCCCTTGCGGGTGCGTGAATTGAAACACTTTATCTCGAACCAGAAATCAGCACTAAAAATCGCACCCCTTGCGGGTGCGTGAATTGAAACTCGGCCTGGCAATGGTCGCAGTCCTTAATCTTATCGCACCCCTTGCGGGTGCGTGAATTGAAACAACGACGAAATCTGGAAGGCCGAAGACGAAGAAATCGCACCCCTTGCGGGTGCGTGAATTGAAACCAAATCAACCGCAAAAGAAAGAAGACGAGGACTATCGCACCCCTTGCGGGTGCGTGAATTGAAACAACATTTTGATAGCCTGGAAAAAGAACCACAAATCGCACCCCTTGCGGGTGCGTGAATTGAAACCAGAAGGTAGAAAAAAAAGGCGAACGGCGCGACATCGCACCCCTTGCGGGTGCGTGAATTGAAACTCAAACCGTCTCTAACTTCAGTAGTTGTTCCGAATCGCACCCCTTGCGGGTGCGTGAATTGAAACCGATGCTTATAGCGTGGCCGTCCCACTTCGTAGATCGCACCCCTTGCGGGTGCGTGAATTGAAACTGCGCTTGGCATCTCGAATCCGGTCTCGAAATATCGCACCCCTTGCGGGTGCGTGAATTGAAACTGCCGATGTCGTGAAGGACGCCTCCAACAACATATCGCACCCCTTGCGGGTGCGTGAATTGAAACTACATCAACTATTGGTAAGGTGGGCAACACGAAATCGCACCCCTTGCGGGTGCGTGAATTGAAACTTTTCTTCTGCCTGGCCATCAAGAACGGATTCATCGCACCCCTTGCGGGTGCGTGAATTGAAACGCGCCGTACCGCCACGCCATCAAGGAGGACTGTATCGCACCCCTTGCGGGTGCGTGAATTGAAACTATAATTGAACTCTAATATCCAATTTGTCGGCAATCGCACCCCTTGCGGGTGCGTGAATTGAAACGACCACGGCAACGAATACGCCAACCTAGAAAAATCGCACCCCTTGCGGGTGCGTGAATTGAAACAGGTCGATGCGCACCGGAATAGAACGCAGGTTCATCGCACCCCTTGCGGGTGCGTGAATTGAAACACCAGCAACACGAAATACATCAAGGAATTTTCCATCGCACCCCTTGCGGGTGCGTGAATTGAAACTGTACCACATATTTGAAGTCGGGGTGTACGCTAATCGCACCCCTTGCGGGTGCGTGAATTGAAACATAAACTTCTCGTGCATTTCCTTCATGAAAAAAATCGCACCCCTTGCGGGTGCGTGAATTGAAACTTCAGAAAACGCCTTAAGCATTAGGGCACCCCCATCGCACCCCTTGCGGGTGCGTGAATTGAAACTGAAAAAATCTATAAGCAAGTTGTGGACGTAAAATCGCACCCCTTGCGGGTGCGTGAATTGAAACAAAAATCATTTTTGCCGATGGCGGAGAAAAGGTATCGCACCCCTTGCGGGTGCGTGAATTGAAACTAGGGCCGCTCCGTCCGTCGAACACGAAGCCCGATCGCACCCCTTGCGGGTGCGTGAATTGAAACTTATAATCAGATACATCAACATCATAGTCATTATCGCACCCCTTGCGGGTGCGTGAATTGAAACTAACAAAGGAGTAAACGATGAAGAATAATGTTATCGCACCCCTTGCGGGTGCGTGAATTGAAACAGGTGGTGATTATAGTCTATTGGATAATATATATCGCACCCCTTGCGGGTGCGTGAATTGAAACAAGCTATTAATATAAGTCTGAAGATAGCTAAAAATCGCACCCCTTGCGGGTGCGTGAATTGAAACTGGTGGTGATTATAGTCTCTTGGATAATATTTCATCGCACCCCTTGCGGGTGCGTGAATTGAAACCGCTCTTGCTCGGTGGTCTCGTCGTGGTAGGTATCGCACCCCTTGCGGGTGCGTGAATTGAAACTGCAAGACCGCTGGTCAGGAAGATGGTTCTCCAATCGCACCCCTTGCGGGTGCGTGAATTGAAACGTGAACGTGGCTGTGGTGTTGCTTGCATCGCCCATCGCACCCCTTGCGGGTGCATATTTTTTTTGGGGGGGTGAACGTTGATGTGGAAGATGATGGCGGTAACTTAAATAAGGCTTGATAACGTTAGCAAATACCCTATGTAAAATTTTTCTGCGCCCCTTGCCAGTTTTTCGGATAATAGGTACATTAATGCCCGACGCATCTCGCTGTACAAAGGCGAGGTGCGTTCTTTTTTTATCTGAATTTCAGATTTGAGAGAACGCCTCTAAACATCAACCGGTCAAAATTTTTGACGTCACTTATTGTGACTACTTGGAGGCTATATGGCAAAATCTGAAGACCTTGTTAGGAACTTGGTTTCTCTTCCCCATGAATACGAGTGGCTAGACATTAAAGGTAACTGGTTCTCGAAAGATGAAATCGGAGAGTATATTTCTGCAATCTCCAACGGGGCGGCCCTATGTGGGCGTGAATACGGTTATGTCGTTTGGGGTGTAGACGATGCTTCGCATGAAATTATCGGTACAGCCGTTAATTTCGACAAAGACATTGATCACGAGCCCTATAAGCACTATCTGGCCCGTAACCTGAAACCGAGTGTCGCGTTTGAAGTCGAGGAAGTGCAGGTTGATGGAAAGCGAATTGTTCTGTTGAGTGTCCCTGCGGCAAAATCCGTTCCGACGAAATTTTCGTCTCAGGCTTTTATCCGGATTGGCTCCAGCAAAGAGAAACTTTCGAAATTCCCTGAATGGGAGATTCGTCTTTTGAATGTTCTTTCTAACGGCATTCCAACCATTGTCAATGCGGCGGCCCCTGATTATGCGCAGGAACTGACGTTCGAAAAGCTGTTCATGTATTATGGGGCGAAGGGAATCGAACTCCGAAAGGATACTTTCAAGAAATCGCTCAAGCTTTTGACTGTCGATGGCCGCTATAACATTATGGCGTTGCTTCTCTCGGATAAGAATGACATTCCGATTCGTGTCTCTGTTTTCAGCGGCCGGAGCAAGGCTGACACCTTGTTCTCGGTTAAGGAATACGGCAATTCCTGCATTCTGTACGCGATGGATAAGATTCTGGAATACGGAGACGCTATCAACATAATCCAGGCGGATGAACGCGGCCGCATTTCCGAGAGAAAAGATATTCCGCTTTTCGATTACGAGGCTTTTCACGAAGCCATTCTGAATGCGTTCATTCACAACAAATGGCTGGGTTTGAACGCCCCCATGATAAGCGTTTTTACGGATCGCATCGAGATTATTTCGCATGGCGGGTTGGCGCTTGAGCAGGATGTAGACGGCTTTTTCAACGGGATAAGCATCCCAGTCAACGAGGTCCTTGCTTCCATATTCCTTCAGCTTCGCCTTAGCGAACGATCGGGGCGTGGGGTACCCAAAATTGTCGGGGCGTATGGCCGGGAATCTATTCGTATCGAGAGGAATTTTATTGTAGTGACGATTCCCTTTAACCGGATAAATGTGACGCCTTTTGAGCTGAATGAGGGGAAGGATGCAGAAAATCGGACTGTAAATCGGACTGTAAATCGGACTGTAAACCGGACTGTAAAATTATCAAAGAACCAAATGAATATCTTGGAAAAAATGTCTGAGAATTCCAATGTCACATTGGCGGAACTTTCCAAATTGTTGGGATTAGGTCGTACAACAATTACTGATAATGTGTCAAAACTTCAAAAAATGGGAATTTTGAAACGTGTTGGTAGTGATAAAACCGGCTATTGGGAAGTAGTAAACCATGATGAAGTGTAAAAAGTAGCACTCCCAAGGTCACATGACCGGGAGAGTGCTTTTATTTGTGGTTAGTCAAGGCATTTTTCAAGCTCCATTCGAATGGTATCTTTATTGTAACCTTTGCCAATAAAGACAACTTGGTTTTCGCGATCGCCGTAGCGGGAATCCCAGTTTTCCCGGACTTCTGGATTTTCGGCAAGGTAGGCTTGCTTTTGATCTTCACGAAGGGCGTCTATCCAGAAGGATACGGGCATGACCGAGGAATTTCTGCCGGCCTGTTCGAACAGTTGCACATCTCTGCTGGCGTCCGAGAACCAGATGTAGCCTTTGGAGCGGATTAGTTCTGCTGGGTAGCGGTTATTGACGAAATCCATGAAGCGGGTCCTGTTGAACGGTTGCCTGGTTTCGAAAACGAAGGATGAAATCCCGTATTCGTCTACGCAGCTGTCGCGCCGACGTCCGGATTGCAGCAGGCTTGCAGTGGCTTTTTGAATGGCCGAAGACGATTCGATTTGGCTGTAGTTGAAGGGCTTGGTCGTCATGATTTTGTCGATATCGATGTCGCCGTTTACCGAATGGATAATCGGTGCCCGGGGCTGGAAATCCCGCACGATGGATTCGACTTCTTTGAGTTGGTCTTCGCTGAGCAAATCGCACTTGTTCAAGACGATGAAGTTGCAGAATTCGATTTGGTCTACGATCAATGTGGAAATTTCTTCTTGGGAAAGATCGTATTGGTCGGCGAGGTGGTCCCGCTGCTCTTTTTTATGTTTCAGGTCGCTGAGGAATTCGCGGTAGATGCGGTCAGCATCGACGACGGTCACGATGGATGTCAAGTAGACGTTCGTTTTGGGGTTGTCTTCTTCGTAGGCCAAGAAGCTTGCGCTGACGGCGCCGGGGTCACTGATGCCGGAGGCTTCGACGAATACGACTTCGATGGAATTCAGTTTCGAAATCTTTTCGACTTGTTCAATAAATTCGTCGCGGAGGGTGCAGCAAATGCAGCCGTTTTGCAGTTCGAACATCGGACATTCGGCCACGTTCGAGCCGTTCTTTTTCAGAATTTCGGCATCGACGTTGATGCTTCCCATGTCGTTGACGATAAGGGCGACTTTTCGTTTCTCTTGCTTGAGAATATTGTTCAAGAGGGTTGTTTTGCCGGAGCCCAAATATCCGGTAATGAGGATGACGGGTTTCTTGTTCTTTTTCATAGTTCTCCTTTGTGGTTTGATTTGTGTTACCATTCAATTTTTGCGAGTGCGCTAAAATTGCGGCTCTTTTCGGGCATCACCGATTTCAGGCGGGAAAGGTGATTGCGAACATCGGCGTCTAGCAAGTTGTCTGCGCGGAAGACGAGACTGTAATGCGCGAGTGCGAGCGTCCATCGAAATTCCAGAAGCGTTCCGAAGGTGATGTAGCCGGGGGTGCGTTCTTCGTATTTGTCCACCTTATGTTGGGGGAGGGCGAAGTCTGTGTGCATTCCGGTGCGTACATGTTCCCAGAGGTAGGCGAATTCTCCGTGGAACTTGAGGGGCGGAATTTGCGGCATGTCGCTCCACTTGTTTTTGGCATCGTTGCCGTTGCGGTATTGGCCACGCACGTAGCTTGCGCTAGCGGCTGTACGAAAACCTTGCTCCGCTGCCGTTTCGACAGAGGCGCTCCCGCCAAAAAGGAATGCCTCGTCTCCGCTGACTTGATAGATAGGGAGTAGCTGCGACCAGTTGGTGTCACCTGTAGCGCGGGGCGCGAGATAGTTCAAGAAATAGGTAGCGTGAGCGGCCGCGCGCCAGTTGAATAAATCGCCGTAAGCGCGGTATTCCAGTTCGCTGCCGTAGCCGCTTTCGGCGTCCAGCTTGTGGTAGCCGCGCTCGTAGGTGTAAGCGGCGAGATGCGGCCCTTGGTTGTATAATTCTTCGATGGTGGGCGCCCGTGTGGTCCTGAATAAATCCAGCGTCAAGAATTTACCCACACCGACGCGCTGCGAAAATTCCACGTCAAATGCCCACAAACCGAAATTACGGTCTTCGATGGCCTCCTTGTCGGCCACCACGCTTTCGTGGGGCCTAAAGAAGGCGCCGCCCAATCTTGCAGCAAAAGTAATCTCTAGCCCACGCCACCCACTCGTACTTGCCACCGCAAATGCGGAGGCTGCGTAGGACTGAGTCGGTGGCGTGAATACGTAGCCGCCCATTTCAATCCAGCGGCGTTCCAATTCTGTTCCTAGGTGAATTCCAAAAAGGGGACCGAGACTTGCCAGGAGTTTTTCTAAGCGCAAGTTCTCCTGATTAACAGCAAACTCGGCCCCCACCGCCCCCTTCTTTCCTTCGAATTCCTTATGGTGATAACGATTGATGCGAAGCGTGACATCTAGCGTGTCGCGGGCGTCATTGGCTGGCACGTAAAGCCCCCGCAGCGTTAAGTCGCGTTTCCACATTTCAATGTCGACGCCGTTCGGGTGCCCGCCAATGAATCCGCCGGGAATGCCATAATCGCTGTCGAACCAGCGGTAAGAGGCACCGAAGCGGAAACGCCCCAAGGCGTACGCGGCGCCTACGGCCCCGCTCCCGTTTTCGATATCTGTATTTTTCAGCGTGCCATCGGGCGTTTCCATGTCGCCCATGCGGCGCCCCGAAAGTTCTCCTTTCAACGAAACGCCCGCAACCGACGCGTTTGCTCCCACGGCCGTTGCGTACCCCGGTTGTGCGCTTTCGGAATACCCCGTGACATAACCGTGAAAAAGGGTATCGCCAAAGGGAATGTCGTTGCGTTCTACTTGCACTACGCCGCCCGCAGCTGAAAACGAATGCGCCAAAATATGCGGTCCGCGCAAAATGCGAAGCCGGTGTGCTGTTAAAACTTCTGATGCGACGGCGTGGTCGGGCGAGGTGGCGCTCATGTCTCCACAAAAGGCGCCGTCTTCGGTCAATTCGACATGGCTCCCCGAAAGCCCTTTGATAACGGGGCGTGCGGCCGCAGGACCCATGGAACGGATCGCTACATCGGGCTCGTTTTTGATAGTTTCGGCAATTGTCGTTGAAATTTCGCGTTCAAGCCTGTCGCCTTTTAAATCGTCATCTTCCCGCAAACCGTCTAAAATGGCGTGCGTCGGGCCTTCGGCCTGCACTACCGAACTTCCTAAATCCTGTACAAAATCTTGGGCTGAATTCTGTTCTGTATTTTGAGCAAAAGAAGAGTGAAGGAGGCCTCCCAGAAGGAGGCTCCCCATGGCAGCCCTAATGAGGCTAATCTTCATGTTCATGATCGTGGTGTTCGTGGCCGTGATCATGATCTTCGTCTTCATCGTCATCGTCGTGATGATGTTCATGGAACGGGCATTCCTCGGCGTCCAAAGCCTTGTCTACGACAACGCGGATGGCAGGCGTGCGAGCGTCGGCAT
>Ga0256406_1004563_pt1 | contig 15686 bp, 16 predicted proteins | sample RumenRJG_03DNA_FD_185986 | JGI IMG/M metagenome (GOLD analysis project Ga0256406, IMG submission 185986) | Bovine rumen microbial communities from Lethbridge, Alberta, Canada - RJG_03 | ecosystem: Host-associated > Mammals > Digestive system > Stomach > Rumen | place: Canada: Alberta | collected... | reverse complement strand
TTCAATCCTTGGAATGGACGAACTTTCCGAAGAGGACAGAATCACCGTCAATCGCGCGAGAAGGGTGCAGAGATTCCTGTCCCAGCCGTTCAACGTGGCTGAGCAGTTCACCGGAGTGCCGGGAGTGATGGTTGACATTAAAGATACAGTAGAAGGTTTCAAAAGAATATTGGATGGCGAGGTGGATTATCTGCCAGAGCAGGCGTTCCTGAACGTCGGAACTTTGGATGATGCGATAAAGAAGGGAGAGAAGATCCTCAGCCAGACTAAATGACGAATATGGAATCGGAAGTCATCACGCTCGATATAATTTCTCCTGAAAAGGTCATCATAAGCACGAAAACATCCAGGGTCGAACTTCCTGGCACAGTCAGCCGTTTCGTGGTCCTGAAAGATCATGCTCCGATGATTTCTTCATTGGCGGAAGGTGAGATAGTCTATGATGCCGGCGGCGAAGAAAAAAGGCAGCCGGTTTCTTCCGGTTTCGTGAAAATCGAGGATAATCACGTTATGGCGTGCGTGGAATTATGAAAAAGCTGCTGACTCTCATATTGGCTATTTTGCTTCCTGTGACGGCATTGCCGGCACAAGAGGCCGCCGCTGATTCTGCCGCCGGGACTTCATTCGACATGAATGAATATCTCTACGGCCATGTCCGCGATGCCTACGAGTGGCACATCACGACGGTTGACGGCAAGGCAATCAGCATTCCGCTGCCGGTGATAGTGCGCAGCAAGGCCACGGGCTGGCATGTCTTCAGTTCCAAGCGGCTCGAGGACGGGGAATATGCAGGATTCTATGTCGCTCCCCAGTCTTCGAAATATGCGAACAAAGTGGTCGAGAGAGGGGCCGATGGAGCAGAAATCCGGCCGTTGGATTTTTCCGTCACGAAAAATGTCTGCGGCCTGCTTATCAACAGCGCTTTGCTGCTTTTCATAGTCCTGGGCACTGCCAAGTGGTATCGTAAGCACGATGCCACGGAAGAAGTTCCGAAGGGTGGAGTCGGCTTCATGGAAATGCTGGTGTCGATGATCGAAGACGATGTAATAAAAGAATCGGTCGGGGAGGAATACAAGAAATATTCCCCGTACCTTCTGACCGCTTTCTTCTTCATATTCCTGAATAACCTGATGGGGATAGTCCCATTCTTCCCTGGAGGAGCGAACATCACCGGCAACATAGCGGTCACGTTCGTGCTGGCCATGTTTACTTTTTTCATCGTCAATCTGTTCGGAAACAAGCAATACTGGAAGGACATTCTGTGGCCGGAGGTGCCTACGTGGCTGAAAGTGCCAGTGCCTCTGATGCCAGCGATCGAGATAATCGGAATATTCACGAAGCCTTTCAGCTTGATGGTGCGACTCTTTGCCAATATGCTCGCGGGACATTTCATGATACTCGGCGTAGTGGCGGTCATATTCCTGACGGCTCATATGGGAGCGGCTCTCAATGCCGGCCTGGGCATCGTGTCCGTCTTGCTGGGAGTGTTCATGGACTGCCTGGAACTCCTGGTGGCATTCATTCAGGCGTATGTATTCACAATGCTTTCGGCTGTGTTCATAGGCCTTTCGAGACCTAAGCCGGAAACTGATAAGACAACCAAATAATTTCAGATATTATGTTACTCACAACATTGTTACTTCAAGCTGGCCTTTCGCTTGGTACTCTAGGAAAGGCAATAGGAGCGGCATTCGCTGCATTCGCCGCTGCATTCGGCATCGGTAAAATCGGTAATGCTGCTTTGGAAGCCGGCGCTCGCCAGCCGGAACAGGCTAGCCATTACAGGATGACCGCCATTATCATCAGCGCCCTCATCGAAGGTGCATCACTGTTCGCAATAGTAGTTTGTCTCATCAGCTAACTGATCATGTCTCTTATCACTCCGGATTTTGGGCTGATTGTCTGGATGACGCTGATTTTCGGCATCGTCTTCTTCATCCTGGCCAAATGGGGATTCCCGATGATAACGGATTCGGTCGCGAAGAGGGCCGATCGCATCAACGACTCCATACGTATGGCAAAGGAGGCGGAAGAGAGGCTGAAAAACCTTGCGGAGGAGCAGAATAAGCTCATCGAGCAGACGAAGGCCGAGCAGAGCCGCATACTTAAGAAGGCTGCCGAGTCAAGGGACGCAATGATTGAAAACGCTAAGGCGCAAGCTCACGACGAGGCTGCAAAGATCCTTGCGAAGGCTCAGACTGAGATTTCTGCCGAAAAGGAGTCTGCCCTGCGCGACATCAGGAGGCAGGTCGCTCTGCTGTCCGTGGGCGTGGCTGAGAAGGTTCTGCGGAAGAAACTGTCAGATGAAAATGAGCAGAGAGAACTGGTGAACAAGTTCGTCGATGAAATGACATCAGCCGACAAAGAATTATTGAAGAATTAATATGAACACGGGAATCATAGCACAACGATACGCCGAGGCTTTGCTGAAGCTGGTTTTGGAGAACGGCTCTGGAGAGAGAGTCCTGGCCCAGGAGAAAATCCTGAGCAAGTCGCTGCGCTCCGTGCCTCAGATGAGACGGACGCTTGAGGACTACGCCGTGCTGGATTCCCAAAAAATGTCCGTGTTCGCTTCCGCTCTCTCTCCGGAACCATTGGAGCCGGATCTGGAGAAGTTTCTCCGGCTTGTCTTGAAGAAGGAGAGGGTGGATTACCTCATCTACATATTCTCAAGCTTTGAGAATCAGTGGTATTCCTACAACAGGATTCTCCGGGGCGTGCTTTTCGTCCCGCAGATGGATTCGGAGGCGGAAGAATTGGCAAGGCAGGCAAAGGACATCATCCTGTCCCATACCGGCAAAAAGCTTGAACTGGAGGTCGTGGTCAAGCCAGACTTGATTGGTGGCTTCATAATCGAGGTAGGGGATCACCTTCTCGATGGAAGCGTCAGACGTCAGCTCGACATCATACGTCGTCAGTTCGTAGTCCGAAATAGAAGAATCGTGTAAAAGAAAATGGCGCAGAATAACAACATAAAACCAAGTGAAGTTTCAGATGTCCTTCTTCAGCAACTGAAGGACATTGACACCAGTTTGCACTTCGAGGAAGTAGGGAAAGTGCTTGAAGTTAGCGATGGCGTCGCCAGGATGTACGGCTTGAGGAATGCAGAGGCTGGAGAGATGCTGGAGTTCGAAAGCGGAGTCACCGGCGTGGTGATGAATTTGGAGGAAGACAATGTCGGAGCAGTGCTTCTGGGCCCCACCGATGAGGTGAAAGAGGGCATGCTGGTCAGAAGAACCGGACGCATAGCTTCCATAAAGGTCGGCGAAGAAATGCTTGGCAGGGTGGTTGACCCTCTGGGCGTGCCGCTGGATGGTAGAGGAAACATTAATGGTGAGCTGACGGAAATGCCTCTTGAGCGAAAAGCCCCTGGCGTTATATTCCGTCAGCCCGTGAATGAACCTTTGCAGACAGGCATCAAGGCGATTGATGCGATGATTCCTATCGGTCGCGGACAGAGGGAGCTTATCATCGGGGACCGTCAGACGGGAAAAACAGCCATAGCAATTGACACGATCATCAATCAGAGAGAGAATTTCAAGGCAGGCAAGCCTGTCTATTGCATCTATGTGGCAATCGGCCAGAAAGGCTCCACTGTGGCCAACATTGTAAAGACTCTCCGCTCGAAGGGGGCGATGGAATATACAATCGTGGTCGCAGCCACAGCTGCCGACCCTGCCGCCCTGCAATATTATGCTGCTTTCGCAGGCGCTGCGATTGGTGAATATTTCCGTGATACGGGTCGCCCTGCTCTGGTCGTTTACGATGACCTTTCAAAGCAAGCCGTGGCTTATCGTGAGGTTTCGCTCATCCTGCGTCGTCCTTCCGGACGCGAAGCTTATCCTGGGGACGTGTTCTACCTGCACTCCAGGCTGTTGGAGAGAGCAGCGAAAATCATTGACCAGCAAGATGTCGCTGAAAGCATGAATGACCTTCCGGATTCTCTGAGGGGCAAAGTCAAGGCCGGTGGCTCGCTTACCGCCCTGCCTATCATAGAGACTCAGGCGGGGGATGTCTCTGCATACATTCCTACTAACGTCATCTCCATCACCGACGGCCAGATTTATCTGGAGTCCGGGTTGTTCAACTCAGGCATCAGGCCTGCCATCAATGTCGGCATATCAGTTTCCCGAGTAGGCGGTTCCGCTCAGATGAAGTCCATGAAGAAGGTTGCCGGAACCTTGAAGATCGACCAGTCTCAGTACGAGGAGCTGGAAGCCTTCTCGAAATATTCTTCCGACGTAGACAAGGTGACTGCAATGACGCTTGACAAGGGACGCAAGAATAATCAGCTGCTAATTCAGCCGCAGTATTCTCCTATGCCCCTTGGGGAGCAGGTTGCGATACTTTATTGCGGCACGCATGGCCTGATGCAGGATATTAAGATAGAGCAAGTTCGTGATTTCCAGGATGCCTTCTTGGACAGGATGAAGGCTGCGCACGGTCAGGACGTGCTCAAGCCTCTTTCTGAAGGAAGGATCGATGAGAACATCACCCAAACCATCGAACAAGTCGCAGCGGAAGTCATCACGGGCATGAAACATTCGTGATTTTGTTTCTGCCCTCAGTTGCCACCGTTACGGAAGATGTTCAATAGAGGAAATTAGAATATGGCTACTTTAAAAGAGATAAAAGTCAGGATCGCATCTGTTAGCTCTACGCTGAAAATAACTTCGGCGATGAAGATGGTGGCTTCGGCCAAGCTCCGTAAGGCCCAGCAGGCTATCGGGAACATGCTGTCTTACGAACAGAGCCTGCAGGATATTCTTTTGAACCTCATCTCTTCGGGAGCTTCTGTTCAGGGGGAGAGCATCCGGGCACTGATGCAGCCGAGAGATGTCAGGAATGTCGCAATCGTGGCTTTTTCTTCCAACTCTGCGTTATGTGGAGCTTTCAACTCCAACATCATCCGTGAGACCAAGGCTGTAATTAACGAATATGCCGGCAAGGGCTTCGAGGCTGCCGTGCCATGTGGCGCTGCCGATTCCGAGGGCTCTTTCTCCCATGCGGGAGACAAGACCATCACCGTTTATTCCGTGGGCAGGAAGATGGCGGATGCCATGAAGAAATTCGGCTATCCCAGCCCTGCGGACTATTCAAAAATGTCGGCTTCACCTGACTATGAGTCTGCCGCAGCTCTTGCGAAAGAACTGGTTGATGGTTTCCTCGGTGGCCGTTTCGACAAGATTGAGCTTCTGTACAATCACTATCAGTCCAATTCCTCTCAGCCTGGCCGGAGGAAGACATATTTGCCGATGAGCCTGGCGGATGTCTCGGAGAAAACCACCATCGGGAAGCAGGAAGAGGGCGTCGAACCAGCAAACTCCAGTGTCGGTTCCGGTTTCGATCCCCAGAAATTCATCATAGAACCGGATGCGACATCTTTAGTCGCAGACCTTCTGCCGAAGGTCATCAGGCTCAGGATTTACACCACGCTCCTGGACAGTTCTGCCGCTGAGCATGCTGCGCGTACTGTCGCAATGCAGACGGCTACCGACAATGGCCAGGAACTGCTCCAGGACCTCACCCTTGAATTGAACAAGAGCCGGCAGCAGAAAATCACAAACGAGCTGTTGGATATAGTCTCAGGCAGCAGCTCACTATGAAGAAATACCTGATTTTTACATTTTTTCTGCTGTCTAGCCTGGCTGCTTGCTGCCAGGACAGAATTATTCTCGGAGATGAACGCCCCGATATTTACCTGCCTCTGCTCGAAGGCCGCCGAGTCGCTTTGTTCAGTAACCAGAGCGGCATTGTTGGCGATAAGGTGACAGGTTCGGCGCTGGCCGACGATGTCGCTGAACATGGTGTCACCGACGAGAATAGCATCATTCCTTTCCTGCGTCCAAGCTATGAGGGTGGCAAGATAGAATATGGACCGCATATTCTGGATGCTCTGATTGCCCAAGGGGTCGATGTGAGAGCCATTTTTTCTCCGGAACATGGCTTCAGAGGGAATGCAGACGCCGGAGAATTGGTCTCCAGTAGCATTGACGAGAAGACGGGCGTGCCCATTTTGTCTCTTTACGAAAAGGGATCGCATATTCCTAGCGAGGAGAATATGGGAAAGTTTGACGTTTTGGTGGTTGACATTCAGGATGTGGGGCTAAGATATTACACATATTACATCACGATGCACCACCTTATGGATGCCTGTGCGAAATATGGCAAGAAGATGCTTATCCTCGACCGCCCGAATCCCAATGGCTTCTATGTCGCCGGACCTATTCTGGATACTGCTAAATACAAATCAGGCATTGGCTGGTTGCCAATCCCGACCGTTCATGGCATGACACTGGGCGAGCTGGCTCTGATGATCAACGGCGAGGAATGGCTTCCTGGAGGCGCAAGATGTGACCTGGAAGTGGTCCCATGCCTTAATTATGCTCATCAAACTAAGCCTTGCCTGATTCTTCCGCCCAGCCCGAATCTCAAGGACATGAAATCCATCTATCTCTATTCGTCAACCTGCTGCTTCGAAGGCACAGTCGCGACTGCTGGCAGAGGGACCCAGGCCCCGTTCGAAATTTACGGGCATCCAGACATGAAAGACTGCGAGTTCACGTTCACGCCTCGCAGCATCCCTGGGGCGAAGACACCACGCTATCAGGATCAGCTCTGCCATGGCGTTGACCTGCGAGGAAAGCCTCTGTCTGAAATTTGGAACGAAGAGGTGAATTATGAATATGTCATCGATGCGTACGGGAAAATGAATATAGGGGATTCTTTCTTCCTCTCGCACAATAGCTTCGAGCTGCGGGTAGGCGTTGGCTACATCAGAGAAATGATTGAGAATCCTGAATATTCCGAATTGACGCCAGAAGAACTCTCTGCAAAAATCAATGCCCGTTCGGCTGCCGACGTAGAGGCCTTCAAAGCCCGCCGCAAACCCTATCTTCTGTATTCAGAATAGCCGATGCCCGAAGCCAAATGCTCTATTGGCTACATTCAAGGATTTGGAACATGGCGGCTGATGATGATCTCACTAAATGAAAAAAGAGGCGGATTTCGCAATCGGCCTCCTTTTATTTATTCAATACTTATGAAATAACTATTGAGTCAGTTTTTGGTTTATGAGTAAAAATATTTATGTCGCTTTATCTTTATGCCATTTCCGTGCCAAATTGAAAGAAAAGATACTAATAGTTGTATGAAGATTGTATCTCGAGACAAGCATCGCCGGGAAATATAGTGCTGTCTTTGTCCATATGCCCTGATACAGAGAGAATGCCTTGGCCTTATTTGGCGGGATGACATATACAGAATGCCGACGCATTGACGTGACGTTGAGAACACCTGCATTCCTTCCATACAGCAGAAGATAAGTAAAAGCTAAGCCGGAACACATATTCAGTGTCTTCGTTCACAACCCCGTCATCCCATGGAGCCTTGCCACCATCCACTCTCTGCGGTGCTTCTGGGCGAACATGATACTTCGCCATTCAAATATAACACGTTCATAATAAACAAGTTAGATTCGAGGCCAAAAGTATCCTGCAAAAAATTCGCAGGATACTTTCAGAATATGCAATCTACTCACTTCTGCTCATGGTTTCAAAAGTATCGTGTCAATCGCAAGATTCTTTCCGTGGCGGAGACGGGGCGAGCGTGAGTACGAGACGCAGGTGGGCAGGGGTGCAAGTGGGGAACCGGGGCATCAAGCTAAGACTGTACCGTGAAAACATGCTATCGAGAACGCAGGCAAGGCAGCGGACGATGGCATCAAGCTAAGACTGTACCGTGAAAACGTGAGTAAGGAGAGTTTACGGCCGGACACATGCTTTGGGACTTGGTCCGCATTTGCCATGCAAATGAATGATGAACGAAAAAAGCAGCGCCTTTTTTCGGCACTGCTTTACGAAGTCGGGGTACAGTGACTCGAACACTGGACCCTCTGGTCCCAAACCAGATGCGCTAGCCAACTGCGCCACACCCCGATAACATTCCTTCGGGTTAACCCCTCAGGCCTTTCCTGACAACGAATCCAATAGCATTCGTTCCCGTTGGATTGGACTGCAAAATTAATAATTTTATTTTCAAAACAAAAATATATTTCGATTTTTCCGTAGAGACTTCGTTGAAGCTGGGTTTCTTTCTTTGAGTTATAGAGTTTAAGCGTTATCTTTGAACAACATATTCGAAAACAGCAATGGCAAGCATCATTGAAGCAAAAGGAATCCAGAAGAGTTTCGGGGCGTTGAACGTCCTGAAGGGCATTGACTTCACTGCCGAGAAATCAGAGGTTGTGGCCATCATGGGTGCCTCAGGAGCGGGGAAATCCACTCTCCTTCAGATTCTTGGAACTTTGTCCACGCCAGACGCAGGCAGCCTGAACATAGATGGAACGGATGTGTTGCATCTTGGAAGCAAGGAATTGTCAGCATTCAGAAACAGGCGGATTGGTTTCGTGTTCCAGTTCCATCACCTTCTGCCAGAATTCACGGCCATGGAGAACGTGATGATTCCGGCTTTCATCGCTCATCGCTCCGACAAAGATGTCAGGGAGAATGCGGCACGTCTGCTTGAAGACATCGGCCTGAAAGACAGGATGGACCACAAGCCAGCCGAGCTTTCCGGAGGAGAGCAGCAGAGGGTCGCCATCGCAAGAGCCATCATAAATAATCCTGCGATTCTTTACGCTGACGAACCGACAGGCAACCTGGACACGAAGACGAAGGCTGACATCCATCAGCTTTTCTTCGACCTCAGGGACAAGTACGGACAGACAATCGTCATAGTGACTCATGATCCGTCTCTGGCGCAAATGTGCGACAGAACTCTCTACATGAGGGACGGACTGTTCGTGGATTCGCTGTGATTGGTATCCGGTCACCAGCACTTAAAGGTTTGGCAATTGCTCCAAGGTTGAGACATGGGCGTTTTCCATTTCAAGAAATTCGATGTCTGTGATGATCGGTCGGCGATGAAAGTCGGGACCGACGGAGTGCTGCTGGGCTCAGCGACAGAAGTTTCCATGAACATTACGTCTGCCCTCGACATTGGCACAGGCTGCGGCCTGGTTGCCTTAATGCTCGCCCAGAGGCTCGCTCAAGTAAGCGAGGCTTTCCGCGTGACGGGGATAGACATTGAAGAGGGAGCAGCTGCAGATGCGGAAGTGAATTTCAGGCAATCTCCGTGGAGGAGCCACCTTTGCTCAATGAATATGTCCTTGAAAGCCTTAGAAGCGACGTCCCCAGAGATGAGCTTCGACTTAATCGTCTCGAATCCGCCATATTACGACAACTCTCTGGAAGCTCCGAATGTTAAAAGGAATGTGGCCAGGCACACAGGAGGTACCCTGATGAATATTCCTTATTCAGAAGGGTTTCTTTCATACAAGGAAATCCTTGAATATGCCAAAGCGCATTTGGCGGAAGATGGGTCTTTATGGCTCATACTTCCGGCTGATCAGGAGAAAGAACTCCTTCGCTATGCCAGGATGCTTCGATTTGAGGAGTACAAGATACTAAGAATTAAATCTGTCGTTCGCAAACCTCCGTTCAGGATAATCGTCGCTCTCAGGAAAGGCGAGACAATGCCTGTTGAAGAAGAACTTGTGCTCCTGGACGAGAAAGGGAGGCGCACCGTCGAGCACGCCTCCCTGACGAAAGATTATTACCTCTAACTACTTGTTATTCTTCCCTTTTGGCCCGTCTCCACCCCGATGCCAGCGATGAATCTGCTCGCGCCGGAATTTCTCCTCGCCAAGATAAAGTTTCGCAACTTTCTGTCCAGGAAGAATCTCTCTATATTTCTCGGAATATTTCTTGTCAATCTCGCTGCCTTTCTGCTGAGCCGAAAGATAATTGTCCAAGGCCTTTTGCACCTCACTGTCACTCTTTTTTTCATTAATGGCGGTCTCCAAGGCCTTGTAGGCATCCATTGTATTCTTGAAGCCTTCCATTTTCTCAGATTCAGCCTGATTATAAACAGGCCAGAATTTCTGCGCTTCTGCGCTTGTAAGGTTCATATAATCCGTAAGATAGGCAACTTTCTCTGCCTTCATCTTTTCCTGCCATTCCTTTTTGTCAGGCTTGCCCTGAGCCAGGCAGGTGAACGCCCCGAGGAGGAGCATGGCAGAAAGCGCTATTGAAAAAATCTTTTTCATATTATTTTCCATTTAATGTTTCAGAATATGCCAGCCTGTTGACAGACACTCCCGTCGCAATTAGATAATCCTCTATGTCTTCACTGGAAAGCTCTGCAGCTCCTTCATTCTCGTAAAGAGAAGGATCGGCATAGGTTACGGGGATAAGGTCCGCATAGCCGAGGTCGTAGTAGAACTGGTCTGCGTCAGAGACGCTCTGTCCCGTTGTCATCTTCAATATTCCCGTGCCAACGATGAGCGAGAGCAGGAAACATGCAGCCATGACAAGGTAAGGTCTCGATTTCTGCCATGTAGAAACCTCAACCTCTTTCCCTGGAATCTCTTCCAGGTGAGCCTTCAGCTTGTCGAAATAGCCTTCCGGCGTGCTGAAACTTGGTTTCTTGAGTTTATCTAATATGTCCTTTTCCATGTTCATTACGCAATCTTTGACAGATATCAGTTAAAGTGGTTTAATCCGGCTCGGAATATTTTTTTATTTCGTCTTTAATCTTCTCGGTGGCAAAATGATACGAGGCTTTTAGCGCCCCGGCGGAGGTGCCTAGGATTTCGGAAATATCCTCGTAAGACAGGTCCTCGAAATATCTGAGGCTGAAAACCGTCCTCTGTTTCTCAGGAAGCCGTCCTACTGCTTTCAGCAGCAGCCTTTGCGCCTCGTCGCCGTTGAAATACGGATCCTCGTCAATCTTGTTCTCCATTTCGGCGGAAAGAGACTTGAAATTCAGGGCTGCCCGGATTTTCTGCTTGTGCAGGAAGTTGAGGGCCTGATTCGTGGCTATGGCGTACAGCCAGGTGTACAGCTTTGACTCGCCTCTGAAGGAAGGCAGCGACTGCCATACCTTCACGAATATTTCCTGGAGCAGGTCGTCGGTGTCTTCGTGTGAGCATAAGAAATGGCGAACCAGCCAGTAGAGCTTCTCGCTGTACTTGGCAACGATCTGGTTAAAGGCCGCCTCACGCTGCCCAGAGCCATATATTTCCAGAATCTCTTTATCATCCATCGCCTTCAAAAATACGAAGAAAATTGCTTAATTTTGCGATTATGAAGAATATTAGGAATTTCTGCATCATAGCCCACATAGACCACGGCAAGAGCACTCTAGCCGACAGGCTCCTGGAACTGACGAAGACTCTTTCCGAAAGGGATATGGAGGCTCAAGTGCTCGACAATATGGATTTGGAGAGGGAGAAGGGCATAACCATCAAGAGCCACGCTATTCAGATGGAATATGTCAGAGGCGGGGAGAGGTATGTTCTGAACCTCATCGACACCCCCGGGCACGTGGACTTCTCATATGAGGTTTCTCGTTCAATCGCTTCCTGCGAGGGAGCGTTGCTGGTAGTGGACGCTTCTCAAGGCGTTCAGGCGCAGACTATTTCCAATCTTTATATGGCAGTCGATCATGGCCTGGAGATTATCCCGGTAATGAATAAGATAGATATGGATTCGGCTCAGCCGGAGGTTGTCGCAGATGAGATAGCCGAGTTGCTGGGCTGCAATCCGGAGGAGGTTTATCGCGTGTCTGCACGCACGGGAGAGGGCGTGGCTCCGCTGCTGGATGCCATCGTGGACAAGATTCCGTCCCCGAAGGGCGACCCGGATGCCCCGTTGCAGGCGTTGATTTTCGATTCCGTATTCAATCCGTTCAGGGGGATAATAGCCTATTTCAAAGTGTTCAACGGCACCATCAAGGCTGGCGACAAAGTGAAGTTCGTCGCTACCGGAATGGAATATGACGCCGAGGAGGTCGGGGTGCTCAAAATGAAGCTGCATCCTACGGCTGAAGTGTCTGCGGGCAACGTGGGGTACATAATTTCTGGCATAAAGAATGCCGTTGAAGTAAAGGTCGGGGACACCATCACGAAGGTCGATGAGCCATGCGAGAAGGCTATTGCGGGCTTCGAGGAGGTTAAGCCAATGGTGTTCGCCGGCATGTACCCTGTCCAGGCTGATAAGTTCGAGGAACTGCGCACCACGCTGGAAAAATTCCAGCTGAACGATGCCTCGTTCACATTCGAGCCGGAATCCTCGCTGGCTCTTGGCTTTGGATTCCGCTGTGGTTTCCTGGGGCTTCTGCATCTGGAGATAGTGCAGGAACGGCTGTACCGTGAGTTCGGGATGGACGTGATCACGACCGTGCCGAACGTGTCGTACAAGGTTTACACTACTCAGGGACAGGTGATTGACGTGCACAATCCCTCAGGCTTGCCCGCCCCTACGCTGATAGACCACATAGAGGAGCCGTACATCAGGGCTCAGATAATCTCCAAATCCGATTTCTACGGGCCGATAATGAAGCTCTGCCTTGACAAGAGGGGAACGCTCATCGGCCAGCATTATGTCACTGCCGACAGAGTGGAGCTTACCTACGACATTCCGCTTTCGGAAATAGTCTTCGATTTCTACGACAAGCTGAAATCAATCTCAAAGGGCTATGCTTCGTTTGATTACCACATAATCGACTATCGCCCTGCCAGGCTCGTCAAATTAGACATATTGCTGAATGGGGAGCCTGCGGACGCACTTTCTACTTTGATTCATGAAGACCACGCCTACGAGTTCGGGCGCAAAATCTGCCTGAAACTCAAGGACCTGATTCCACGCCAGCAATTCGACATCGCGATTCAGGCGGCGATTGGGGCGAAAATCATCGCCAGGGAGACGGTGCGGCAGGTGCGCAAAGACGTGACTGCGAAATGTTACGGCGGAGACGTGACCAGAAAGCGCAAGCTGCTGGAGAAGCAGAAGGAAGGCAAGAAGAGAATGCGTCAGATAGGTACCGTGCAAGTGCCTCAGAGCGCATTCATGGCTGTTCTAAAGCTTGACTCGTGATGAAAGTGGCCATCATCATAACCACGAAGAATGAAAACGACAAGGCTGCTACTTGTCTGGAAGAGTGTCAGAGGCAGATTGATTCCCTTGCCTCCGATGAGAAATATTCATTTTCCATATTCATGAACACCCAAGGCAGCATGGGCATCGAAAGCACCTGGTCTCATGCGTCTAAAGAGCAGTTTGAATTCTATATATTCATAGATTCTGATCTTTCTTTGATAGAAAATGCCCTTGCCGTATTCTTGGAGAATTCAGAATTCCTTCGGCATAAGGCAATCATTGTCGGGTCCGTTGCCAGGAAAGGAGAACTTGTTTTTGGCGGACGTACCAGAAGAGGAAGGCTCATTGAGCCGGATCCTGTGATTCCGGTGCCTTGCCACCTGTTCGACTTGAATCTGGCTTTCATTCCCGAATATGCTTTCTCGAAGGTCGCAAATCCATCTGACATATTCCATCGCAGCATCTTGGATTATGGCTATGGGGAGAGGTCTGCTAAGGCCGATGTCGCAAGGGTGCTTGCTCCTGGCATATTGGCTGAAACTGCCAGGCAGGCAGAAGTGCCCGATTGGAAGAACGATGAACTGAGCTTCTGGCGGAGGTCGAGCTCATTCCTTGTCAACATCGTTAAAAAGATAATAATGGCTGTGAGAGCTTCAATTTGATGTTTTTTGAGTATATTTATGCCACCAATGCAAAACTAAAAACCTATAAAATATGAAACATCCAAAAATCGGTATTCGTCCAGCCATCGACGGTCGTCAGGGCGGAGTGCGTGAAAGCCTGGAAGAGAAGACCATGACTCTGGCAAAAAATGTTGCTGAGCTGATTTCCAAGAATTTAAAGTATAGGGATGGGACTCCCGTAGAATGTGTCATCGCAGATGGCACTATCGGCCGGGTTGCCGAAAGCGCCGCTTGTGCGGACAAGTTCGAGCGCAGCGGGGTGGGAGGAACCATAACGGTTACTTCTTGCTGGTGCTATGGCTCGGAGACGATGGACATGAATCCATACTGGCCGAAAGCTGTATGGGGCTTCAATGGAACAGAGCGCCCGGGAGCAGTTTACCTCGCAGCCGTTTTGGCGGCACATGCTCAGAAGGGACTGCCTGCTTTCGGGATTTACGGTCACGATGTTCAGGATCTGGAGGATAACTCCATTCCTGAAGATGTCGCCGAGAAGATTCTAAGGTTCGCTCGTGCGGCTGTGGCTGTGGCTGAGATGAGGGGAGAGTCATATCTCTCGATAGGAAGCGTCACCATGGGAATCGCAGGTTCCATCGTAGATTGCAATTTCTTCCAGAAATATCTTGGGATGAGGAATGAAAGCATCGATGAGGTGGAAATCCTAAGAAGGATGGATTTAGGAATATATGATAAGGACGAGTTCCAGAAGGCCATGGAGTGGACTCGCAAGTACTGCATGGCTAACGAAGGCTGGGACAAAAACCGTCCGGAAAAGCAGAAGACTCGCGGCGAGAAAGATAAAGACTGGGAGTTCGTGGTGAAAATGACTCTCATCGTTTATGACCTTCTGCATGGCAACCCGAAGCTCAAGGAGATGGGTTTCAAAGAGGAGTCTCTCGGCCACAATGCCATCGCCGGCGGTTTCCAGGGACAACGCCAGTGGACTGACTGGATGCCGAATGGAGATTTCACCGAGACGCTGGTGAACACGAACTTTGACTGGAACGGTCGCAGGGAGCCTACGATCCTGGCCACCGAGAACGATTCGCTCAACGGAGTGGCAATGCTTCTGGGACATCTGCTTACCAATTTGCCGATGATCTTCTCCGATGTCCGTACCTACTGGAGTCCGGAGTCTGTCAAGAGAGTTACCGGCAAGGAACTTACCGGCAAGGCTGCTCCTGGCATAATCCATCTCATCAATTCCGGCGCGACCACGATTGATGGGTGCGGCCAATGCAGCGACGCAGAGGGCAATCCAGTAATGAAGCCTTTCTGGGAGGTGACGGAAGAGGAGCAGAAACGCTGCCTGGAGCACACGCAGTGGATGCCTGCAGACCGCGACTATTTCCGCGGAGGCGGATTCAGCGTTCACTTCCTGTCGAAGGGCGACTTCCCAGCCACTATGATAAGGGTGAACATCGTGGACGGCCTGGGCCCTGTGCTTCAGTTAGCCGAAGGCTGGGTAGTTGACATCGATCCGGAAATCCACGAGAAACTGGATAAGCGCACCGATCCTACATGGCCTACGACTTGGTTCACGCCGCGTCTCGATCCATCAAAGGATGCGTTCAAGGATGTTTACAGCGTGATGAACAACTGGGGCGCAAATCATGGCGCCATAACATACGGGCACATTGGCGCCGATCTTCTTACCTTGGCTTCCATGCTCAGGATTCCTGTGTGCATGCATAACGTGGCTGACGCTAAGATCTTCCGTCCTTCATGCTGGAATGCATTCGGAATGGATAAGGAAGGCGCTGACTTCCGTGCCTGCAAGAACTTCGGTCCAATCTACAAATAGTCCGGCATGGCTGCTGAAACAAAGAAAGCTTTTCTGAAGGCAGGATTCGTCCTGCCTTTCATGCTGATTACTACATGCTTCGCTCTGTGGGGGTTTGCGAATGACATCACGAACCCGATGGTTAAGGCGTTCTCCAAGATATTCAGGATGAGCGTAACCCAGGGAGCTCTGGTTCAGGTCGCATTCTACGGTGGTTATTTCTGCATGGCTTTTCCCGCCTCTCTGTTCATTAGGAAATTCTCGTACAAGTCCGGAGTC
>Ga0256406_1004562_pt1 | contig 15689 bp, 18 predicted proteins | sample RumenRJG_03DNA_FD_185986 | JGI IMG/M metagenome (GOLD analysis project Ga0256406, IMG submission 185986) | Bovine rumen microbial communities from Lethbridge, Alberta, Canada - RJG_03 | ecosystem: Host-associated > Mammals > Digestive system > Stomach > Rumen | place: Canada: Alberta | collected... | reverse complement strand
GGTTCATCAGATCTTTATCATCTTTACCCTGCAATAACCCTTCTGCCGTCGATTCAGATAAGTTGTACAAGAGGTCAAGCAGGAAATCGTAAGCGCCAACATGAGTATTAAGATTTACATTCGCCTGCTGCCTCATGTAGTCTTTCGCTAAGTCACCCCGAATTTCATCAGCGCCTATAGTAACGCCATGGTTCTTATAATTAGCTGCCACAATATCAACCACATAACGCTCTTTATCCGCTAAGGCATTTAATTTTTCAAGGGTCCCCATGGAAATGAGATAGGATGGATCGGAGATGGGTTTGATTCCGTGATGATTGAGCAGCTTTTCCTGCAGTACAGGTGTATCCGCGATCGTCTTTAACGTATCAAAAATATTTATCTCTTTTTTCGGCGCCATGCCAATCTGCCCCATGGCCGCCTTTAAAAGAAGAAGATCGGATATGGTCCAATTGCCACCAGTCAAATCATAGAAATCTCTGGCAAGGCATACAATCTTTCCCGCATCATCCAAGGCACTATATTCTACGTCATTCAAATTAAGGTATTCGACAGAGGCTTGCCAGGTAAGCAGCTTCACATTCCATTCTACCTTATCCATTCTTACATTAAGGCCGATCATATCCCCACGGGTTTTTAGGATAAAATTTCTAAGAATCACGAACTGCTCTTTAAATTTTTCGTTGACCGCGTCAATAGAAGCATTGAGCTTATTGTTTACTGCCGTAAGCAGGTCGAACGTCATAAGATTTTGTTCGGCCAGCTTCTGCATCGTCACCTGAGAAGCATATTGAGCGGCCCTCATATTGCGATTGATCTTATCCTGAAGCCTTTTATTGCTGCCTGTGATTGCGCCAATGAACCGGCTGAAAAAGCCTTTGCTTGCCAGTTCATGCGATGCATCATCAGCCGCCGTAAGAGCCGACGTACATTCAAAGACAAGACGATTGATTTCTCGACGATTATTCTTGTGGGCGGCGATCACATGATCGATCTGCTTCTCCAGCTCTGTCTGTTCGTCTATGGTAAAAACTTCATTGCCGTCAACGATGGCTAATTGATTGCTATGATTCATGCTCTGTCTCCTCCATATTCAGATTCCCTATCCGTTCCATAACAATTTGATTCATTGAAGTTTCTTGTCCTTAGCTTATTACATGGATGATTTACAGTCAACACGATAAGCCCATAAAGTAAGTGGCCCTGTCAAAAGTTGATTTTTCATTTCTCACGTTAATAAAATCTAGCAAGTCTTTATTATTTTCATTGCTTTTAGATGTATTAAGATACTCAATAAGTTGATAGGAAATCTGATGCATTATGGCTACAAGAGACACCACGTGGTAAACACCGGTGCAAACGGGCATTATATATAAAAGGCGTTCTATAATTGATGCAGGAGCGCCCTTTATCTTAAGTATTCTACAAATCCTTTACCGACAATCATATGCGATATCTTATCAAACCGTACCTATAACCTCTTTTGCATCCACAGTTCCCAATTCTTTATCTTCGCTCCTTTCAGATTTCTCATTGGCCCCATTTTTGCTGAACATACCTTTCGTTTGCGTCGCATGAACCAGTGTCGATTCCACAATGTTGTCAGGCATGAGGAAATTACCATATCTATCCTTACAGGGACCATTCCAGATAATCATGAATGCCGGAAATACGTAACGTTTATGAACATCAAGTTTAATCGGGTCTCCAATCCGAACTGCGCGGACCCTATTGAATTTACTATGACGATGAATTTTTTCAATAAGTATATAGCTCTGTCCCTCGGGTGTCATATAACGACCATACTGGTTTCCGGAATCCGAAAGCTTAATCCCTTTGTACAGTATTTCTTCTGTTACCCGAGGAACAGATGAATCCAGTAATGCTTCCACAGGCTTTTCAGCTGCTATGATTTCATTTCCATTTGCTTCTTCTTGCGTATCATCAGCATTTACAAAATACATTTCATAAAAACTAGTACTTGTCTGAAATCCGGAGCCAACGCCGATTTTCACAATTGAAAGAAGAGAATTACTTAAGATAGGTATCTCCACTTCATTTTCTTTATAAGATATAATGCCCAGCCCCAGACCCGGCTTTACCAGCATAGCAATATTGAGCGAATTATCGTTAAAAAGATTCACATAATTCCCTTTGAAGATATCTTTCTTAATAGAGTCCTTGATTTCTTCAACATCGACCTGCTTTTTCGGAAAATTCTGAAATGCCTTAATAATACCAAATCCTGAAACCTGTCGAAACATCACCTTTACATTTGCCATCATTGCTTCCTCCTTATGCCTCGCCCAAACCATTTATCCCTCAGATTTAATTTCTGCAATAGAGTGTGGTGATACTTTGAGTGCCTTGGATAAGACTCTGACTGTCCTGACAGAGCTGTGCCCAGTTCTTTTAATACGAATCAGGGTATTATAGTTAATTCCGGACTTTTCTGCCAGATCCGTATAATTGAAAAATCTCTGATTGAGAAGGCCATTTAAAGCCTCCACATCCACAATCACTTGATTCTTTTTCTTCATTTTTTCTCGCCTCTTTTGCATTTTTAGAATCATTTTCTTTATATTACTGCCACTTTAAGAATAAGTCAAATAAAAAATGAGTAAAATAGAAAACTTAGCAAAAGAAAGCATCATATTAAGAATCAATTTCAAGCAAAATTTGTATTTCAACTATATTCCTGCTATCATAAAGATATATTTTATAGGTATTATGGTGTATTATTTGATCCACCACGAATAATTTCAGAAAATGAGGTCTTTGATGATGTCTGTTTTTGGTGAGAACCTAAAAAAATACCGTATCAAGGCTGGCTACAAATCTGCAAGAGCCTTTGCAGAAGCTTTAGGAATCGGAACCACGCAGTACCGGAATTACGAGGTTAAAGGCAGTGAGCCTAAATTCGACACTTTAATCAAAATAGCTGATAAGCTTGGGATAACTGTTGATACTCTCTTGGGCCATACCGCTGCATTTCCCGAAGATGACTGGCTTCTGACCATTCAAACGGCACTGAAGGACAGGGATATGGAAATTGTGGATCAATCAGAAACAGATATTGTCATCCGAATTCCTGCCTTAAACCTGACATCTTCGATTCCCAAAAATATCCTGGAAAATATTCTCCAAACTGCCCGGGAGCACGCAGTGGATGACCAAATCTATAACGACATTCTCAAGGAATTGAAAGATACCATCCTCGCTTATGCCCTAACTACAAAAATGGAAGCCTTGCCGCCAAAAGCAAAGAAAACGCTGGAAAAATTCGGTTATGTTAATTCTAAATAATACAAATCTACACGACTCAGTAATAGATGCATATAGACTGGCTTCAGATTTTTTATTTAAATTACGGAATCTAAAAAGGCAGGAACAAAACGTTCCTGCCTTTTTGAGCGATAATTTGTCACAAATTGTGATAAATTGTGATAAATTGGCACAATTTGACGTCATTCAATACGAGAGCTATAGTAGAGTGAAGATATACACTGGGAAATCTTTGATGGCGGACCTCCACCAGCATGACAAACATCTTCCTTGCATCGTATCTGATTTGAATACTAAAAACGATAATCTTATAGATATCCACTCTGATATATTCTCCTGTAATTACCTAAAGAATCTGAAAGCGTAGGTAGATAAGCATGGCCTGGATTTTGAAACAACTAAGAGAGTCAAAAGGTAAAACCATTGATAATATGGCTTTACTCCTTGGCATGGAACCAAACGAATACGCTTACTGCGAGAACCGGCCATTTGAATTTGATTTTACTCAGGCTTATGAAATAAGCCGTATCCTGGGCGTTGATTTTGATGAAATCAATTGGGCAGAGGATATTGAAGCGGAGCTTGAAAGAAGAAAAAGGCTATGATTTATACTCTCATGCAAAAAGATGAGCCGGTAATGAAATTAGATATTAACGAGAAGTATGGAAGAGTAAAAGAAGTAATCCAAATTGAAACCCCAGAAAGACTGCCATTGTCAGTTATTTATAAAGATGAAAATGATTCACTGGAAGAATCTGTTGAACGCTGGATGCGTTATCGTAATGTACCCAAGACTCGTGAAGGCTTAGAAACTTTCCTCAAAAGATTTCAAGGAGATCCTATACAGGAGATGTCTTTGAAAAGCCTTGGGCTGAATCTTTCAGATCAGTATTGGTTTAAACCCGAAGGGGGACAGTTTAACTGGGAAAGAATAAATTTCTTTCAAAATGATTTCACTGGGAAACCTCTTGAAATGAGCTTTGAATCCGAAGAACCAGGACCTGATTATAGCTCCAATGGAGATCTCGCTAAGTACTGGACCATAGAAAACGAAGAAAGGGTATTGCTGAAGGCTGGAAAGGGACCATTATATCAACAGCCAATTAATGAAGTCATTGCAGATAAGCTGTTAACGAAGGCAGGAATTCCACATGTAAAATATTCACTGAACATGATTGATGGAACTCCCTGGTCTAAATGCCCAACTTTCGTAAACGGAACTACCGAATACATACCGGCATATGAAATTCTGAACGTCGTAAAAAATGAAGAAAATGAGGAACCTTACAATCATTTCATGAGATGTATGGAAGCCCTAGAAATTCCTGTGGCAAAAAAAAAATAGATACAATGTTGCAGTTTGACTATCTTATCAAAAACAAAGATCGCCATTATGGTAATTTTGGCTTTATTCGTAATGTGGACACATTGGAGTTCACAGGCTTAGCTCCTCTTTTTGACAATGGTAATTCCCTATGGTTTGATAAACATGTTACCCAGATAAATCAGTACAAGCAGCCAGCACTGCCATTTGCTCAGAAGCAAGAAAAACAGTTAAAGAAAACCGGCCAACAAATAGATTGGCTTAAAAAGCTGGACGATGATTTTGTTCGAGAAACTATAATAACTGAAATGGGTAAAAGCACATATCTTGATAATGAAAGAGCTATGAAAATAGCTGACATGGTATTGGCGGTGAAGAATAATTCGGAAAAGGCCCTTTCGTAACCGAAAAAAAGCTGGCGGAGCACCAGCTTAAAAATTAAACATCTATAATATTGTTCAGTGTGCAATTATTGCATAAACGGAAAAATGAGTAGAGTCAATTTTTTTCATGAATATTTACTGGCAAGAAAAGCCTTATTTCTGATGAATTTATTTACTTTTCTGTATTGAAATACCGTATTAGTTCCGATAAATCGGCGTTATCGGAACTAATTATTTTATCCAATCCCTAATTCCCTACTTCAATCTACCTCCAAGCCCAGATCCTTCTTTAGCTCATCCAAACTGTGGGATCCTTTGATTTCTTTGTTCGTAGCAATCCGATTGCCTTCTTTGATTGCAGCTTTAGTAGTCTTATTTGGTTTTTCTCTTTTCCCCTCTTTAGTCCTACGCTTATATTTAGTCTCTTTCTTTTTGTTTTCAGCTTTTCTTTTTACCATACTATTTTCCCTCCCTTTTTTTCCCCCCAGAATAAAAATCAGCTCAAATCAAAACCGTACATGGAACCTGCCGTAAGTGCAGCGTTTTCTTTTTCATCAAACAGCTATTTCATAGTATATCAGGATAAGTTATCCAATAGGAAGTAAAATATAAGATTCTGAAAAGTGCAGGAGCAAATAGCTCATGCCTTTTTTGTGTCGATATGTCACAATTTGTGATAAAATGTAACAAGTTGTGACAATTTATCACAAATACCTATGATCACCGATTAATATTATTAGTATTTAAAATTCCCAAAGGCTCATTTTTATTCACTTTAGTGGATTCAAAATGAGCCTTTCAAGATTCCAAGAGAGTGGAAGAAGCTTTTTCTCTCCCAATATTTAACCTAAAAATCTGCCGTCATGACTGATATTAATACTTCGATCTAATGCCCATAACAGCACCCTCATACGTGGGATGTGGACCAGAAAGGTTTATCATATATTCTGCCGCAGAACCTGAATATAAAGATTCCAATGGAAGTTCTCCACTTTCCTGGAATAATACTGCTCCATTACTAGAATCATATGCTGCCAAGGACTGAGGAATAACACTAAATACCCCTTTATTCCTAATAACCACATCGGAGATAACATATGAATTATATAGGCCGGTTCTTTCTTCAGTTTTAAAGGTTTTGGAATCTAAAGGTACAACCTTTCCTTTTATCTCAAAACTCCCCCAAGTCACATATTCATTAGACTGGCCTTGATCTCCTGCATGGCTATGACAGTAATACACCTTAAAATACCTATAACTTCCATATGATGACTTCATTATTCCCAGATGATTAAGAATTAATGGGTCTCTTGCATAGTTATAATCTAATGGCAGTGTGAATTCACCGAGATACTGCCAATCTTCTGCATAGGAGTGACAAGTACCTGCTACTGCAAACGCAAATAAAAATGCCAGCATTTTCTTCAACATAATAACTCCATAACTCCCTTTCCCATCATATTTCTTTCATCAAGCGCCCGGCCAATTCATCTAACTTTTCTTTAAATGGATGATTCTCAGCTTAATTATAAGCCAAAAGCCGAACCTTGCTTATCATCTCCACATCTGAGTCTGCCAGAATAGCAAAGGAATAATCCTTTTCCCTGCAAAAGCAGAAATGAAATCGTCCTTCATCTAAACTGACAGTCCAGCCGAGTCCACCAGCTATATTCTTTACATCTTGATAGGTCATACAATACTACAATAACTCTTCAACCATTCAGCAACGATTTCTATCTGCACAAAGCCAATCACATGGCAATCCTATGATTTGAAAGTGTTAAAATGCACTAATACCATGCCATATGATACATGTACAGAACATCATAAGCAACTGAAAGAAAAGGCAACCGTATTCAACGATTGCCAGATAACGGCATATGGATGCTTCTGCAATAAATTCCTCTTCGATTCCTCACGTTAAAGCCGTCTCAGATGTGATTCTTTTTATTTTACCACTAATAACTCCCGCTGCTGCTTTGAACTGTCTACAGACGTATTCAGTTATTTAAACTGCCACCTATACACATTACAGACAGCTTCTATTTCAAGTTACTTACAAATATGGTCGAAGATATATTGAAGCGCCTCTTTAGCCTGCTGATATCTCTCTTCAGTACCACTTAAAATAACACTATTTTCGCTAGTACGCTCAGCTTTATCACTGCCAATACTCAGTGGACTGTTAGCGGTTTCAAATTCAATATACCCATTAAGAACGGTAGACTTCAACTTAGCCTGTATGGCTATTATGGATTTGAAGGGGATAACTTTGAAATTGTTATCTCCCAAATTCCATAATCCGCCTCCGGTCTTATCAATCACAACTGCATTCTCATGTACATAAAGATTAGCGCCACGGCAATCAACAGCATATAACTCCTTCCCAAGAAACTCACGTACCGGGCTTGGACGCATCCCTTCAGATGAAGTATTGCTCCCTTTAACCGAATCAAATAAACCCATGATTAAGCCTCCTTACCTTCTCTTCATATCCCTGCTGCACCCTTTGTCATATACAATAGAAATACTGCAGGAATCACGCCTATATTGGATTACTCCTCGTCATCAATGATATATCCGCTTTCCATTCCTTTATTGGAGTTATAGAAATGGAACTCATCGTCAGCCAGGCTCCTTATTAGCTTATCTGTTGCGTCCATGTTGAGGATATTCCCATATCCGTTTACCCAACGAATTGTATATGGCACATTCAGAATAACGCTTCGCGGGAAAGCATAGTAAACGAGGCCGAAGCTATGCGGCATCAAATCCTCAATTTCTTTTGGCATAGGTACAGGGCGTATGATTGTACCATCTTTGTCTATAACTAGTCTTTGTGTAGGCAATTGGGGAGCAATGGCACCACCGCCAAACAGAACGCTGCCACCTTCCCTGGAAAAATCAGTCCATGTGGCTACATAAACCAAGTCGTTATATTTTTCCATGATGGATTCAAAATCTGCCGGAACATCCAGCAATCTCTTTTCACCTGTAAAAGAAATGTAACTGACAATCATTCTAGGAGTGACTAAGGAAATAGAGTTGGTAGATGCTTTGCGCCACTGTCTACTGAACAGATCAGGGTTTTCCTGATTCCCGTTGGATTTAAAGGATTTTCCTTCTTCCCAATATTCAGAATAAGTCTGCGGAGTTACATCCTGGAAGCTAACTGGCTTTGCCTTGTTCAAGGAGAGCCCCGGAATAGCCGCATAAACTGAACCCGCTGATAATGCCGACGCAAGGAGAGTTGCAATGAGTAACTTTTTCATAATTTATACCTCCCACCTGATTGTTTCCAACTGCTTAAAATTTTCTTCCTTCTAAATTTCCACCGATTAGCTTGTTGCCTCTATAAAAACAGGTATGATGCTGTCCAGTTCTAGGCGTACCTTTTTGTTTCTGGCCACAGTGATTTTTATTATTATTGTTATCGTCTGTATACCGTAAAGAATACGCCTGATAAATTCCTTTGAGCATTTCTTTGCTAACTTCAACATTGATAACCTTACTAATTGTTTCCCATACTTAATATCCCAGCAAGCCTGGACATTATATTCAGCATTACCACTGATTCTTTCTATTCAAATATTCAATATAATCCGGCTTAAGTTCAATGTAACAGCTTCCAAATGCGCCAGCAGTTAATTCATACGGCTTGAACACCACACATACTACTCCGCCACCAGTCAAAAAATAATTAGTCGGAACTTTCTTTAAAGGGGATTTCCACATGTTTTCAGATTTTAGCTTATTACCTTTTTGATCATAACTGTGTCCCCACCTATATTGCTCCAAATCGGAAGGAGTAACATGAACATAATTATCCAGAGGGATTCTCTCCCCTGTATTCTTATCATAAACGAGGTCAAGACTTTTAGAATGATTACCACAGGCACCGTATGGCAGGCGAAGTTGATACAAGGAAATGGAAAGAACGTCATTATCCTCATAATGGACAGTATAATACTCTTTACAGATGTAATATTTACCATCCTGGAAGTCTATCCGCAGCTGCTCTAAATAATCATTAAGGTCCGCATTGATAGAATTCTGGGCTTCCGCATTGCCTTCAATAGAAACTATAGGATATGTGACTTCCCAATTTGTACCAGACTCCTGTCCGCTGCTTACCGCTGCATAGGATGGGAATACACTAAGCGAACCAGCAACAAAAAGAGCACATAAAAACTTTTTCATTTTCATACCTCCCTCAATCCGAAATTTCTTCTATAGATGATGCAGTCCTCATTCAGAATTATCACTCATCTGTATTATAGCAAAGCAAAGCGACAATCTATGTCCTCTTAAAAGATATTTTTCTTTCCACTTCTGCTTTTCCTTATGCCAGGAAACACCTCTCACTCCGGATTTACTTCTGGAGGTAAGTTTTTCAGAAGTCACCTGTGCAATTGGTTCCTTCGAACAGAAAGTTCTCTTTAGCCTTTTGGGCTCCTTCTCTCAGCATGCATCCGTAGGGTAAAATATTTTCTCTCAGCAGAATCACATTTCTAAATTCACCACACAACTATATTGTATCGCCGATTAAATTCATAGTATACCCCTGTTCTTAATTCATATAAATCATGTTGCCCGCTATGATTCATTGTAATAAAAACAGCCACACAGAAACTATGTGTTTCCATGCGGCTATTTAAGTTCCAGTAAATAGAATAGCTATATTTTTAGTTCTTGAATCCAAGCATTAACCATTACATACTACCTTTGACGCCCGATGACTTGCTGTTGGAATTTTTTCATTTCCTTTTGAAGGCTATTGGATGTCACTCTTTTTTCCAAAGGGATTTCCGGATGCTGTTCATAATAATGCTGGATTTCTTTAGCATAGTCACTCATCAGCTGCTCATACTTTGAATATGGAAAGGCCCTCTCCTTTCCATCATCAAACTTCAAGAAGATACATCTTGGTCTTGTGCGAATATTTATGCCCCAATAGATATGAATTATCTTCTTGTTGTGTTCACTTTGAACCCTCTCAATTTTTGCTGCCTTGGATAGATTGGTCGTATTACTTTTTACAGTCTTAGAAAGTGCATCTTTATTGGAGCCTTTATCCAAATCTCTATCAACTACTTTAGCTGTGAGTTCAGCTGCCATATTTTGTTTCTCTAATTGTAAGAGCTTCTTTTCCACTTCCAGCTGGTGATTAGCCTTTGCAAATTCATCATCCAATTTTTGGCATTCCTTTAAATACAAATCTCTTGAAGCAATCAGTTGATTATATTGCTTGACCCTCTCATTGCGTTCATATCGAGGACCTTTCAGGCCTGTGCGATTAAGTTTAATGTAATCTTTGTACCCCACCTTAATTTGGGGAAGTCGATTACTGCCCTGATCTTTTAACGAACGGGAATCAACTCTCACATTTTGTCCGGCTAATTCTAGTGCATTATTTGTAGCTATCTCCCAACTTTTACGTTTATCAATCAGCCATGCCTTTCGATTGGATCCTGTAATCATCCTATCTTTTGAATATCCGGACCGTTGCTTACAATAGTGTTCAGCATCCGGTTCCGGCTTATTCCCATCAATCCTACGCTCACAAAAAAATATATGAACATGGGGGTTATTGTTTTTGTGATGAATGGCAGCTGAATACGCATGGTCCTTTAAATTATCGTCGCACCATTTCTTCGTATATAGAAGTTGCTGTTCATTAGTCAATTCATTCGGGAGCGCCAATTCAATCGTTCTTCCACGACTTTGTCCAGCCTTTTCATGAGTCTCTATCGTTTTCCAAAATTGCCTTCCGCTTGTAGCCCAGGATGGTAAATTCCCAGACCAGTCTGCTACCAATTCCTCCGCTTTCTTACCGGTTGAATACTTCCCCTGTCGAGCAATGTAATCAAATTTCAAATCGGCATGGGCCTTCACTACTTTGAGGGAAAAGTGATAGATCGCCATTTTGATAGCCTCCAATAAAGTGACGTTTTTAACAAATCATTCGATAGATGATTTCATTTTTGATGAATCAACCCCCCCCGGAGGGCGCGCGTGCAACTCGTTCCGAGTTGCCTAAGCGCGCATTCCCAGCTTTTCTCTCTCCAGGTACATCTGTCTGGCAACGTCTATATGAACAAAATCACTGGTTCTGAATTACTCTGTTAAACTAACCCACCGCTAACAACTCTGAATCTTTGATCAGGATCATCCTCTACCTCAAGATATTTCTGCCACAACCATTTTCTATTTGTTGTAAACAACATTCCCGGTTGTTTGGAAAATGGCTCTCCAGCCGAACAATAGGCGGGAGTGATGTAGTACATAAAAAAATCCTTGAAAAGACTAACGTTATAGGCATCTAAGTCAACGCCATAACTATCTAACACCATTTTTCCAACCTCTACTGTCACAGGATCCAAGGCATATATCGCACTACCCGCATCCAACTTGAAATTCGGATCTTCCTTATGCATAATTCTTTCTATTTCCAACGCGCCTTCAATTAAGCGTTGAAAACGCTGCTTCCTCTTTTCCTTATCCAGTTCTTTCTGTATCGCTTTCGCTTGAGCCACACTTCTATTCAGCTTGTCTTGATAATCCTTCCGCTGCTGTCCAATTTTAGCAATTTTCTTTTGAAGACGCATAATATTTTCTGCATGACTAGCCATGATGTGATTTCTCCTTTATCCAATGAAACTAGAATTTAAAGCATCACAATTAGAATTCTTCATAATCATATGCTCGCTTTCCCACCATGATTTCAAATAGGGGTGGGTTTTATCCCAATTTGCAAGACTAGCATTATATCTGTTTAAATCACTTATTGCTAGATTCCGCAATGCTTCGCAATTATCAGCAGCATCATCGGTCAATTTTCCCACCTTATCCAAATAGCTCCAACAGGCATTTACAGTTTCTAATGAAACCTTACTTTCCAAAATCCTCTCTTTCAAATAATCATATGCAAACATGCCATGAATTCTATCCTCGATAATGGACTCCATCACAATACCAATCCTTTCTTTTTCATCGACTTGATTCAGAATCCAATCTCGTTCATATTGATTCCACGAAAAAATAACGATATCTGGGTTCTTAGAATTATCCAAATCATCAATACTATCATGAGATTCAGCAATTGGTGACATTACCATAGCCCCATCATGCATATCGTCAAGGATTTTCCTTTTCAGATAGTTTGTAATTTCATCATAAGACCCACATTCGTGGCAAAAATATCCCGAATTTCCCGCGGCATCCTGAAACCGGTTGAACATTTTCTTTCGCAATAAATTCCCGTTTGCATTATAAATACTTATGCAAATAAAAGGAAATGTAAATCCATATGTATAGTTCTTGATGAATTTTTCCATTTTACTCATAATAATCATCCTTTCATAATCGCCAACTGTGCTTCTCGGTTAAAAATTCAATAATTCTACATAGCATTCACCTCCCTGCCATGGTATCAGATATATCTGGGCAGCTTTTTTTACCACTAGTCTTTGTCTAGATTAAATAAGCAAATCGTTCGAATTTACCGGTATGTCATGGATTTATGCTAATGGTAATTTTGACCACTAGCCTCCTTTAGCCCTTGACAAATATGTAAATTGAAGTTTCTCATTGATTATTGACTGATTTTATCAGGAGTTTCTCTATATTAGGCTTAAAATTCTCAATAATGAAATAGTATTTTTTTCTCTACTACCCCTAGTTGCATAAGCCACCATTATGTATTTAGCGTATATTCTGAATTCCTTTTAGGATGCACCAGGCGCCTTTTTAATTGAATTGCCTGTTCCTCTGTAATACTCTGCCAGCGATAAGATTCTTTAAAAACGCTTTTTTCCTTGTAGCACTTATTTCCGTCTACCACTAAATCCCAAAAACCGAACGCTACAAGTACTTTCCTATCTGAATAAAAAGTCTTTCGATCCCAGTTTTTATATTTTCGACCTTTGACAGCTAATGCAAAATTCAAATAAAAACAATCTTCGGTGACCTTGTCATAGTCGGCCCAACGAGTAGTCGGTGTCAAATTCGAATTATTGTTTCTCTGTGCTGCGATTCCGGACTTAAACTTTGTTCTAAACGAAAATAAATAAAGATTCTGTTGTTTTTGAGTCAAAGCATTCCACGCCGGAGAATCCTGTAGCTCCCATGAAAGAATGTCATAGGACGCATTAGGTTTTGATGCTTGATATCTTTGAAGGCCTGTCCATTTTTTTTGCATGATAATACCTCCCATGTGGAGGGCAATCATCTATGTTCTTGACTTTTTCAGCGTTTTTCGCTATACTCAAGTTGATATATAGGATGATATTCCTCATTATTTGAAGAGGCCGTTGGCAGACGGTCTCTTTTTAGTTATTATGACAATTAGTTTCAAAATTTTTAATCATGGCATTAAGTGTTTTTACGGCTTCGGATTCCATACTTGGCAAAAGTGCGGCATATACATTTGCAGTAACAGATGTAGAACTATGTCCCAAGCGAGATGATACTACCTTAATGTTGACGCCACGTTCCAGTAATAGAGTTGCATGCGTTTTTCGGAGTGTATGAAAGACAGTTCCTTTTGGAAGCCTTGCCGCTTGTACGATTTTATGCCAATATCGCTTATAGAAATTAGTCGTACTGACAAATCCACCCCAAGCATTCGTTAGGACCAAATCATTATCTTCCCAAAGATTTGCGAGTAATTCACCATACTTCTCTTGCTCAAACTTCCAATCCTGAAGTATTTTCATCACTTGAATTGGCAAAGTAATGAACCTATAGCTTGATCTCGTCTTGACATCCTCTAGAATTGTTCCTCGTCTGGTGGTAGATAATGAATGCGCTATCAAGATGCCTGATTTACCATAATTTACACAATCCCATTTGAGTCCCAAGAGCTCGCCTAAGCGACAACCGGAATAAACTGCGAGATAAATCATTACTTTTACTTTATGCCGATTATAGATTTGAGATGCGGTCTCTTGATGAACGCCACGCTGCCCTAAAAAAACGTACTCTCCTTTATCAACAACATTGAGCAATCGCCCTACCTCTTCTTCATTAAGAGCTATAATCTTTTCATAGGGCTGATGAATCGGTCGTGTAAGTTTTGCAATATTACGACTGATATAACCTTGATCATAGGCAGCCCCTAGAAGGATGATAAGACGCCTACGAAGATCATTAGCCGTACGAGGTGCATGATCCTCGGCATAGTCATTGATGAGTTGCTGACAATCCATTAGAGTTATTCTCTTCAATTTTTTGTTTCCCAAAATTGGTATTATCAATTTATTAACGGCTCGTTCATAATCAAGGTAAGTTCTGAGTCGTACGGTTGGCTTCTTTTGATTAAGCCAAATTACAGCAAAAGACTTCAGTGTCATATCGCCATTTTGTATTCCGGATTGCTGCTCAAGATGCCATGCCTGGACCTTTTGACGCAATTGTTTCTTATCCTTAGACGTAATCGTTTTCACTTTGGAACTTCCATCATCGGCTATATACCTCTGCCGATATCGATATAGGCCATTATGTATATCATAATTTCCCTCACCGTTTCCACGTCTTTTAAAACCTTTCTTAGTCATCTAAATTCACCTTCTTCGAATCTTCAATTTGCCGTTCTACCCAACCGTTAGGTACAAAATATAATTTGACTCCAAACTGTCTGGCAGGGATTTCATGGTTATGAATTAACTTCATCAGACTGGCTTTTGATATTTTGTTGCTAAATAGAACTTCTCTAACTTCACTTGGCGTCCACCATATCTTACCTATACTTCGGAGCTGTTCATTCCTCATATTATCCATTTTCACTACCTCCTTGCATTTTATGCTATAATTCACTAAAATAAACATAAAAGACTTAACAGAGCCATGTGTCTGTTTTAATCAGATATAGTTTAACAGACACATGGAACTTTTTCAAGTGAAAATGGAGCTTTTTATGAAAAAGATAACTGAAAGGCCATTATGGGCACAAAACATCGTAAAATATCGTAAATTAGCTAAACTCACTCAGAGTAAATTGGCTGAAAAGATTGGCATATTAGATGTAACCCTTCGCAAATATGAATTAGGAATCAGAACCCCTTCTTTTGTCACTATTTCCAAAATTGCTCAAATCCTGAATGTAAGTCCCTACGATATAATGGACACAGATAGTCGACCTGATGAAAGTCTTGAAGAAATGGCCTATATTGATAAACAGTTCGCCTTAATGACAAAGTATCTACCAACAGACTATGAAATTCTCGATAACGGACATGATACTGGGCAATCATCTGATAATATAGAAATTGTATTTACTGGAGGAACTGTTCCCATATCCGTCGGTTATAAAAAAACGGAATTAATCATGGACATTTCAAAAATAAAGGAAGAATTGCAAAGGCAATATGATACAGAATTGAAGGAACATCTTAATAAGCTATATCATCAAATTGTATTCTCCAAAAATAAATTGAAAAAATAAAAAAAAGAGGGTAGTTAGTGGGTACTTAATTAACTAACCCTCTTTTTTAATCCGGTCAATACAATTTACTATGACAAGTAAAAAAAGCCAAGAAGCTAGATTTAATCCAACTTCCAGGCCTTTTTATTTCATGGAGCCGGCAACAGGATTTGAACCTGCGACCTACGCATTACGAATGCGCCGCTCTACCAGCTGAGCTATACCGGCATGAACATATATATATTACAGGACGCCCCTGTATTTGTCAAACTCT
>Ga0256406_1004561_pt1 | contig 15689 bp, 14 predicted proteins | sample RumenRJG_03DNA_FD_185986 | JGI IMG/M metagenome (GOLD analysis project Ga0256406, IMG submission 185986) | Bovine rumen microbial communities from Lethbridge, Alberta, Canada - RJG_03 | ecosystem: Host-associated > Mammals > Digestive system > Stomach > Rumen | place: Canada: Alberta | collected... | reverse complement strand
CTATACTCATAGTAGTGACCTCCCCATGTATTGTGGTAAACCTTCAACAATGTTGCTTGATACCTTTATTGTATGACAGGCGAATCCAAGATGCTACATGTTGGAGGTCACTTCATATTATCTACGATTGTAACAAGAATGCCTGTAAAAAATCCGTAGGGGCGTGCATTAAAACGGGGAAAGGATTGCCTTTCCAGCCTGCCTATCCGCCCTTTTCAAGGGCGGGGGACCAGCCGCATGGCTGGTGGTGGGTTCTGAGTATTGAAAGGCAAAATATCGCCCGGTGCGCCCGTTTCCTGGCTCATAACCCTAATTTGCTCTGTCAAAGGAGGATTTTTTGTATGTCCCTGGTTTACTGTGTGGAAGACGATGAAAACATCCGGGAGCTGGTGCGCTACGCCCTGTGCAGCCAGAAGTTCCAGGCGGAAGCCTTTCCCGATGGTCCCTCTTTCTGGAAGGCCATGGAGGAAAAGAAACCCGACCTGGTGCTGCTGGACATCATGCTGCCCGGGGAAAGCGGCCTGGATATCCTGAAGAAGCTCCGCGGCCAGCCGGCCACCGCCGGCCTGCCCATCATCATGCTCACGGCCCGCACCAGCGAATATGATGTGGTCACCGGACTGGATGCCGGTGCCGACGACTATATTTCCAAGCCCTTCGGCATCATGGAGCTCTTGAGCCGGGTGAAGGCCGTACTGCGCCGGGGCGGCATGCAGAAGCCCCAGAACCAGGATCTGCTGGTGTGCGGCGACATCACCATGGACCTGAAGAAACACCAGGTCACCACGAACGGCAAGCCCTGCGTGCTCACCGTAAAGGAATTCGACCTGCTCCACTACCTGATGGCCAACATGGGCATCGTGCTCAGCCGGGACCAGATCATGGAAGCGGTGTGGGACTTCTCCTACGCCGGCGAAAGCCGCACCATCGACATGCACATCCGGAGCCTGCGGCAGAAGCTGGGCCCCGCCGGCAAAGTCATCCAGACCGTCCGGGGCGTAGGGTACCGGATCCAGTAGGAGGGTTCCCATGAAGAAGCGGATTTATCTCCATCTGTTCCTGGTGGGACTGGTCTGCATCCTGGTCACGGCCCTGGTGTGCGCCTTTGCCTCCTGGCAGACCACGAAACAGCAGACCCTGTACGACCTGCAGCAGACGGCCCAGGTGCTGGGGCTGGAAATGGATGCCCATGACGACCACTTCCGCATCGTGCGCCGGGCGGCCAAGGCGGCCCCCGATCTGCGGTTCACCTGGATCCGGAAGGATGGCAAAGTCCTGTACGATTCCTACGAGCCGGCCGAAAATATGCCCAACCACAAGGACCGTCCGGAAGTGGCTTCCGCCATCGGCGAAGGCCAGGGCGTGGATGCCCGGCACTCTGCCACCGTGGGTGAAGTGACCCTGTACGCGGCCCAGAAACTGCAGGATGGCAGCATCCTGCGGGTGGCCCGGACCCAGACGGAACTGTTCCGGCCCCTGGAGCAGCTGCTGCCCTGGTGGATCGTTTCCCTGCTGCTGCTCATCGCCATCTGCCAGTTCACCGTGCGCAGGCTAACCCAGGGCCTGCTGGATCCCCTGGAACAGGCCACCCGGTATCTGTCCCAGATCGGCCAGGGCGACACCACAGAAGAAGAAAAACAGCTGTTCCACACGTCCTATCCGGAGCTGCTGCCCTTCCTGGCCACCATCGACCGTCAGGGCAAACAGCTGAGCAAGAGCCTGCATCAGCTGGAGCAGGACCGGAACACCATGAAGCGGATCACCGACAACCTGAAGGAAGGGGTAATCCTGCTGGACGACCAGATGCGCATCCAGTGGATCAACGCCTGGGGCCTGCAGCTGCTGCAGAAGGACGAAAGCCTGTCTCCGTTCCGTCAGCAGCTGCTGGGCAAGTTCCTCATGCCCCTGCTGCCCGAGGGAGCCCGCCTGTCCACAGAACGGACGAAAGTGAACAAACCGGATACCTGGACCATGAAACTGCGCAAGCGGCAGTACCAGCTGACCCTGCGTCCCCTGGAGCCGCCCCAGGAACGGGCTACCCGCATCCTGATCATCATGGACATCACAGAAGAACGGGAGCGGGAACAGCTGCGGCGGGACTTCACGGCCAACGTGACCCACGAGCTGAAGACGCCGCTCACGTCCATCAGCGGCTTTGCCGAACTGATGGCGGCGGGCATGTACCAGAAGAAGGAAGACATCACCCATTTCGGCCACCTGATCTGCCAGGAAGCCAAGCGCCTGCTGGAAATGATCAACAGCATCATCTTCCTGTCCCGCATCGAGGAAGTCCAGGCGGATGCCCTGCAGGAAGCCGTCCCTCTGGGCGGGCTCATCCGTTCTGTGGTGGAATTCATGGAACCCTTCTGCAAGGATAAAAAGGTAACCATCCACTGCAAGCTCACGGAAGATAAGGTGCGGGGCAGCAGCAGCATGCTCCGGGAGATGGCCATGAACCTGATCGACAACGGGGTGAAATACAACCGGCCCGGCGGCCATGTGTACGTGACCATGTGGCGGGATGCAGGCCAGCACCAGGTGGTGCTCACCGTGCGGGATACGGGCATCGGCATCCCGGAGGATGTGCAGGAGCGGGTGTTCGAGCGCTTCTACCGGGTGGACGAGAGCCGCAACAAAAAGAGTGGCGGCAGCGGTCTGGGGCTCAGCATCGTAAAGCACATCGTGGAGCAGCACAGAGGGACCATAGAAATGACCAGCCGGGTCAACGAAGGCACTACATTTGTGATCCGGCTGCCGGAAGCATAAAAAATAAGGGAGCGGTTGTACGCTCCCTTATTTTTTGTCACTAGTCTCTAGTCACTAGTCAGCAGCCGATGGAAGCCAGCTGACGCTGGCCTTGAATATAATAAAATGAGCCAACGGCGAATTTTATCCTTTTGCGTATGACGTATGACCTATGACGTATGACGTCTTATTAGTCTACAATTTTCCGTTCATACGGGTCGCTGCTGATCCCTTTGGCCAGGATTTCCTTGGCCCATTCCTGGGCGCAGAACAGGGAGTGGTCCTTGTAGTTGCCACATTCCTTCTTCTTCGTGCCCGGTACCTGGTCCCAGGTGGTCTTCGTGACCAGTTCCAGGGCTTCCTTCAGTGCCTTGGCCACTTCCGTGGTGGGATGGGTGCCCCAGCACAGCAGATGGAACCCGGTGCGGCAGCCGAACGGCGAGCAGTCCAGATACCCTTTGATGCGGGGCCGCAGGTACAGGGCCAGCAGATGTTCCAGGGTATGCATGCCCGCCGTGGGGATTTCCTGCACGTTGGGCTGGGCCAGACGGATATCATAGTTGGACACGATGTCCCCGTGTTCCCCGGTTTCCTGGGAGATCAGCCGCACATACGGTGCCTTCACCTTCGTATGATCCAAAGTAAAACTTTCAATGATGACTTTTTCCATGCTTCCAAATCCTCCTCAGTTGTGTCCCCCTGAAAGGGGGAAAGGACCCGCTTGCGGGTAGGGGGTCCCTCATTGGATGTATGACCCCTCCACCAGCCATTCGGCTGGTCCCCCTCCCCTTTCAGGGGAGGACAAAGTTATACTAAAAGGGTGCTGCGCAGCAGCACCCTTTTATTTTACACCTCTGTGGACGGTTTGTCCCGGTTGGCGATCCGTTTCTTGTATTCTTCCTTCACGAAATTGGTCTCCAGCATGCTGATTTCCTGGACCGTGGCCACCCCGTGGCGCAGGTTCTCTTCCAGGAACGGATACAGAAGCTCAATCTGTTCCTTCTTGTCGATGATGGTGATGATCACCGGCAGGTTGATGGCTTCCGATACGCTGATGAACAGCCGGCGTTCCTTGCCCCGGACACGGCTCCCATAGCCCTGAGTACCCCGCAGCATGGTGCAGCCGGCAATCTTGTATTTGCCGCAGAGATCAAAGATAGCCTTGTAGAACGGTTTGTCTTTGTAGAAGAAGTCTTCCCCTACATAGATGGTCAGTTTGGTCAAGTTCAAGAATTCAGCCATATACTTTCCCTCCATTTCAGTGAGATTTCTTTTTTTCTTCACCTTTATTGTAACATAAATTTAGATTTTTCGTAATAGAAGGAAAAGAAATGGTTAATTCTCCATCTCCGCCTGTTTCTGCCGGGCCAGCCGTTTCCGTTTGCGGTAGTACGCGTTCCCCACGCCGCCCAGTACCAGTGCAACCATGAGCCAGCCGGCGGCCTTCACCGGATTCAGGTACGTCACGGTGGCGTCCATGGGCGTCTTTTCACCCAGGGGCAGCTTCCAGGTCAGGGTCCGGCGGTCGTCGCTCACCTTCGTAGCGTTGGTGTCGTCCACGGCCGTGGGCAGCACCAGGGTGAACTGCAGGTCGAACTGCTTCATCACGTTTTCCAGCACGGCCTGGGCGTCCTTGTCCTTCAGTTCTCCTTTGGGCGCCATGTTGATGCCCGTATGGACGCTGATGGTATCGAACAGCAGGCCACCGTCCAGCTTCACCACCGGGTCCCGTTTCTCCTTGGGCACGGTCGGATCCTGGGCTTTCTTCCCGGGCTGACCCTGATCGGCAGCGGCCTGGGCCGCCTTCTGCCACGTGCGGATGTCGAAGGTCTTCAGCACCTTGGAATCCTTGATGTCCTTCAGCTGGTTGTAATGCTTCCGGGCCACGAAGCCTTCATACTGGCCCTGTTTGGCATCCTGGATGGCGTAGCCGTCTTCCTTGAAATCCTTCGAGAACGCGTCCACCGTAGGTTTCAGCACCGGGGCCGAAACCAGTTCACAGGTGAGGTCCGCCGCCCCCAGGCGGGTGATTTCCAGGGTAATGTGCCCCTTGGCGCAGCCGCTGACCAGCGTCATCAGCACCAGGCACATGAGGAGTACGAGTTTTTTCATAAGGCCCTCCCGGCAGTTTTGTCTTTTTCCAAGATCTTCAGGGTTTGTTTCCGCAGTTCATTCTTCAGCAGCTTGCCCAGGTGGTTCCGGGGCAGCGCTTCCGTCTTGAAATATTTCTTCGGTACCTTGTAGGCGGCGATCTGCTTCAGCAGGGTCCGGCGCATGGCCCGAAAATCCAGGGCGGCGCCTTCTTCCGCCACCACCCAGGCAGCTACGGCCTGGCCCCGCAGGGGATCCGGCACCCCGATCACCGCGGCTTCCGCCACGCCGGGCAGTTCCTGGATGGCTTCCTCCACCTCCCGGGGATAGATGTTCTCCCCGCTGGAGATGATCATGTCCTTCAGCCGGTCCACCAGGAACAGGTACCCGTCTTTGTCGAAATACCCCACGTCCTCCGTATGGAACCAGCCGCCCCGGAAAGCCTCTTTGGTGGCTTCCGGCAGGTTCAGATAGCCCAGCATCACATTGGGGCCCCGCACGCCGATCTCGCCTTTTTCACCGGCCGGAAGTTCCTTTCCTTCCGGATCCAGGATGGCCACGTCCACTCCGCCGATGGGCAGGCCGATGGACCCGAACCGGGTATGGTCCGGCCGGTTGAAGCTCACCACCGGCGACGTTTCGGACAAGCCGTAGCCGTCCAGGAGCGGCCGTTTGCACCAGGCGGTGAACCGTTCGCCCAGGCCCTCACCCAGGCTGGCCCCGCCGCTGATGAACAGCCGCACGCTCTCCAGTTCCCGCAGGTCGGCGCCGTCCACCAAAAGTTCCATCACCGCCGGCACCCCCACGAACACGGTGACCTTCTGGGCCTGGACCAGCCGCAGGGCCGCCTTGAAGTTGTAGGTGGTCTGGATGATGATGGGGCTCCCCAGCAGCAGGGAGCTGGTGACGCACACGGTCCAGCCGTAGCAGTGGTACATGGGCAGCAGGCACAGCACCCGGTCGTCGGGCCGCTGGCCCGCGGCGTCCACATAGGCCCGGGCGTTGGTCAAGAGGTTCCGGTGGGTCAGCATGGCCCCCTTGGGCCGCCCGGTGGTGCCGGAGGTGTAGATGATGGTGCAGTTGTCCGTCTCCTTCCGCTCCACCGGCTGGAAAGCCTGCGCCACCGGGGCATCCAGGTCCCCGTACAGGAACTGCTGCACCCCGGTGAGCCCCTGCCCGGCCAGGGCGTCCGCCAGGTCCAGGGGCTGGCGGGAAATCAGGAAGCGGATGCCCGCATCCTTCAGGATGTAGGCCACCTCCCGGGGTGCCAGCTGGAAGTTCAGGGGCACGATGACGCCCCCGGCCCGGATCACGGCCAGATAGGCCATGACGAACCCGCTGCAGTTGCGGCTGAACAGTCCCACCCGTTCGCCGGGCCTCAGGCCCCGGGCCTGGAGGATCCGGGCCCAGTGGTCCACCTTTTGTTCCAGTTCCCCATAGGTCACCGGCCCCTGGGCGTCCACCAGGGCCAGCTGCCCCGGTGCCTTCCCCTTGATCAAATCATCATAAAACATGCTGCCTCCTTGCCTTTCCAGACGAAAACGAGTAAGATGGAATTGTTAAAATCCTAGAGAAAGAAGTGGATCTCATGAAAGAATTTCGTATCGGCGCCGTGGGCGAAGCCACGGAAACTGTGCTCCACACCAACACGGCTGCAGCCATGGGCAGCGGCTCTCTGGATGTGTATGCCACCCCGGCCATGCTGGCCCTGATGGAAAAAGCCGCCTGCAACATCGTGAACCCCTGCCTGGATGACGACACCACCAGCGTGGGCATCGGTGTGAACCTGTCCCACGATGCCGCCACCGCCGTCGGCAAGACCGTTACCGCCAAAGCCGTCCTGGTGGGCGTGGATGGCCGGAAACTGACGTTCAAGATCACCGTTTCCGACAACTACGGCACCATCGGCCAAGCCACCCATGAACGGTTCCTGGTGAACAAGGAAAAGTTCCTGGGCAAGCTGGCCGCCAAGGACAAGAAATAAAAACGATCAGAAGCTGCGGGTGAGGGTCTCCATGACCATGAGATTGCTCACCACGCCCACTCCGCCGGGAACGGGGGTATAGGCCGAAGCCTTCGCCTGTTTGGCCGCTTCGGACACATCCCCCACCAGTTTCCCGTCCACGGAGTTGATCCCCACATCGATTACCACAGCGCCTTCACGGATCATATCTTCCGTGATCAGGTCGGGCTTGCCCACGGCGCTGATGATCACATCTGCCTGCCGGGTAATGGCGGGCAGATTTTTTGTGCGCGAACGGCAGACGGTCACCGTGGCGTACCGGCCCATGAGCATGAGCGTCAGCGGACGCCCCACCACTTCGCCGTAGCCCACCATGGCCACGTTCTGCCCTTCCAGGGGAATGCCGTAGTGATCCAGGATGGCCATGCAGGCCCGGGGCGTACAGGGCCCCCAGGGGGTGATGCCCAGGTACAGCCGGCCGCTGTTCATGGGATGCACACAGTCCATGTCCTTTTCCGGGTCCAGCTGCCGGATCAGCTCCAGCTTGTGGATATGCTTCGGCACAGGCATGAGGGGCAGGATGCCGGTGATGGCCGGATCCTCGCTCAGTTCCCGCAGCCGCAGTTCCGCCTCTTCCTGGGTCGTCTTTTCCGGCAGCTCCACATCCCGGGTCTTCACCCCCAGGCTGGCCGCTGTCTTCAAAAGGCTCCGTTTATACACTTTCGCCGCCGGGTTGTCCCCCACCAGGAACGTGGCCAGGGTCAGGTCCCGGCCGGCGAATTTTTCCTTCAGCTGCTGACGGATGGCGTCTGCCACCGGTTTGCCATATAAAATCGTCTGTCCTTCCATGCTGCCTTCCTTCCTCCGCGCTCAGCGGAAATAAACTGTGACCGTATCCCCGCTGTGCAGCACCGTCCCCGGAGCCGGAGTCTGTTTCCAGCTGGTGCCGCTGCCGATGGGGATGAGCTGCAGGCCGGCACCGCCCAGGGCCGTGGCCACGTTCCGGATGGAGTGGCCGGCCAGGTTCGGCAGCTTCACGGCACCGTTCCCGTCCGCTTCCAGCGCAGCCAGGGGGGCGGCTTCCTTCGCCGTCTTGGCCAGCAGGGATTCCACGGTGGGCAGGCCGTCCCAACTGCTGGGCTCGATGCCTTCCGCCACCAGAATCTGCTGCAGGGTATCCCGGAAGATAGGCGCGGACACCTGGGACCCGTAGAAGGCCCCTTTCGGGGAATCCAGCATGATGATCATGGCGTACTTCGGCGCATCGCTGGGCACGAAGCCCACGAACGAGGCGATGTACACCCCGGGGATGTACCCTCCCCTGGGGGAGAGCTTTTCAGCGGTCCCGGTCTTGCCGGCGATCTTGTAGCCCTTGATCTGGGCCGTCTTGCCGCCGCCCTCGGAAACCACCTTTTCCATCATGGTGCGCATCTCTTCGGCCACTTCCGGGGTGATCACCTGCCGGTCCACCTGGGTCTTGTTCTCCAGCACCACATTGCCGTCCGGGTCCGTGACTTTTGCCACCACGTACGGCCGCACCAGCTTGCCCCCGTTGGCGATGGCGCTGATGGCCCGGATCATCTGCAGGGGCGTCACAGCGATGCCCTGGCCGATGCCCATGGTAGCCACGTCCGAAGGCACCATGTCCTTGGGATTGTACAGGATGCCCGCTTCTTCCCCGGGCACATCCGTGCCGGTCTTGCTGCCGAAACCGAACTGCCTGGCGTATTCCGTCTCCCGTTCGCCGCCCAGCTTCAGCCCCAGGGCCGCCATGCCGGTGTTCAGGGAGAATTTGATCACGTCCGTATAAGTCACGTGACCCATACCCTTGCCGTCCCAGTTCCGGATCCGCCGGCCGCCCACATCGATGGAGCCCTGGTCGTTAAAGGGCGTGGTGGGCGTGATGATGCCCTCCATCAGGGCCGCGGAGCCCATGATGGGCTTGAACACGGAACCCGGTTCGTAGACGATGGAGACGCCCCGGTTCAGGTACGCCCCCTTGGGTGCCTTGCTGAAATGGTTGGGATCGAACGTGGGCCGGCTGGCCATGCCCAGGATTTCCCCGGTGTTGGGGTCCATGAGGATGGCTGCCGCACTGGCCGCGTGGGTCTTGGCGATGGCATCGTCCAGGCTCTTTTCCAGGATGAACTGCATGCGGGCGTCGATGGTGAGCTGCACCGTATCCATGCGCCGGGCCTGGACCTGGTTCATGGCACTCTGGCCCACCAGATGGCCCTTGGCGTCGAAGAAGCTGTGCTTCTTCTGGTCCTGCCCCTTCAGGTACTTGTCCATGGAGTCTTCGATGCCTTCCAGGCCTTTCCCGTCGTCTCCCACGAAACCGATCACCTGGGCGGCCAGTTTATCCTTCGTATAGTAGCGTTTGCTTTCTTCCTTGAAATGGAAGCCGCTGATTTTCTGGTCCTTCAGCACCTGTTCCACTTCATCGGCCACATGGGGATCCAGCTGCCGCTTCACCCATTCGAACCGGCGGTCCGGTTCCGTGAAGATCTGGTACAGTTCGTCCGCCTTCATGTCCAGGATGGGCGCCAGCTGGTCGGCCGCCACCCGTTTCGGGTCCCGGCTGGGCATCTTGCCCAGGGGCCACCGTTCCGGATCGTCCACCACTTCCTGGGGATCCACGTACAGGGATTTGCTGATGATGCTCACGGCCAGTTCTTCTCCGTTCCGGTCCACGATGCTGCCCCGGGGAGAGATCTCCGTGTGCTCGCCCATAATCTGGGCGTTGGCTGCCTCACTGTAGTAGCCGCCCCGGACGATCTGTTTCCAGAACAGCATGACCACCACGACGCCAGCCACGATGGCCACCAGTTTCCCGATGACGATGGCCCGGCCCTTGCCCCGCAGCAGCACATCCTGATGGGTGGGGTCCAGTTTCAGCACCTGGGGATCGGCCGCCGGGGCTTTCCGTTTGTTCGGTTTTTTCAGGAACCAGGGCAGTTTCACGGCCGCCACCTCCTTGCTGTGGGCACCTTGGGCCGGGGTGCCGCCGTTTTCTCAGCCGGAACCGCTTTGGGCTTCCGGGGCTTTTTGTGCTCGTCCTTGTACACGGACAGCACCAGGCCGATGGCCCCCATGGTCATGATCAGGGACGTGCCCCCGTAACTGATGAAGGACAGGGGCACCCCGATGATGGGGAACACCCCGCAGACCATGGCCATGTTGGCGAAGGCCTGGCCCACCACCAGGAAGTTCACGCCGCTGACCAGCAGGAACCCCTTCCGGTCCTGGGTCCGCTGGCCGATGTGATACAGGACCACCCCCAGCAGCAGGAACACCAGGATCAGGAACACCGCTCCGATGAAGCCCCACTCCTGGCAGTAGTTGGCAAAGGCAAAGTCCGTATGGGCTTCCGGCAGGTAGAAGAACTTGCCCGTCCCCATGCCGAAGGGCTCGCCGAAGAAACGGCCGCTGCCAATGGCATTGAAGGACTGGATGGCCTGGTACCCCTTGCCCTGGGGATCCTGCTCCGGATGGAGCCAGAACAGGATCCGGGCCAGCCGGTAGGGAGCCTGGATGACGGCCGCGGCGATCCCCACGACCCCGACGCCCACCAGGCCCCAGAATTCCTTCATGGGCAGGCCGGCCAGGATGTACAGGATGATCATCAGCGTCATGATGATGGCAGCCGTGCCCATATCGGGCTGGATCAGGACCAAAAACGACAGGAAGGCCGTTTCCCAGAACGCCAGCCCCGTATCCCGGCGCAGCAGATGGGGCGTCCGCCCCTGTTCCATGAGCTGCCCCAGGTAATGGGCGCCCAGCAGGATCACCGCCAGTTTCACGAACTCGGAGGGCTGGAAGGAAATGGGCCCCAGGATCACCCAGCGCTGGGCCCCTTTCGTGGCCCGGCCGAAGATGTCCACGGCAAACAGGATCCCGGTGAGCAGTACGCAAAAGATCTGGTCATATTTGAACAGCCAGTGGTAATCCACCTTCCGCTCGATGAAGAACATGACAGCGAGCCCCACCAGGCTGAACACACCATAACGCAGCAGATAATGGTAGCCGTTTCCGAACATGTCGGCCGCCGCCACATAACTGGCGCTGAACACGTTCACCGCTCCCAGCACCAGCAGGAAGAACACCAGGCTCAGCAGGGCATCCCTGGCGTTGTCCCAGAACATGATCCGTTTTCCCATAACTTGCCTCGGTCCTTAGAACTGCACTTCGCAGAAATTGATGTTCTTGCCCCGGGCGCTGAACTTCTGCTCGTATTCCGTCTGGGCTTCATTCAGGATATCCGTATGGTGGAGGTCCGTGGAAAGGGCCAGGATCTTCAGGCCGAATTCCTTGAATTCCTCCACAGAGAAGGCAAACAGGTCGTCATTATCGGTCTTGAAGCGCAGGTGTCCTCCCGGTTTCAGGATTTTCTTGTATTCTGCCAGAAACGTCCGGTAGGTGAGCCGCCGTTTAGCGTGGCGGGCCTTGGGCCAGGGATCACTGAAGTTCAGGAAGATCTGGTCCACTTCCCCCGGTTCGAACCAGTCCAGCAGATGGGCCGCATCGGCGTGGATGATCCGGGCGTTGGGGATTTCGGCTTCCCGCAGCTTCTTCACGGCGTAATAACACACTTCCCGCTGGGTCTCCATGCCCAGATAGCCGATTTCGGGATGGAGCTGGCTCATGGCCGCCAAAAACTGGCCCTTGCCGCAGCCGATTTCCAGCTGCAGGGGACGGCCGCCCAGCACCAGTTCGGACCAGTGGCCCTTATACTGTTCCAGGTCGTCCTCCAGCAGTTCCTTGCCCCGATAGTCTTCCAGCGCCTGGGGGATCCAGGGTTTCTTTCGTAAACGCATGTTGGTTCTCCTATTTTTACAGATGGGGCTGTCGCAAGGCGACAGCCCCTTATATATTGCTACCGGCCGGCTTCCGCCGCCCTATGTCTCTGGTCTCTGGTCTCTGGCCGAAGGTAGCCAGCTACCGCTGGCCTTTAGTCTTCCTTCTTCGCTCTCCTGGCGCGGGCCCCCTTCTTTTCCGGTCCCAGGTTGAATTTCTTCAGGTACCGGTACAGGGTCACCCGGCTCACATCCAGCATGATGGCCAGTTTGCTGATGTTGCCGCCGGCCTGTTTCCAGGCGGCCACGAACGCATCCTTGTCATGCTTCCAGGACTTCTCGATCCGGTGTTCTCCCGGCAGTTTGATGTGGTTGGCTTCGATGACGCTGCCGGACGTATGGAAGAAGGCCTGCTCGATGACGCCCTGCAGCTGTTTGATGTTGCCGGGCCACTGGCAGCTGTTCAGCATGTGCAGGGCTTCCGGCGACAGGGTCTTGCCGGGCATATTGTGCCGGGCGGCCATTTCCGTCAGGATGTGGTTGGCGATGACTTCCACGTCCTCCACCCGTTCCCGCAGCGGCGGAACCCGGATCACCGTACCGATGACCAGTTCGTACAGGCTCCGGGAGAACAGCCCCTTGTCCGTGAGCCGTTTCAGGTTGGAGTCGCAGGCGGCGATCACCCGCACGTTGAACTTCCGGCGGGTACCGGTTTCCCGGTTCAGCACCCCGTTGCGCAGGGCATCTGCCAGCACGTCTTCCAGTCGGGTGGGGAATTTTTCGATTTCATCCAGGAACAGGGTCCCGCCGTTGGCCAGTTCCAGGGCCCCGGCCGTCACATGGCCGGCACCGTCGTCGCTGCCGAAGAATTCGGCCTCCAGTTCCGCTTCCGGACCTTCGTGGCCCCGCACCGTAATGAGGGGAGCCGCTGCCCGGGGGCTAGCCTGGTGGATGCCGTGGGCCAGGCGCTGTTTGCCCGTACCCGGTTCGCCCTGGAGCAGCAGGTTGTTGTCGCCCCGGGCCACCCGGGCCGCCTTGTGCTGCAGAGCCAGGAACTCGCTGGAATTGCCCACCATGCTGTACAGGCTGTACCGGGAGCTGTATCCGGTGGCATGGGCGATGGTGGTCTTCAGGTCTTCGATGGACATGGAGATGATCACCACGCTATCCACCTTACCGCCGGCCTTCACCGGCAACACGCTGGTCACGTCTTCATAGGTCCGGTCCTGGGTGATCCAGGTGATTTCCTTGCGCAGGGTGCTCTTGCCGGACAGGCCCTTCTGGATGGGAATGTGTTCGTAGTTCAGGAACACTTCATCCAGCCGTTCGCTGCCCTCAAGCCGTTTCCGGCCGTTGGTGTTGGCGTAGCGCAGGCTGCCGTCCTGGTTCACCCAGTACACAGAGGCCGGGATCTCTTCCGACAGCAGGCCGCACACCTTCCAGTAGGCCAGCATGGTCAGGAAGTTCTCCACGGAGTACTTCATGGTCATGAGCAGGCTCAGCAAAATGTCGTAGGGCAGGTTTTCCTGGTCCAGAGAGAACAGGCTCAGGATGTAGCGGCTCTGGCCGGCCACGTTGATGGGTGCCGAGCAGGCATCCCCGGAGTGGCTTTCCCGGATCCACATCTCCGGTCCGAACATGAGGAAAGGCACGTTGTGGGCCCGGGCCACACAGATGCTGGACGTACCCACGTCCTCCTCCAGGACCCGCATGCCCTGGATGTCCTCGATGCTCCGCTGGAAGAAAGGCAGGGCATAGTTCTTCAGCACGTACCCGTCTTCATCCACCAGCAGCATGCTCAGGTTGTGGGAGTTGAAGTACTGCTTGTTCTGGTCGAACAGGCCATCCACATACTTCACCACATCCTCGTTCCGTTCCAGGGCCTTCTGCAGCTCCTGATCGGTCAGCCGCACCCCGTGGGCCGGCATGGTTTCATGGTTCAGTTTCCTCGCTTCACACCGGCGCCAGGACTCAGCCACCCACGGATGGACGTTGGGGTCGATGATCCCCTCGTCGATGAATTTGTTGTAATAGCTGGTCAGCTTTTCCTTATTGCGTCGTTCCCTAATCATTGGTTTCCCCCCTGCTTATCTATACCCTTTGTGCGCCGGGACCAGGACCCGTTTCGCACCGTAGTATCTTGTCTTCCAGTATTCGTCGGACAGGCTGCACAGCCGCACCCCCGCAGAAGAGGTGGCGTTCCAGAACAGTCCGTTGCCCGCATAGATCCCCACATGGGAAGCCCCGGGTTCATAGGTGGAGAAGAACACCAGGTCCCCCGGCTTCAGCTGCCGCTGGGTCACGAACAGACCCTTCTCGTACTGCAGGTCGGCCGTACGGGGCAGCGTGGCCTTATGCTGGCGGAATACATACTGCACATACCCGGAGCAGTCGAAGGCCCGGGGCGTGGTCCCGCCGAAGCTGTAGGGCACACCCTTGTACCGGGAGGCGGTCCGGACCACGTCCTCGCCCCGTACCCCGTGGATGCCCTCCTTTTCAAAGGCGGCCTCCTGGATGCGGAAATACGTGGTGTCGTCCACCTTCCCGGTGGCGGGCAGCTTGTGGCTGCGCTGGAAGGCACGCACTTCCGTTTCCAGGGCTTTCGTATATTTCCCGGTCATAGGCGTCTTCATCCCGATGGCGTTCAGTTTGATCTGCACCGTCTTGACCTTCCACCCATGGTCCCCCACCTTCAGGGGCGCCGTCTTGTGGGCAGCGGCACCTGCGGAAAGGGGCAGGGCCAGCACGGCCAGGAACAATGCCAGTACCACTTTGTGCAGTTTCATTTTTGTATGCCTCTTTTCTTACACGGCAAATCCTTGCGGATTTATTAAAAATGATACACTCTCAATACTCCATATTAGTATAAACTTCCCAATCCGTCAATTTGGAAAGTTTGCCGATGGACACATCAAGTTCCTGGATCAGGCGCTCCTTGTCCTGGGGCAGGGTCCCGGCCAGGGGCACATAATTGGAAATGTGGTTGCTGCGGAACAGGGTGTGGCGCCCGGGTTCGATGTCCACGTGCTCCAGCATGAGCTTCGCCTCCTTCGCCAGGCCCGCCGGCGACAGCAGTTCGAATTCCCCGTTCTCGAACTGTTTCAGCATTTCCGTACCCTTATACAGGCGCAGGGTCAGCACACTGAGCATGTTGGGCTGGATGGCCGTCACGGCCTTGCCCGTGTTGATGGCATGGCGCTCGCTGTCCGCCTTGCCGCCCAGTCCGGCGATGACCATCATGGACAGCTTCATGCCGCAGCGGACCACCTTCTGGCCGGCGGCAATGGCTTCCCCGGCGGAAACACCCTTCTTGATCCGGTGCAGCAATTCGTCGTCCCCGGTCTCCAGACCGAAGTACAGCATCTTCAGCCCTGCTTCCCGCAGCTGCACCATCTCTTCGTCGCTTTTGCGCAAAATGTCCCGGGGCCCCGCATAGGACGTGACCCGCTGCAGATTCGGGAACGTCTTGTACAATACAGCCAGCAGTTTCAGCAGCTTGCTGGTGGGCAGCACCAGGGCATCCCCGTCCGCCAGGAAGATCCGCTTCACCTGCTTCTGGGCATATTGGGCCGCCAGGGCGATCTGCCGGGAAATCTCCTCGTCAGGGCACACAGAGAACTGCACATCCTTATACATGGCGCAGAACGTGCAGGTATTGTGGGCACAGCCCCGGGTCACCCGCAGGATGAAGCTGTTGGCTTCGCTGGGCGGCCGGAACACCGGCGTGTCGTAATCATCGAAATACAGACCGAACATAATCCATTCCTCCAGATTTTGACAACTGCCTTCCAATATATACACTGGATTAAAGACAGTATATTCATAAGATTCTTCTAATTCACTTGATTGAACAAAACTCCACTGGTCACGTTCATTATTATAAACTATTTTACAATTTTCTGCAGGATTTTTTGTAAACTTTTTGAGAAGAAAATTCCCAAAAAATTTTCATTTAGATTCCATGCCGTTTCCCCAACTGTATCCGTCCAACCCCTTGTTTTTTGTAATTTTACAATATATAATTTTTACTTGAAGTTGACACATGAAAGGTTAGAGGTGAACTGAATGTCTGCACAAGAAGCAAGTTTCATGGG
>Ga0256406_1004560_pt1 | contig 15690 bp, 7 predicted proteins | sample RumenRJG_03DNA_FD_185986 | JGI IMG/M metagenome (GOLD analysis project Ga0256406, IMG submission 185986) | Bovine rumen microbial communities from Lethbridge, Alberta, Canada - RJG_03 | ecosystem: Host-associated > Mammals > Digestive system > Stomach > Rumen | place: Canada: Alberta | collected... | reverse complement strand
GCTGCAGGGTGAAGGGGAACGGCATCTGCAGGTTTGATGACGACATCTGCAACGAGATGATCGGGAAGATGAATGAGTCAGACGGGCTCATCGTGGGCTCACCGACCTATTACGGGCAGCCTACCGGGCAGATCATTTCCCTCATCCAGCGCATGCTCTTTGCAGGAGCGGATGTTCAGAACAAGCCTGCGGCAGCGGTTGTCGTCTGCCGGAGGGGCGGCGCTACCGCCGCCATGCAGGCGCTGCAGATGCCTTTCCAGATGATGAACATGCCTATCGTGACCTCGCAGTACTGGAACATTGCCTACGGGCGTGTGCCCGGACAGGCCGCTGAGGATTCAGAGGGCATGCAGACCATGCGTACCCTCGCGAACAACATGGCCTGGATGCTGAAGTCCCTTCACCGTGAGGACGCTCCGGAGCGCGAGCCCTGGCAGCCCATGCACTTCATCCGCTGATCCGTGACGGCACAGGATCCACTCAGCAGAAGCGCCGGTCCTGTGTACTACAAAAAAATAAAATGAAAATCCCGGAAAAGTGCGTCCGGACTGGACTGCCGGCTTCTTTGCCGCAGATAAACGTTCAAAGATTCCGGTAAGGGGCTGAGGCCGTATGTCTCTGCTGAAAGCCGTGGAAATGTGCCTGAAAAACGGAGATTCCCACGTGTTTTTGCTCAGATGCGTGGATCATGGCAGGCGAAGCCGGACGAACAGTCTCGAAAATTCGTCCATAACCGAAAATTGATCAGGTTTCCCTTAAATATTCGACTATACTCGAAAAAATGCCCGTTCTTGTCGGAATTTTCGATTATGAATGAAAAAATGGCCGCCCTCAGGAAATGCAGTTTCTGGGGTGACAATGTCCTTTATACCGGCTTCGTGCGCACCGGCTATGCAGAGAGAATGGAAAAGCCTGCCGGAACCTGTCCAGTCAAGGTCCTTGCCGGGCCGCGCCGTGCCGGAAAGAGCTTCCTCCTGCGGCAGCTCGCGCGGAGGCTCATGGAGAGCGGCGTGCCCAGCAGAAATATCTTCATGCCGGGCAGGGACTTTGAGGATTCTGGTTTTGTAAGGACTGACAGGGATCTTGACGATCTTTTCCGCCTGTATCTTGCTGAGCTGAAGCCCGAGGGCAGAATATACCTGTTCCTCGATGAGGTTCAGAATATCCGGAACTGGGAGTCATTCGTCAGCTCCTGCTCACAGGACTGCACGCACGACTATGAGTTCTTTGTCACCGGATCTGATTCAGGAATGCTCTCAGGACGCTATGCGGAAATCGAGGTGCTGCCGTTTTCATACGATGAGTACCTTGGCTTTCTGAAAAAAGAGCGCGGGCGCAGCTCATACAGTGAGTATATCCACTCGTCGGGGCTGCCTGACATGTACAGTCTCAGGGATGATGAGATGCGCCGCGATTATGCGGAGTCACTGGAATGCACTGTGATCATCAGGGACATAGCTGAGCGCAATAATATACGAGATATTCCCCTGCTTGACGTGCTGTTCGCCTGGGCGGTAAAAAACGCATCAGGTCTCATTTCAGTACAGAGTGCTGTCAGCTATCTGAGGAGCCTCGGGAGAAAGGTCTCATACGACACCGCGGCACTCTACCTCGGGTATCTTGAGAGCGCGTTTCTCATTTTCCGCGTCAGGCGCTGCAGCATCAGGAGCGGGGCAGTCACAGGAGGAAACGCAAAGTACTATCCGTGTGACCTTGCCTTCCGGAACTATCTGTACCGCGGATCCGGCTGCGGCGACGGTCCTCTTCTTGAGAACGCCGTTTACCTTGAGCTCAGGCGGCACGGGTATGACTGCTATACAGGATACGGTGATGGCAGGGAAATTGACTTTATAGGCATAAGAGGTGACCGCAAAGTTTATATCCAGACAGCCTGCAGCCTTGCTGATGAGAGCACGGCGAGAAGAGAGTACGCACCGCTGGAGGCGATCAGGGACAGCTATGAGAAATACGTCGTCTCCATGGATGATTTCACGCTGCCGGGCAACAATGGCATAAGGAATATCCAGGCATGGAACCTGAGTGAGGTGCTGGATTAGCCTGAATTCATGCGGCCGCGGCGAGCGGCAGGACAGCGGTCACTGTCAGAGAGTGAGCGGAATGTCCTGAAACAGCCGGTGTTTACGGCCCATGCTGTGTAACTACAAAAAAATAAAATGAAAAAGTCCGAAAACCCGCGCCGGTACTGGCCTCCGGGCTTTTTTGCCGCGGAGAAACGTTCAAAGATTCAGGCAATGGGCTGAGCGGCCCATCGTCTCTGCTGAAAGCCGTGGAAATGTGCCTGAAAAACGAAGATTTCCACGACTTTTATTTTTAATATCTTTGAAAATCAGAGTATTATCCAGTAAATTCAAAGAATTATCTGTAAACTCTTATATCATCTGAAAGTCGTGGAAATGTTGTGTAAAAGTGAAGATTTCCACGACTTTTAACCTGAAGTTTTGTTATAATCGTGATGTTTCCCAATAAAATCAAATGGTTAACTGAATTATGCTGATTGGCAGGAAGAACGAACAGCAGACGCTGCTCGACGCTTTAAAATCCGATGAGTCCGAGTTCATAGCTGTTTACGGCAGGCGCAGGGTCGGCAAGACCTACCTGATAAGGGAGACCTTTAATTACCATTTTGCTTTTGAGCATTCTGGCCTTCTTGACGCACCGCTCGCTGAGCAGCTCGAAGAGTTCATGGAATCTCTTTATTCCGCCGGCATGCCGGAGAGTGAATGCCCGAAGTCGTGGAGGGAGGCTTTCCGCCTTCTGCAGAGGCTGCTTGAGAAGAACCAGAGCGGTGAAAAGAAAGTTATCTTCCTTGACGAGCTGCCGTGGATGGACACGCCTCGTTCCAATTTTATCCGTGCGCTCGATCATTTCTGGAACAGCTGGGCGACAAGGCGGAAGGATATAGTCCTCATTGTATGCGGATCTGCCACATCATGGATTATCAGCAATATAGTTGCGAGCTATGGCGGACTCCACAACCGGGTTACACGCCAGATCTGGCTGCGCCAGTTCACACTGCATGAATGCGAGCTTTACTGCAGGAGCCGGAATCTGGAGCTTTCGCGAAAGAGCATACTGGAAGGCTATATGGCGATGGGAGGAGTCCCCTATTACTGGAGATTCCTGAAAACCGGCATGTCCCTGTCCCAGAATTTTGACCGGATGTTTTTTTCAGAAGGCGGCGAGATGACCCACGAGTACGAGGCGCTCTATGCCTCGCTTTTCAGATTCCCGGAAAAACATATAGCCATAGTAAGGGCCCTTGCCGGTAAAAAGGGTGGAATGCAGCGTGATGAGCTTCTGAATGCCGCGGGGCTCTCTGACAACTCCGGGTTTTCTACTGCGCTCTCTGAGCTTGAGCAGTGCGGTTTCATACGGCATTACACCATGCTGGGCAACAGGAAAAAAGGCGCGGTATGGCAGCTGATGGACAGCTACACTCTTTTTTACTTCAGGTTTATTGCGGAGGACAGCATTCATTCATGGAGCGCCGAGGCAGGAACATCAGTGCGCAATGTCTGGTCCGGCCTCGCGTTTGAGCGCGTCTGCCTGCAGCACCTGCCGCAGATCTGCCGTGCACTGGGATTTTCCGGCGTCATCAACACAGCACATTCATGGGCCTACAGGCCCAAGGATGGCGATGAGAAGGGAGTGCAGATCGATCTGCTGATCGACAGGAATGATGATGTCATCAATCTCTGTGAGATGAAGTACTCCGGTGCAAAGTATTCAATAAGCGCAGCTGAGGACGAGAGGCTGAGGGAGCGGAAAAGCACTTTCGTCAGGCTGTCCGGCACAGGAAAGGCGGTGCATATAACCATGATCACGCCATACGGGCTTGCTCCCGGCAGCTATAACGATGATGTCCAGAGCCAGGTCACCATGGATGATCTGTTCTCTGACTGACTCAATCCGCCCCGGCGGGCCGTGTTATTTCTCAGGTGTCAAGGCTCCTCATGGCTCCTGAGCCAGCAGCCTTTGGTAATCACCCAGCACTGCCGCAAGAAGCTCTTCAGAGATCTCCCTGCTCTTTAAAATATACCCCGCGGAGTGGACACGGCAAAAATTGGGTTCCCCTTAATTCGGACACCTAAAATAAAATATACCCCGTGGAACGGACACGCCAAAGTTTGGTTTACCCTTAATTTTTGACACCCAAAAATAAAATATACTCCGCGGAGTGGACACAGCAAAATTTGGATTACTCTTAATTTGGACACCTCAAAGTTGAACCTTTTCCTGAGTTTTTGGTGAACCTTCCAGGGCTTTTGGTGAATCTTAACTGTGTACGCTGATCAGAACTTCAATTCGCTTTATTTCAGATCCTGATTTGACGGAGGATCAGCTGAAACTTTCCAAAAGCCTCCTCTGTCTCCGCCTGTTCTTGAGATTATGCCGAGAGAAGTGAGTTTTTTCAGCTGCCATTTGATTGCATCAGGCGTTACTTTGGCTGCCTCGGCAAACTGGTTTCTTGTTGTTGTGGGGTCAGCAATAATCATATCGATTATCAGCTGAGCCGTTTTGCCAATATGGCGAACACCGGTTTTCTGGGTAGTTTTTACTGTTTTCTGAGCAGTTTCCTGAGCTTCCCTGGCAGTTTTCTGGGTAGTTTTCCCGGTTTTCTGGGTAGTTTTCCCGGCTTTCTGGGTAGTTTTCTGAGCTTCCCTGGCAGTTTTCTGGGTAGTTTTTCCTGTTTCTGGGTAGTTTTCTGGGCTCCGGGCCGTTTTATCCCAGCAGTCAGTCATGCCGCACCGAGTTTCTCTGTCAATAATGCGCTGGAAATCCTCTTCGGTTTTCCCATAGCTGACGTTCCTGAACGTGGTGGTGAATGACACGCTGTCGCTCTGGAAAACCGGCGTGGCCGGCCCGCTATACGACGGAAGCTCAGCAGAAAAGCTCTGCATGCTTCTGAGACCGTTCTTTTCCATCAGATCAAGCTTCTGGAAAACACCTGCAATGACAGGATTGCGGCGGACCGGTGCGACTGCGCTTATATCACGGTTCTGAACCGGTCCTTTCCCGTCGTACATGCCGCCAGGAGTGCGGAAACATATACGGTCATCAAAAATGTCGACCTGCAGCCCTGTTCCATTTGCCTGGTAATCACGATGTACGAGATGGTTTGCCGTGCACTCAAGGATTGCCCTGTCGGAGTACTCCGGTATATTCAGCCTGTGAGTCGGCAGCTTGTACCAGCGTCTTGCGGTATTGGCCCTGATGAAGTCTGCTGTCATTTTAAGCACCAGGAGAATATTTCCGCTGTATTCGTTTTCGTTGATGGCATAGCCATCTTCGGGCCCGTCCCATCTGCAGCAGACTGAACGGCACCAGGTGAGCGGACAGTAATCTGCAAACAGCAGTCCGGCATTGGTAAGCATCCCGTCTTCCGTTACCAGCCCTAAAGCCTCAATGAGGCTGTCGTCCCATGGTTGGCACAGCTGTTTTTTATAGGTGCTGGCGAGAAGGCAGAATTTACGGCGGTCAGCCGGAATGCCGCTGCTGAGGCTGTCCCAGGTCTGTCCGGTCCCGTTTGCTGCGGGCTTCTCCGCATTTCTGCTGTCTTTGCTGCTCATGCCGTCCGGTACCCGTGAAGTGACTGCTGCCATGTATCCTACCGCGTTTTGCCCGCAGGTTGTGCCGGCTATGACTGATTATGCCGCACCATCAGCAAAAAACTTCCTGTCCCGCCGTCTTTCCGCTTTCCGTCCCCGCCGCGCCGGTGAAATTTTGTTTCCATCCGGGCTGATGTTTTGCGCAAATTTTGTGATATAGTTACCAAAATTATCGCAATGCCCGCACTGCAGGGCGGGCTGCATCGGACCGGGGCTGACATATGACGGATATACCATCTCTTGCCGAGCGTGTCAGGCGCGTGAGGCAGGTGAACGCGCAGCGGCTTCAGCGCGCTGTGATCCTCATGTCGGAGAAGCAGAGGATCTTCTTCGAGCAGCTTCCTGTCCTTCTTCATTTCAACCATCCCCTCCTCCCCGGCTACATTCAGGACGCCCCCTGCGGCATCGAGCATTTCGAGCTCAGCCGCTACCAGCAGAGCTACATCGACGAGCTCTGCTCCGCGACCGGCTACAGCGGCCTCGCCGACCCGGGGAGGCGCGACATCATGTCCATCTACTCGATGGGCAGCACCGGCTCAATCGGGCAGAACAGCAGGTCCGATCTCGACATCTGGGTCTGCCACTCGCACGACATGCCGAAGCGCGACCGGTTCCTCCTTGAGCAGAAGTGCGGCATCATCGCCAACGTGGCGGCGGGGCGCGGCGTCGAGGTCAACTTCTTCCTGGTGCCTGACGACAAGTTCACGGGCCCGCAGGAGGAGTCATCGACGCTCTCGAGCGAGGACTGCGGCAGCGCGCAGCGGCTCCTCCTCCTTGACGAGTTCTACCGCTCGGCGCTCCATATAGCCGGAAGGTGGCTGGTCTGGTACCTGGTGCCTGACGAGTATGACACCATCGACCGCTACGACCGCTGCGTCGCCGGCATCATGAGTGAGCTCGGGAGCGGGAGCAGCGACTGGTTCGACCTCGGAACGTGCAACACCATCTCCGCAGAGGAGTTCTTCGGCTCGGCGCTCTGGCTCATCTACAAGGGCATACACTCGCCCTACAAGGCGGTGCTCAAAATCCTGCTCACCGAGGCCTACAGCGCGGAGTTCCCCGAGACCAGGCTCATCTCGCAGATCGTGAGGAGGCATTACCAGCTCGACTCCGCCTACTCGAACCAGATGGATCCCTATTACCAGACCTTCATGAAGGTCAGGGGCTACCTCGGTGCGCGCAATGACAGCAAGAGAATGGAGCTTGCCGCGGTCAGCTTCTACCTGAAGATGACGGACGGCCTGTCTCCGGACGGGCGCTCGACAGCCGACAGCTTCCGCCGCGCCGAGGTGGAGGAGTTCATCCGGGACGGGAACATCAGCGAGGCCGCAAGGAGATATGTTGACGGCCGCAGCCGGTGGCGGATCTCAGACGTGCGACTCGCCTACCATGTCATCACCGAGACGCTGATGCAGAGCTACCGCTCGCTCTCCGACTTCGTTAAGAAGAGCGGCATCTCCTCGGCTCTGAGCGACCAGGATCTGGGCATCCTCTCGAGGAAGCTCTTCGCCTCGTTCAACGGCGCGCCGCACAAGGTCATGAGAATCAACCTCAACATGGCGCCGGACATTTCGGAGAAGGTGCTCACCTTCGTCCATGTCCCCGCGGGGCACCTCTGCGCCGCCGGCTGGTACGTCTATGGCGCCGAGCCCAGGCCGGTCTCAATGGCGGGCACCGCGCCGCTCTATTACGATATCAGCATCGTCAATGTCCTCTGCTGGCTCACGATCAACCGCATAATAAGCTCCTCCACCGAGATCCATATCGCCGGCAGGAAGCCCCGGGGGATTGATCCGGGGATCATCAGGAAGCTCGCGCGCAATGTCTCCGAGACAGTGAGCGCCATGGAGATTATGCCGTCGAACGCCGAGCTGATGGCACCGGAGACCTTCAGGATGGTCGGCATCTTCGTCAACACTGACGGCAATGATGACATTCCTGACGACATCCTGAGCGGCGACATGAACTACGCGTTCTCCTTCGGCGCCGACCGGCGCAACCTGGTGAGGAACATCGAGATTGCCTACGTCAACTCCTGGGGCGAGTGCTACGCCCAGCGCTTTGAGGGCGAGGGAGTCCTGGAGAGGGTTACGGCGTTCATCCTTGACCACGTGAGGGTAAGCAAGGGCGACACTGACGGCAAGCTCCGCTTCTACTGCTGGAGCCGCTTCAGCAGGGTGGTCATCGACACTCTCAGGAACTTCCTATTCAAGTGCCTGGAGATGAGGAGGATCTCAAGGAAGGAGGGCATGCAGACCTTCGTCGTCTCGATAGGCGGCGAGAACATCACGGTCGGCATCGACGACGTGAGGGCGGTGTTCCGCAAGGTGGCGAGCCTCCTCGACTACTACAACTTCGACCACATGACGCTCCGGCGCATCGGATCCGAGCTCTCGAGCCAGATCCCGGTCGCCATCAGGAAGTGCGCGAGCAGCGGCATAACGCAGTATTTCTTCCAGGTGCTGCCGGGCGGCGGCTTCAACATCTACGAGGCGCGCGGCCGTGACGAGATCTCGCTCTACCAGGACGCTGGCGGCAGCATAGATGAGCTCGTCTCGTTCATCAACCGCCGGGCGGCCGAGGTCAACGGCCGGAAGGCGGGAGGCGCCGACGGGCAGGTGAGCTTCAACATGCCGCAGTTCTACATGCTCTCCGCTGACGGCGGCGACGCCGAGGTCTACGCTCCCTCAAAGCAGCACGGCGCATCTTCAGGCAGTGCTCCGGGCGCCTCCGGCGAGACGGGCGGCCTCAGGTTCGATGGACCGAAGCTCATGTTCTTCTGAGCCAGCCTCACACCAGCGCCCAGGGATCCTGGCCTTTGCCTCTACATTCCGTTTTTCTGTACTCCCTGCCGGGCCGGTTTCCGAAAATATCCTGAAAATGACAATGTACGACACTTCAACCGTCATTAAAATTTGAAGGCCGTTTCCCATCCGGATATCATCACTTGCGTGGACGGGATGTTCCGTTCCTGAGGCTGCCAGGGCGCCCTGGCCTGATGACGCGGAGGATGATATGTTTCTTTTTGATGCCAAGGACAGGATTGGCGGGTATACGGTTGACTTCTGCGGCATGTACGGCTCCTACTATGAGAAATACTATGTGCTCGACAGGGAGCAGAACCTGTGGTTCGCCAAGATCCTCCACCTCGATGACCTGAAGCCCTTCAGCTTTGATCCGGAGGGGCAGGTGCTTGAGGCGGAAATCGCCCCGCTTCTCAGCCACAGGAACCTGTGCCGCTTCGGCGCCTCGGGAACCATGGAGAAGGAGGGGCACAGGCTCCTCTACATCATCTCGGAGGTGGCGCACGGCGACAGCCTCAGCGACCTCATCCACAGGAAGGAGACACTGACCGGGGATGAGCTCATGCAGGTGATGGAGTCTCTCCTCTCCGCGCTTGAGAGCCTCCACAGCCAGAGCCGCCCGATCATCCATAACGGGATAACGCCTGAGAAGATCAGGGCCTGGAGGAGGGAGTTCGGCAGCCTGAGGCTCATCGGGCTGAGCCGCGCGAGGTTCAGCGATCTTGCGCCTGATCCCAGCTCCTGGCACGGGCAGGACCTCCACTATGTGGCGCCTGAGCGCCTTGAGGGCGGCGGCTCCGTGAGGTCTGACATCTTCTCCGCCGCCGCGGTGATGTATGAGCTGGTGTTCGGCGCAAGGCCATGGGAGTCGGAGCTCACCGGGAGCACCCCGGAGAGGCAGGCGGAGCTCTTCAATGAGAAGAGGAGAAGCCCTCTCCCCATCCCATCCTCAAGGCTCATCGATATTGATGAGGCGAAGCTTGCGGCGCTGAGGAGGGCGCTCTCCTTTGATCCGGAGAAGCGCTTCGCATCGGCAAAGGAGTTCCTTGAGGCGCTCCGTGGAAATGCCGCGGCCGCAGGGAGCAGGGAGGAGCGTTCTGAGGAGGACGGATCCGCAGACGAAAAGGCTTCAGTTCCTGACACAGAGCCTCAGGAGATGCAGGAGGAGGCAGAGGAGAAGGCTCCTGAGCAGGACAGCGCTCCGGGGAAGGGCTTTGCCGATGTCGCCGGCATGGAGGACATCAAGGCGCTGATGCAGAGGAAGATCATCGATGTCCTTAAGAACCCGGAGCTCGCCGGAAAGTACCGGATCCAGATCCCGAACGGCATGCTGCTCTACGGACCTCCGGGCTGCGGCAAGTCCTTCATCGCCGAGAAGTTCGCCGAGGAGGCCGGCTGGAACTACAGGCTCATAAAGTCATCGGATCTCGCGAGCACCTATGTCCACGGCTCGCAGGAGAAGATCGGGGCGCTCTTTGACGAGGCGAGGAAGAAGGCTCCCATGATCCTCAACTTCGACGAGTTCGACGCGCTGGTTCCGGACCGCGGCCGCGCCGACAGCGTCCACGTGTCAGGCGAGGTGAACGAGTTCCTCTCGCAGATGAACAACTGCGGGAAGGACAGGGTATTCGTCATCGCGAGCTCCAACCGCCCGGATCTCATCGATCCCGCGGTGAGGAGGAAGGGGAGGCTTGATCAGATGATCTACATCCCGGTTCCCGATCCTGAGGCGAGGGAGGGCATGTTCCGCGTGCAGATGAAGGGACGCCCGCAGGCGAAGGGCATTGACTTCCGCCGCCTCGCCTCGCTCACGGAGAACTTCGTTGCCTCTGACATCGCCTTTATCGTTAATGACGCCGCGGAGAAGGCCTTTGAGGAGAGGTGCGACATCACTGAGAAGATGCTTGAGGATGCGATCAGGAGGACCTCTCCTTCCGTAAGCCCGGATGACATCAGCTACTATGACGGCATCAGGATGAAGGTTGAGAAGTCCACAAAGGAGAGAAATCACAGGCCCATCGGCTTCATCCAGAAGTGAGCAGTCAGACGGAGCGCCGCAGGCAGTCCCGGATATGGCGCTTCACGCACTGTCAGCTGCCCGGCATAAAGATGGCCGGGGCCTGAGCTTTCTGTTCCAGGCCGAGTCCGGAGCTCAGCATGTCCATGCCAGAGGGACAAAATTCTTCCCTGAAATGACCCGCTATGACATTCCGGGCGCCATTAAAATTTGAAGCCCACGCCGCCCGCCCATATCATCATAAGGAGGGAATGCTCCCGTTCCCCGGCGCGCTGCCGCTGTACGCGTGATCTGAGATGCGCCTGTATGTTTTTTTGCTGGGGAGGCGGAGGATGCCATGGCTCTTTTCAAGGTGAATGACAGGATAGGTGAATACACTCTTATCTGCCGGTACGAGGAAGACTCCTTTCATGAGCTGTACCTGGCCGATGACGAAAGGGGACATGCATGCTGCCATGTCAGGCTTTTCTGCATGGACAATCTGCCCTCATCCATGCTTGACAGGGACGGCAGCGTAATCGAGGCGGAAATCGCCTCCTCGCTCAGGCACCCGAACCTGTGCCGGCTCCTCAGCTCCGGCACAGTGGAGAAAGACGGGCACAGGCTCTTCTATATAGCAACAGAAACGCCGGGCGGCGATGGTCTATGGCACCTGGTTGACGAAGGAGAGCGCTTTACCGCAGAGGAGCTTATGCATCTGATGGGGCCGCTGCTCAGGGCTCTTGACTGCCTTCACAGGAGCCACCGGCCGGTAATCCATAACGCGGTGACGCCGCATAATATCGATAATGTCTGCGTCAGTCCAGGTTGCAGTGATTTCAGCGGGCTGAAGCTCACCGGCTTCGAGAATGCAAGGTACAGCGATCTCGGACCGGATCCATTGCTGTGGCATGGGCAGGATCTCCACTATGTGGCACCGGAGCGCATGGAGGGCGGCGGATCCGTGAGGTCTGACATTTTCTCGGCAGGTGCTGTGATGTACTGGCTGGTTTTCGGCATCAGGCCCTGGGAGACGGAGTTCTGGAGGGAAGAGACAGTGAAGTGGGCACTGGAGCTTCCGGAGGATGAGGCGGGTTCTGAATTTGTTCAGTCCATCCGTGAGGACGTCCGGTCGTTTATCGAGAAGAGAAAGGGCCCGCTCCCCATTCCCGAAAAGAGGCTCATAGACATTGATGACCGTCAGCTTGAGGCGATGAAGAAGGCGCTCTCGGTGGATCCTGATAAGCGCTTTCAGTCTGCCCGTGAGTTCATGGACGCGCTCGGGATAAAGGATCAGCCGGATGGCAGCGATGAGGTTCTTTCTCAGAGTGCCGGCAGTCAGGACAGAGATCCGGCCGGGCTTTCCGGGGCAGAGCAGAAGGCTGCTCCCGGGAACACGCCTGAGCCGCGCCGGGCCAGGGGAAACGGCTTTGCCGATGTCGCCGGCATGGAGGACCTCAAGTCCATGATGCGGGAGAAGATCATCGACGTGCTGAAGGATCCGGAGCTCGCGGAGAAGTACAGAATACAGATCCCGAACGGCATGCTGCTCTACGGCCCTCCGGGATGCGGCAAGTCCTTCATCGCCGAGAAGTTCGCCGAGGAGGCGGGCTGGAACTATAAGCTCATAAAGTCCTCGGATCTCGCGAGCACCTATATCCACGGCTCGCAGGAGAAGATCGGGCAGCTGTTTGCCGAGGCTCGGAAGAACGCCCCGATGATCCTCAACTTCGACGAGTTCGACGCGCTGGTGCCTGACCGCGGGCGCAGCGAGAGCGTGCACAGGTCCAGTGAGGTGAACGAGTTCCTCTCGCAGATGAACAACTGCGGAAAGGACCGGGTATTCGTCATCGCGAGCTCCAACCGCCCGGATCTCATCGATCCTGCCGTAAGGAGGAAGGGAAGGCTTGACCAGATGATCTACATCCCGGTCCCTGACGCGGCGGCAAGGGAAGGCATGTTCCGGGTGCAGATGAAGGGGAGGCCGCAGGAGGAGGGCATTGACTTCAGCCGCCTTGCCTCGCTCACGGAGAACTACGTTTCCGCCGATATCGCCTTTATCGTCAATGACGCGGCGGAGAAGGCCTTCAGGAGCAGGTCTGACATCACGGAGAAAATGCTTGAGGAGGCCATAAAGAAGGCCCCGCCGTCAGTCGGCCCGGATGACATCAGGTATTACGAGAGCCTCAGGGAGAAGATTGAGAAGAGCGCGAAGGAGAGCGCCCATAACCCTATCGGGTTCATACAGAAGTGAGCCGGGGCCTCATTCCTGTGAGCGGCTGCCTGAAGGCTGCAGCAGTGTTTTCGCCGGCAGGATACCTGCCGGTTTTTCTGGTTGATGGAGGATTGCATGGCTTCGCTGGATTCGATTTTTCTGTTCGGACGCGGGGACAGAATAGGTGAATATACCGTCAGATACAAATACTTATGGCAGGATTATTATGAGTCATACATCGCTGCTGACGGCGACGGCGTGCCGAGGTTCCTCAAGCTGATACGCACTCAGGATCTGGAGCCTGCCCAGTACGACCATGAAGGCAGGGTGATTGAGTCCCTGACCGCTCCGGCCTTCCGGCACAGGAACACGTGCCGGTTCATCAGCTCCTTCCCTCTGGAAAAGGACGGGCACAGGCTGCTCTGCCTCGTCATGGAGTACGCGGGCCTCCGGCGCCTCTGCGACTTTACAAAAAAGGGAAAGCCCATGGCCGTGAGGGAGCTGGTGCAGACAATGGAGGCGCTCCTTTCCGCGCTTGACAGCCTGGAGCAGGACAGGGGGATCATCCACAATGCGGTTACACCAGGCAATATCATGCTTGATCACAGCGGAAAGTTCAGCAGGATCAGGCTCACAGGGCTCAGGCTCGCGAGGTTTGCTGATCTCGGGCCCGATCCACTGTCGTGGCAGAGGCAGTACCTTTACTCTGTGGCTCCGGAGCGCCTTGAGGGCGGCGGCTCCTTCAGCTCAGATGTATTCTCGGCGGGCGTGCTGATGTATCAGCTGATTTTCGGCACTGAGCCATGGCATGAGACAGACATTGGCGACAGGCCTCTCTCTGAGCAGGTCAGTATAGTCACCGCTCTGAGAAGAAAGCCGCTGCCCATTCCTGAGAGGCGTCTGATCGATGCAGATGACGCGATGCTCAGCGTCATGGCAAAGGCCCTTGAGCCTGACTGCAGCAGGCGCTTCGGCACTGCAGGCGAGTTCCTTTCCGCCCTCAGGGAGGCCATCCCGGCAGGGTCAGATCCGCATGATGAGCCGGACGGGCCGGATGCTCCTGCGCAGGTGACTCATGAGGAGATCGGCGCCCTGCTGTTCTGCGAGGCTCTGTCGAAGAAGACTGATCTGCCTGCGGCCGGGCCGGAGCAGAAGCCTTCGGAGACCGGAACAAAATCAGCCGCAGAAGGAAGCAGGCCTGCCGCAGCAAAAAAGAAGGGCGGCGGCTTCGCGGATGTTGCCGGCATGGAGGACATCAAGGCGCTGATGCGGAAGAAGATCATCGATGTCCTCAAAGATCCGGAGCTCGCGGAGAAGTACAGAATACAGATCCCGAACGGCATGCTGCTCTACGGTCCTCCGGGATGCGGCAAGTCCTTCATCGCGGAGAAGTTCGCCGAGGAGGCGGGATGGAACTATAAGCTCATAAAGTCCTCTGACCTCGCGAGCACCTATATCCACGGCTCGCAGGAGAAGATCGGGCAGCTCTTTGACGAGGCGAGGAAGAACGCACCGATGATCCTCAACTTCGACGAGTTCGACGCGCTGGTGCCTGACCGCGGCCGTACAGGGAGCGCATATATGTCAGGCGAGGTGAACGAGTTCCTCTCGCAGATGAACAACTGCGGAAAGGACCGTGTGTTCGTCATCGCGAGCTCCAACCGGCCGGATCTCATTGATCCGGCGGTGAGGAGGAAGGGGAGGCTTGATCAGCTTATCTACATCCCGGTGCCTGACGCGGCGGCGAGGGAGGGCATGTTCAGGGTGCAGATGAAGGGAAGGCCGCAGGAGGAGGGCATTGACTTCGGGCGCCTTGCCTCGCTCACGGAGAACTACGTTTCCGCCGACATTGCCTGGATTGTCAACGATGCGGCGGAGAAGGCCTTCGAGGAGAGGGCTGGCATCACTGAGAAAATGCTCGAGGATGCCATAAAGAGGACCCGCCCTTCTGTAGGACCTGATGACATCAGGTACTACGAGAGCCTCAGGGAGAAGATCGAGAAGAGCGCGAAGGAGAGCGCGCACAGCCCCATCGGCTTCATACAGAAGTGAGCCCTGTCTGACTCTCTCCCGCGCCGTTCCTCAGAGAGGGGAGCGGCGCCTCTGCATTTCCCGTCTGTGCGGGCAGATCACATTTTGAGAGAATGCATGCTGATCCCCCTCGCAAAACCCGTATCCCGCTGATTTTTTGGATCTTTCCGGTGTGATAATGACTGATCACGCTCCTCCCGTCCCATCCCTGAAGAAGCGCTCCATCCTCATCAACCTGGAAAGCCTATGACTCTATTCATCATGATCGTCCAGCTCCTCATCGTGCTCCTGGCGCTCTACGTCGGATCGCGGTACGGGAGCCTCGCCCTCGGCGCCATATCGGGCATCGGACTTGCCGTTCTGGTGTTCGGTTTCGGCATGAAGCCCGGCACGCCGCCGACCGAGGTCATCTACATCATCATCGCCGCCGTTACCTGCGCGGGCATACTGCAGGCCTCAGGCGGCATGGACTGGCTCATACAGCTCGCGGAGCGCCTCCTGAGGCGCCACCCGGGCGGGATAGTGTTCCTGGCGCCGCTCTGCACCTTCTTCCTCACGGTGCTCGTCGGAACCGGCCATGTCGTCTACACGCTGATGCCCATCATCGTCGACATCTCGATAAAGAAGAACATCCGTCCCGAGCGCCCCTGCGCAGTCGCCTCGGTCGCGAGCCAGGTCGGCATCATCTGCTCGCCTATCGCGGCGGCCGTTGTCGCCTTCGTCGGCATCTCGAACATGTCGGGCTTTGACATCACCATCCCGCAGGTCCTCTTCCTCACCATCCCCTCCTGCCTCTGTGGCATCCTGGCCGCGGCCGCCTGCTCCTACAAGAGGGGCCTTGATCTTGATAAGGATCCCGTCTATCAGGAGAAGCTCCGCGATCCCGAGCAGAGGAAGTACATCCTTGGTGACGAGAGCGCCACGACTCTCGGTAAGGAAATCCCCCGGAGCGCCAAGGCCGCGGTGTTCGTCTTCCTGGGAGCCCTTGCCGTAATCGTCATGTTCGCGGTGTTC
>Ga0256406_1004559_pt1 | contig 15691 bp, 16 predicted proteins | sample RumenRJG_03DNA_FD_185986 | JGI IMG/M metagenome (GOLD analysis project Ga0256406, IMG submission 185986) | Bovine rumen microbial communities from Lethbridge, Alberta, Canada - RJG_03 | ecosystem: Host-associated > Mammals > Digestive system > Stomach > Rumen | place: Canada: Alberta | collected... | reverse complement strand
GGCACTCAGCATCGCCTGAGTCTCTTTGTCACGCTTTCTCTGGGGACGAATCATCAGGAAGTAGAAAATCAGAATGATCAGCACGAATGTGATCATCGTGGTGGCCATGCTTCCCGTGGAAGAACCGGCCGCGTCGGCACTCATCATAAAATTCAGCATGTTTTCCTCTTTCTCAGATGGACGAGACGGACGGAATTCGCCCACTACGCCCTATTTTCCAAGTACCGAACAAAGTACCACGAGTAAAGTACTCCAGTCAAGTTTGCATGCATTTTGGCAAGATTTTCTTCTCAACATTTACATCTTTGGTAAAAGCAGTCTGCATTTAGACTTATGGTAAAATATGATTCATCTACGTAAACTTAAAACGACAAAGACGAGAGTATTCACAGAAGACAAAACGAAGAAAGCGTCGTCCCTTAGAAGGAAAAATTATAGATGTTGGTAAAGAAGTCATCCTTCCTTATAAGTGGAAACGACTCCCTGAATGGCATCGATATCGTCCAAAGGATTCTTCTCGAACATTACCAAATCAGCATATTTTCCTACCTCGAGTGTGCCCGTAATACATCGCTTGCGGTCTTGGTGGCAGAAAACCATACCGCCTCATTGGACATGCCAAATGCATGGTTCATGCGCATTTCTGTAGCAAAGCCCTCTCTTATCACCGTTACTGCATGGGATCCTCCGGTTGGGAGGAATCAATGGAGGCGCAAATAGAAACGCCGTGGCCGATTGCCCTTCTCTTGCCGTCCAGGTCTCCGGGCTTTGCCTTTGCCCTCATCCACGACAGAGCAGGATCAGCCAGGTGCAGGATGTTGTAACGGGTGACAATCGTCGGACAGCAGTAAGCCCCCGCCGATGCCATCATCCTCACCGCCCCAGCATCCGATTGGGCATGTTCGATAATTCGACCCCCAGCACGGATGGTATTCTTCGCTCCCTCTAGAGTGGTACAGTGCGCTCCTCTACCCTGTCAGCTTCCTCGCAAGCTACCCGCATTTGTTCCTCAGGCAATTGAACGGCATAAAGTCTGGAGCCTTTCCCCATCTCACCAATAGCGATGAACGTGATAACGCCGGCTCCGTGTCCTTCTGTAATTGCAATAGCTTGATGGATGAAGGCATTGAAACGAGTGAGCGGAAGGAAGAGTATACCACGTTGAAAATCCCATACCGAGCTTGCCGGACGACTCGCTGGTGTCAACGAGGAGTTGTAGCCGGTGAAAGATATTCGTTATTGGGGCGCTAAGGTTCTTTCACCGGAACAGGCTGTTGAGAAGCGGCCAGAGCCAAAGTACTTTCTCAAAGAGCGCTTGCAGTATGAGCAGGCTGAAAGCAAAAGAAACAGGAGCAGAAAATACCACAGCACCAAAAGCAGGATATGGAATCCTAACAGGCACTTGCCGTTTTCTTATTTCCCGAAGAGATCGCTATGACTGCCGGTTCTGGTAAGTGTCAACACAAGCAGATCATTCTCGATCCGATAGATGAGCAGCCAGTCCGGCTGTATATGACATTCACGGTGTCCTACCCAATTTCCAGTCAAGGCATGATCTTTGTTCTTCTCTGGAAGCCGTTCGCCGTTTGCCAACTTGCGGATGACGTTATCGAGGAGGTCGATCTCCAAGCGGCGCTTCATCGCCAGTGTATAGTCTTTCTTGAACTGGTTAGTCCAAACGATGTCTAAGTGCTTGCTCATTCCTTTAACGCCCTCAACGCTTCTTCGACATCGGAGTAGCGCTTTACAGACGGATCACGGGCAATACGCTCTGCTTCCAACATCGCCGCCATTGTCTCCTTGTTCGGCTGTTCCATGCGAACATCAAAAGGAAAACCGCCGACACGGAGCGACTGACGAAGAAAGACATTGATAGCGGTGGTCAGGTTGACACCCAATTCGCCATACAGAGCTTCGCACTGCTTTTTGATATCACTGTCCATACGGACGCTGAAATTCGTAGTGGTAGCCATATTGTCAACTCCTTTCATTGCTATTGCACTTATATTATATGCAGTTTGCAATGCAAAATCAATGCAACAGACGAAGAATTTACGAGAGGGCACATGTTTCTTGAGGAGGGCTTGCCTATGAACTTATTTGAAGCAGTAAACAGAATGTGACCACCCGACAGGCGGCAGAGCTATATGGTATTCGTATGGGTCGCACTGGAATGGCAGTCCGCCCATTGCATGATGACAGAAACCCAAGCAAGAAAGTGGACAAGCGTTTCCATTTTTTGCCTGTCAAGCTGACGAAGATGAGGTCTCTTTCGTTTCCAGACTGTTTGCATTGTCGAGCAAAGGAGCTGCCATGAAGTTGACTGCCAATTTCGACATTGATTATGACCTCAAGCAGAAACCATCAATCAAGCCAAAGATCAGAGAACCCACACCGGAGCAGACGTTCAAACAAGAGGAGAATCATTCCTACAAGGTACTGGCTGATTACTTTCATTAACTCAAAGCGTGGAAGCCCTGCGAAAGGGAAGCTATATCGAGTACCTGCTTGATGTTCTCGTGTATGGCTCTCCTGAAGAAAAGAAAGCTCTGATTGCCGAGCAGAGAACGGAGGTGATGAAACTTGAGCAGCGATTTGCAGAACCTACAACCGACTGCGACCACGGAAGAAGCCTGGACTTGCGCGATAACGGCGCTGTCAAAAACAGCATACAAAACTGTTTGATTGAATTTCTGAATTGAAAATAGTTTGTGAGACTTTTCCATTTTTATCTTGACGGAACTCTCCCGGAGGTCAGAGTACAAAGCGCACAAATACGTTCTCTCGCTCACATGCTTCTGGCCATTGCCCTGTCCCTCCCTGTTATTTAATCAGCTTGTAAGCATCTTTCAATGCGCCGTCATACCCTTTCAGAATCTTGGTTGCCTCTTCCTCTGTGTTTTTCGAAGTAGCTATGCAATTTGGCAATCGCAGTCATCGAGTTGGCATCGTCAGCCATGCTGTTGATAGCAACATTGATTTTGGTGACAACCTCTGAACCAGCCCCTTTCGGAACAAAGACAGCAGGGGCTGTCAGGTTGACCTATCTTTGTGGCTAAGAAAACAGGCTTATATCCCACAAACAAGAAGACCGGCCCCATGTCAGGAACCGGTCCCGGGAATTCATCTGAGGAGGTCTCAGATCACATCATGCCGCCCATGCCGCCCTCGCCCTGCGGAGCCGGATTGGCTGCCGGAGGAGTCGGGATATCGGTAACGGCGCACTCGGTCGTCAGGATCAGGCTGGCGATGGAGGCCGCGTTCTGCAGAGCGCTGCGGGTAACCTTCACAGGATCCACAATACCGCTCTTGACCATATCGCACCACACCATCTTCTCAGCATCGTATCCGACGCCCTTCTTCTCGTTCTTGCACTTGTCGGCGATGATCGAGCCATCGACACCGGCGTTCTCGGCAATCTGTCTGATCGGCTCTTCCAGAGCACGGCGGACAATCTTGTAACCGGTCTTTTCCTCGTCAGTGCAGGAGCTCAGGTCTGTCGACTCCAGCGCCTTGGCGGCCTGGCAGAGCGCGACACCACCGCCGGGGATGACACCCTCTTCGATAGCGGCGCGGGTAGCGCTCAAAGCGTCCTCGACTCTGTGCTTCTTCTCTTTCAGCTCGACCTCGGTCGCGGCGCCGACGTTCATGACGGCAACGCCACCAGCCAGCTTGGCAAGTCTCTCCTGAAGCTTCTCGCGGTCGTAATCGCTGGTCGTATCGCCAATCTGCTTCTTGATCTGGGCGATTCTATCCTTGATGTCCTCGCTCTTGCCGGCTCCGTTGATGATCGTGGTGTTCTCTTTCTCGACCTTCACGGACTTCGCTCTGCCAAGCTGGGCAAGATCGGTGTTCTCAAGCTTCATGCCGAGTTCCTCGCTGACCACCTGGCCGCCGGTCAGGATGGCGATATCCTCCAGCATGGCCTTGCGGCGGTCACCGAAGCCAGGAGCCTTGACGGCGACGACGTTCAGCGTGCCACGGACAGCGTTGACAACCAGCGTTGCCAGAGCCTCGCCATCGACATCCTCGGCGATGATCAAAAGCGGCTTGCCGCTCTGGGCGACCTTCTCCAGGACAGGGAGAAGTTCCTTCATATTGGAAATCTTCTTATCGTAAATCAGGATGTACGGGTTATCGAGCACAGCGGTCATGGTGTCACGGTTGTTGCAGAAGTAGGCGGAAAGATACCCGCGGTCGAACTGCATGCCCTCGACAAAATCGGTCGTGGTGTCGATGGTCTTGGATTCCTCGACAGTGATGACGCCATCAAGGCCGACCTTTTCCATCGCGTCAGCGATCTCGTCACCAATGACACGGTCGTTGTTGGCGGAAACGGAAGCGACCTGGGCGATTTCCTCTTTCTCACGGACCGGGGTGGAAACCTTCTTGATCTCGGCAACTGCGTCAGCGACAGCCTTGTCGATACCGCGGCGGATGCCCATCGGGTTGACACCGGCAGAAACACTCTTCATGCCTTCCTTGATAATGGACCAGGCAAGCACGGTAGCAGTAGTCGTGCCATCACCGGCGACATCATTCGTCTTGGTGGCGACCTCTTTCAGCAACTGGGCGCCCATGTTCTCGAACGGGTTCTCCAAATCGATCTCACGAGCCACGGAGACACCATCCTTGGTCACGGTCGGCGCACCATACTTCTTGTCCAGCACGACCAAGCGGCCCTTCGGTCCAAGCGTGGTCATGACCGCACGGGAAATCTTCTCGACACCATTGACCAGCGACTTACGGGCTTCTTCATTGAACTGCAATTGTTTTGCCATATCAGTACCTCTCAATTGTTTTCAAACGTAACTATAGGGTCAAAAATCTCAACCGTTCAGTAACATACTCAAATTTCTTTGCATCGGCAAGGGTCAGTGCGACAAAAGCGTAAAAACCCATCCAGCCAGCAGTGAGGCGAAGAGCCCGGAGAGGAAATTGACCATGTCGTTGTCCATCCACGGGATGCCCCGCGTACGCTCCAGAGGACGCCCCTGGCCGTCCCGCTCGTGCTCGGTCAGCCCCCCCCTTTCCGGATCGTAGTAAATCGCCTGGCAGGTAGCCCCGAGGAAGGAGTCGAACGTGGCCCCCACGAAACCGCAGGCCGTGACGATGGCGAGCTGGCGCAGCGCGTCGGCGCTTGGAAACAGGAAGCAGGACTGCCAGACCAAGGCGACAAGGAAAGAAGCGACCAGCGAAGCGAGAAGTCCCTGTAACGTGACCGCCCCGCTCTGGCCCTTGGGCATCGGTTTCCCGGTCAGGATCGAGACAGGAGTCTGGGCGGAGAGCACACCGATATCGCCGGCAGTGGTATCCGCCGACGCCTCGGCGATCGAAGCGCCGAACATCACCAGAAAAGCAGGATTCTGCTGCCAGGCATAGCAAAGCGAGCATATCAGGGCAAGTCCCCCGTTGGCGAAGACCTGCACCCCGTCACGGCAGCTTCCCTTCTTCTCCATACCGGCAAAACCGGTCCTCATGCGCTTCGAGCAGCGCCCTACCACTGCCGCCATGATGAAGAAATAGAGGATGGTGGCAAGCCCTCCGAACCCGAGAGGCCAGGTAATCCCCATGCCCAGCAGGAACTCCAGGACGATACCGCTTCTGGTCAGCTGGTGGCTCTTGTAGGAAAGCAGACAGATGACCAGCATGAGGACAGCCAAGATCCAAAAAGAAAACGGCAACGGGAAAAAACGTCCGTTCAGCCAGGAAACGAAGGAACCGCAGGGCGGAACCAAGTTGGCGAAACGACTCATACCAGCTGACCGGCGACCAGCGCCGCCAGGATAGGCACGGAAAGATTGTCCAGCCCAAACGGAGTGGCAGCCTCGGCCACCGTGGCGACCAATGCGACCAACAGGGCCATCGGGAAGTTGTGGGTGACCCCCAAGCCCACCGCGACGCTCACCACCAGCATCACCAGACTTCCCACCAGCGTCTTGTCGCGCATGTAACCGGGCAGATGTCTGGAGTCCTTATGCCAGGAGCCGAAAATCGCCGCGAAGCTGTCCCCGTAGGCCATGACCAGCACGCCCCACAGGCAAGCCCTGCTGGAAATGCCGGCCTTGAACTGGAGCAGGACCAGGACAACCAGCGCAATCGGATAGTAGATCAGGCCATAGTTGCGCTTCTCTTCGCTTTCTCCCTTGTGCAGCACCACCGCCAAGGTGTTCAAGATGATGAAAGTGGCCGGGGGGACCAAGGCAAGCTGCAGGGTTGGGAGCATCGCCATCTCGACGAACCACCAGTTGCCCACGCCCATGTGGACGATCTTCCGGCTGACCATCGGCGAGGCATGCAGTTTCCCCGCCACCAGACCGATTGCCAGCACCACCAGTATCAGCAGATAACTGTACAGGATTCCTTTCATAAGAGTTTTCCCAGAGCCTCCACCTGTTCCTTCGTCGTCGACCAGCTGGTGGCGAAGCGGCAGACCGTATGGGTCTCGTCCAGACGCTCCCACTTGCTGAAGACCACGCCTTCCTTGCGCAACGCTTCCATCTTCCCGTTCTCCAGTACCACGAAGGTCTGGTTGGTCGGAGTGGCAGGGTGCATGGCATAGCCCTTTTCCAAGAACCGCTGCTTCAACAAGTCGCTCATCTCGATGGCGTTCCTTCCCAGACGCAGATACAAGTCATTGGTAAAGAGCTCGTCGAACTGGAGGCCGAGCAGCCAGCCTTTGGCGAGCAGGGCGCCATGCTGCTTGATCTGGGTGAAGAAATGGGGCAACAGGCCTTTGCGGGCGACGACCGCCTCGCCGAACAGTGCGCCAACCTTCGTCCCGCCGATATACAAGACATCGGTGTTGGCGGCGATCTCCTGCAACGAGGGACTGCCCGGTACCGCAAGCGCGTACCCAAGGCGGGCTCCATCAAGGAAAAGAGGAATCTGATGTCTCTGACAGACCTCATGCAAGGCCTTCAGCTCGTCCAGCGTGTAGAGGGTGCCGTACTCGGTGGGATGACTGATGTAGACCAGTCCGGGCCCTATGATATGGTCGGCAGACTCATCGTTGTCATGGGCCTGTATCGCCTCCTCCACCTGTGCGGCGCTGATCTTGCCGCCATCATGGCCGGGCAAAGTAAGGACTTTGACCCCACAGTACTCCGGGGCTCCCGCCTCGTGGCAGTTGATATGCCCGCTCGCGGCGCAGAGGGCTCCCTGCCAGGAGGGCAGGATCGCGCTGATGACCGTCGCGTTGGTCTGGGTACCGCCGACAAGGAACCAGACATCCAGGTCCTCGCGGCCGCAGGCCTTCCTGATTTTTGCCTTCGCCTGTTCGCAAATCGCATCCGTTCCATAGCCCGGATGTTGTTCAAAATTGGTTTCGTTCAGTCTCCGGAGTATCTCCGGGGCGCATCCTTCCTGATAGTCGCTCGCCCAATACTGCATGCAAACACCTCTCCCGCAGGATACTTGTTTTTCTTTCCTCTGGCTAGTGACACAGGAATGGTGTGGGAAAAGCCGGAGGATTTCGCCGCATTTCCCATTGACAACAGGGTTTAGCAGTGCTACTTTCAAAGTGCTTTCTTGTTTTGTGTTGCAGCGATTCTGTTATCTTGAATTTGCCGAGTCTGTCACTGGGTCGATCTTCGGAGTCAGGTTACAAAGGTAACTGCGCCAATAGAGAAGCGATATTGTAACATGCTGGTCAGTTGCCAGCAAAGGATGCTTTTTTATGGCAAAGAAGATTTATGTAGGCAACATGTCCTACGCGACTACCGAAGAGGAGCTGCGTGGACTGTTCGCACAGTTCGGTACCGTGAACAGCGCTACCATCATTGTCGATCACGAGACTCACAGACCCAAAGGGTTTGGATTCGTGGAAATGGCTGAGGATGCCGCTGCTGACGCGGCGATTTCCCAGCTTGACGGCAAGGAATTCGGTGGCCGCAACCTTCGCGTGAACGAAGCCATCAACAAGCCGCGCCCGGCTCGCAGATTCAACTAATCAATAGTTTTGTTTTCAGATTTCAAATGATCCAGTGACGGAAGGGACTGCCCACGGCAGCCCCTTTTCTTTGTCCGTTCACTCCAGCATCCGTCCGCGGCGATAGGACTCCATCAAATGTTCCTCGCTGATCGAACGGGTTCCCGCGCCTCCGTGGCATCCCCCCGCTCCATAAAATCCGAGGTTGGTCCATCCGAGAGACTTGACCAGATAATCGAAATAGGAACGGGCCTGGTCAAAGACATGCTCCCCCTCATCATCGGCGGTCATCAGCAGTCCCGCGTCTTTGTGCGGGTACTTGTCTTTTCCGGAAACGGCATACAGGCGGTCGATGATGTTCTTCATCTTCCCGTTGACGGAACCAAAGTAGAGCGGAGAGGCGAACACCAGGGTATCGCATTCGGCAAAGAGCTCGTAGATGTCCTGCATGGAGTCCTGGATCACGCACTTGTGCCCGTCCATCTGGCAGAACCCGCAACCTCGGCAGTCTTCAAGCCGTTTGCCGTCCATGAAGACCTTGGTCAAGGCATGGCCCGCTTCAGTGGCCCCGGTGGCAAACGCATCGGCAAGCCGCTCGGTGTTTCCCTGCCCTACGCTGGAAGAGACGATCAACAGGATGTTACGCATTCATATGCTCCTTCATGGTGAGACAACCATGAAGGAAATTTCGAGGAAAGGAAAGACCATGGCTTCATGCCTGAAAGGCATGGCTACCAAGACCTTCCCCCTCCACCACCGAAGCCGCCTCCGGTGTGTCCGCTATAGCCGCCAAACGAGTGCACGGGGACCGACGGACCACCACTACGCGGAGGCTCGCGGTAGCCCATACCAGCCCGAACCGGCGCCATCATCTGCCGTCCAATCGCGGCAAAAACCAGATAGCTGCCCACCGGACTGGGAGTCTCAAGCCATCCGGGGCTGAGCATCCGCTCGCCCAAGCGCTCGAAATTGCGGGCCCACTTGTCGTCAAGGTCAAGGGCCATCGCGTACCCGAGGATATGGAAAAAGAGTTCAGGGCTCTGGGAGACCAGCATGCGCAGCTTGTCCATCTCCACCTTGCCGATGAAGTCACGGAAGCCGAGGATGCGGGAGTGCAACCGGCTCGCATAAGCGCTCCGGCGTTCAGTCGCCTGGGCGATCGCGCTCATCAGCGATGGCAGAACCACTGTGGAAAAGGCGACCAGCATCCCTTGCGCAGAGGACAAGTACTGGTAGCCCGTGGAGATGGCAAAGCTGATTGCCGATCCGGCAACGACAAGGGCCAAAGCCCATACCAGCCGCATCAGTTTTCCGGCGAATCCCATTTCGTCCGCCTTGAGCAGGTAGCCGTGAACCACTTTCGCGACCAACAGCTCGCAGAGCAGCCCGACGCCGAGTACCAAGACCAGCGAAGCGTCTGGGTATCCCCAGGCGGCACCGACAGCTCCCAAACACATCGGAACCAGCAGGAAAAGCTGGATGGAAAGCTTCTTCCCTTCCGCGACCCGGTCCTTCAAGGCCCGTTCCCCACGGAAGTAACGCTTCGTCTCCAGCCTCACCTTCTGGCATGCCATGGCGAAGCTCTCAGTCTGGATATCCCGTGTGGTGACGGTGGTCCCGTCCCCTTCCTTGAACAGGGCGTCGAAGAACTCGCGCTCGAAGGCGCGCTCTCCCTCGGGCTCCTTCAGCTTGGTCAGCTGCCAGAGACCCTTGTGCAGTTCCTTCATCGACAAACACCCTTGGTCCGCCCAGTAGAAGAACATACCGGTCAGGTCCCTGCCGTCAACCACACCATCATACAGATAGCCGATTTCCAAGGGACTCAGCCCGTCCGGGGCATGCCAGTCGGCAACTGGAGCCGTCAATTCGTCCCTTCCGTACCGGTCCCAGAGCAGATAGGCAAGCCCGCTGAAAAGCATGGCGAGCACGATAGCGGCGAGAAGCACCTTCGAACCGGTATCGCGCTCTGGGGCGACCTCGTCGAAGTATCCCTCGGGAAGCTCGATCCGGATTGTCATGCCCTTTCCCTGCCCGAGATTGTCGACCGTGCCGGTGAATGTGTAGCTCGACGGATCATAGGAAAGCGGAGCCTGCGCGGTAGAACCAGAGCTTCCGTAGGTCAGCCACGCTTTTGGAGTCCCCCCGGGATCCTTGGGAAGGGTCAGCGAGAAAGACCCGGTACGGATCGGGGCGTCCCATCCGGTACCGATCAGGTCCAGATAGACCTCGTCGTAGTCGTCGTGGCTGTCACTCCCCACCGTATATCTATAGGAAAGGAGGTACTGCTTCTTCCCGTAGACCTGCGTGGATGCGTCGCCGACACGCAGTTCGGCCCACGCCGGGTCGGAAAGGTCGGCCTGGAGGGGTTCGGAGGAACGGATGTCGGTGATGTGCGCCTGCTTGCGCCCGAACCGGAGCGGAATGTCCTGCAGGAAGCCATGGCGTGGCTGGAGGAAATCGATATCCAGGGCCTGGGTGATCTGGTAGCTGTTGGCCCGGTCCACCTGGATATCCAAATGGAAGGAATCGATCAGGAAATCCGCGGCGAAGAGCCGCCCTGCCAGAAACAGCGCGCACAGGAGCGCGAACATACGCTTCATCGTCAGAATTTCACCTCGACCCGCTGTTTCGCCTCTTCCTCGATGGCAAGATACTTGCAGGTCTCGTAATGGGCCATGCCGGCAACGATGTTGGAAGGGAAGCTCTGCACAAGGTTGTTCATCAATTTGACGTTGGCATTGTAGTACTTGCGGGACAGCTTCAAGTCCTCCTCGATCGAGGACAACTGCTTCTGCAGGTCGATGAAAGAGGTGTTGGCCTTCAGGTCGGGATAGGACTCGCTCAAGGCGAACAAACTTCTCAGCGCAGTGGTGAAACCCTTGCTGGCTTCCTCCTTCTCGTCCCTCGTGGTGGCGGCGACAGCGCTGTTGCGGGCCTGGATGACCGCTTCCAGCGTTCCCTTCTCATGGGCGGCATAGCCCTTGACCGTCTCCACCAGGTTGGGAACCAGGTCATAGCGCTTCTTCAGCTCGGCATCGATGGCCGCTCCCGCCTCTTCGATCTGGTTCTTGGCGCGCACCAGCTTGTTGTAGGTACTGGCATAAAAAAGCCCGAAACAGGCAATCACGGCAATAAGGATCAGCAATGCGCTCATACTCTCTCTCCTGACTGCCATTCTTCCCTACTTTCCATCCTGAGTCAAATTCTCTTTACAGATTATTCAATAATGTCCTCACACTGTTTGCGTTTGGCGGAAGAGTATTGTATATTTATGCATGGAAATTTATTTGCATTCGGTTTGAGGAGACATCATGCGCGAGAGAAGCAACCGCCTTGCGGTAGTCAAGGAACTGATCAAGAACAACCGCATTGACAACCAGGACACGCTGCTGGACATGTTGAAACATGAAGGATATCACGTGACGCAGGCGACGCTGAGCCGTGACCTGAAAATGCTCAAAGTCGGAAAAATCTCCGATGGCTGGTCCGGGTATTACTATGCCCTGCCGGAAAACGACATGGTCAGCGAGAGCGAGAAGAGCTACATCCAGGATGTCCGCCGTGGCATCCTTTCCATCGAGTTCTCCGGAAATATCGGAGTCGTCAAGACCCGTCCGGGTCACGCCAACAGCGTTGGTATCGCCCTGGACATCCTGGCGCTTCCGGAAATTCTCGGAACGGTGGCGGGAGATGACACAATCTTCATCATCCTTCGCGAGGGGATGACGAAAGAGGACCTGCTCGAAAGTTTCAAGACACGTATCCCCGAGGTGGCAGATTGATGGAATTCAAGAATCTTGACCAGACGAAGGCGCTCGCAGCCCTTCAGAAAGACAAAAAGGTATCCGTGCGTGAGGCATTGACGACCCAGCGCATCGCAAAGTACCAGAGCCCGGAGGCCGGCGGGCTCCTTTCCTACCATTATGCGGCCATGCCGGTCGACGAGCAGATCCTTGGAGACCTGCAGAGACTCAGCGACGAGCAGGAGCTGATCGCCAAATACAAGGCCCTCCTGGGCGGCGAGGTGATGAACACCGGCGAAAAACGGCTGGTGCTCCACCAGCTCTCCCGGGGCCAGGTGCTTCCCACCCCGGTGATTGCCGACGGCGAGGACAAGGGCAAGTTTTACAAGGGCCAGCTGGAAAGGATCAAGGAATTCAGCGAGCAGGTCCGGAGCGGCAAACTGGTCGGTTCGACCGGCAAGAGCTTCACCACCGTCTGCCAGATCGGCATCGGCGGCAGCGACCTTGGTCCGCGAGCCCTCTATCTCGCCCTGCAGGGCTATGCCCAAGGCAAGGGCATCAAACAGCTCGAAGGCAAGTTCATCAGCAACGTCGACCCGGATGACGCCGCCCAGGTGATTGACACGCTCGACATGGAGCGCACGTTGTTCATCCTGGTCAGCAAGAGCGGCACGACGTTGGAGACCCTGACCAACCGCGACCTGGTGATCGACGCGATCAAGGAAAGCGGCATCAAGGGCATCGACCCGGCCAAGCATATGGTGGCCGTTACCAGCAAGACCAGCCCTCTGGCAAAGAGCAAGGATGTCCGGGAGTCTTTCTTCTTCGACGATTACATTGGCGGGCGCTACAGCTCATCCTGTGCAGTGGGAGGTGTCGTCCTTTCCCTGGCTTTCGGCTATGATGTCTTCCAAGAGCTGCTTGACGGAGCCCACCAGGCGGATATCGCAGCCCTGGAACCCGATATCCGGAAGAATGCGTCCCTGCTCGACGCGCTTATCGGTGTCTACAACCGCAATGTGCTCGGCTATCCGTCGACCGCGATCCTTCCCTACTCACAGGCGCTCTCCCGCTTCCCCGCCCATCTCCAGCAACTGGACATGGAAAGCAACGGGAAACACGTCAATCGCGATGGGAAACCGGTCGCGTATGTGACGGGACCGGTGATTTTCGGTGAGCCGGGAACCAACGGCCAGCACTCCTTCTACCAGTTGCTCCACCAAGGCACCGACATCATCCCGCTCCAGTTCGTCGGATTCAAGCAGAACCAGCGAGGCAAGGATATCGTGATCCAAGGCTCGACCAGCCAGCAGAAGCTTTGCGCCAACCTGGCTGCCCAGATTGTCGCCTTCGCCCGAGGCAAGGACGACGAGAACCCCAACAAGCAGTTTGCCGGAAACAGGGTCAGCAGCCTGCTGGTGGCCAAGGAACTGACGCCGGCGGTGCTCGGAGCCCTGCTCGCCCACTACGAGAACAAGGTGATGTTCCAAGGCTTCCTCTGGAACCTGAACTCCTTCGACCAGGAAGGCGTGCAACTGGGCAAGACCCTTGCCAAGCAAGTGCTTGCGGGTTGTCCGGGCGATCCGGTGCTCAAGGCGTTCAGCGACCTGCTGTAACACAGGTGATCGCGATGCTGAGGCGGTCCTTCGGGGCCGCCTTGCTGCAGAAAACAGCCTCCCTTGCGGGAGGCAGCTCCAAGGAGACACGCTTGGAGGGGAGAAAGTGTTTCTCTCTATGGCAACATATCATAGGGAGAGTATCAGAGGAGAGCGGGCATCGTGCACCGCTTCCTCGTTCCAGTATCCCTCAGCTTTTCCCGTTTGTGAAGTCTCGATTCCCCTCTGTATTGCCGTTTCTCGCCTGACAGGCTGGAAAAAAGCGGTGCCACACACATACGAGGGTACGCTGCGTGTGCGGCACCAATATCAGAAAAGAAGAAATGCCTTACGCGTTCACGCAGGTACATTTCGATTGTTACGATGGCATCCTTCTTTCCATTTGTGAAGAGCGCCATCCCCCGATTTTCCGCATTTTACGGGAAATTTCAAAGTTCTGCGGCAGCCAGCAGGAAAGCGGGAGTACCGTGGGTGTTGTCAGTCAGCCTGGGTTCCTGGCGAGTGTAGTACTCATAGGAACCGTCACGGTACGGGCTGTCCTCGGAGGCCCGTCCAAGGCCGGCGCTCTTGCAGATATCCTTCAGGTGGAGCTGTCCATCCTCACTCGCATACACGTCGAGACGGACCATGCTGGAAAAAGCACGCCTGGCCACTTTCCGGTAGAGCGCCGGGTCATACGCATAGCCCTGCCTGACCATGTGGGACAGGAAATAGATGTACATGCTGGTACAGCTGGTCTCCAGATAGTTGTATGTGCGGCCAGGCTGGTCGACGACCTGCCACCACATGCCGGTATCCTTGTCGGCAGCACGGACAAGCGCCTGGGCGAGGTGGTTGGAGAGCTCGATCAGACGGGCCCGATAGGCGAAGAACTCCTTGGTGGAAGGCAACAGGTCGCAGACCTCGACGAGAGCCATGGTAAACCAGCCAAGGGCGCGTCCCCAGATGTAGGAGGAGCAACCAGTCGTCTGGTCTGCCCACGCCATCTGCTTGGTCTCGTTCCAAGCGTGGAACAACAAGCCGCTACGCGGGTCCAGGGTGTGTTCATAGGTCAGGTTGAACTGGAAGAGCATTTCCTTTGCCGCCGCTTTCAGGTCACCCCAACGCTTGGCGTACTTGATCAGGAAGGTGCCATACATGTACAGTCCATCGAGCCAGACCTGGTCGGTGTAGATCTTCTTGTGCCAGTATCCGCCGCTTGGGGTGCGGGGATGGTCCTTGAATTCCTGCCACATGAAGTCCATCGCCTTCTTGTAGCGCTCGTCATGGGTATAGTCGTACAGGTCGAAGAAGTTCTTGCCGGGAGCCAGCAAGTCCCAGCTGTAGGCACTCTGGTCATACCCGGGCACCGTGCCGTCGGGCATCACGAACTGCTCCATCCATTTCGCTACCCAGTCCTTCCACTCAGGATGGTGCAGCGTCGTGCTGGTACGCCAGATGAACTCCATGGCGATGCCAAGGCGATAGTTGTACTGGTTCAATTCCTTGTCAGCCCTCGCCATCAGCGAAAGAGCCATCTTTTCGGCCAGTTTCTGGTTCTCGGTCATAGTTCCTCCCTCATCGGTCAAGTCAATTACAGCACAACTCCGGCAATTACCGCAATGGAAGCCCGAGCAGGTCACGCAACGCCCAGTCGGCGGGCCACAGCGGCGTATCCTGGAAATGGAAGGTCTTCAGCCCCGCCTTCGCCGCCCCCTCGATGTTCTCCTGCAGGTCGTCGACGAACAGGCATTCTGCCGGATCCAGGCGTTCCTTCCCGGTAATCGCGAGGAAAAACTCCGGATCGGGTTTGGAGAGATGCATGTCGCAGGAAAGATAGCAGTGGTCCATCAGCGAAGAAAGCGGGACCATGGCGTCGATGGTCTGCCAGTGGGAGCGGCAGGTGTTCGATCCAAGCAGGAGACGGACCCCTCCTCGGGCTTTCAAGTCCCGGATGATGTCAATCACCGGCTGGTTGACCTGTGGATGGAACATCTCGCAAACCGGATCGGCATTCGGGTCGACGTGGAACTTCTCGGCCACATGGCTCCACCACTCCTTCGGCTGGATGAGCCCTTCCATGATCGGCCTGTCGTATCCGAGGTAATCCTCAAGAAGCGCCTGGGAATCCATGCCATAGCGGCGCGCGATCGCGCCCCCAATCTGCACATGGGTGACACACACGCCGCCCATATCGAACATCACACACTTGACTGCCATGGCCTTCACTATACCAGCAACCTTCACCCCACGTCAGGAAAAAAGATAGTATTCTTTCGATATAGGTAATTTTTGTTATACAAATATGAAAATTATGCAAAATTTGACAAATGCTTCATTCGGTGCACACAATACAGGTGTTTGCAAAAACAAGCCTAAAGGAGGCAACTAGCAATGAGAAAGAAACTGTTGGCTCTGGCCGC
>Ga0256406_1004558_pt1 | contig 15691 bp, 10 predicted proteins | sample RumenRJG_03DNA_FD_185986 | JGI IMG/M metagenome (GOLD analysis project Ga0256406, IMG submission 185986) | Bovine rumen microbial communities from Lethbridge, Alberta, Canada - RJG_03 | ecosystem: Host-associated > Mammals > Digestive system > Stomach > Rumen | place: Canada: Alberta | collected... | reverse complement strand
CTTTCCGCTGACCGTCGATTACGAGGAAAAGATGTATGCGGCGGGCAAGATTCCGGGCGGCTTCATCAAGCGCGAGGGACGCCCGTCGAGCGACGCGACGCTCTGCGCGCGTCTCATCGACCGACCCATCCGTCCGCTGTTTCCGAAAGGGTTCCGCAACGACGTGCAGATTGTCGCGACCGTGCTTTCCGTCGAGCAGGACAACGCACCGGAAATCGCGGCCATGATCGGTGCGAGCACGGCGCTCTGCGTCTCCGACATTCCGTTCGAGGGGCCGATTGCAGGCGTGCGCGTCGGCCGCGTCGATGACGAATTCGTCGTCAATCCGACCGAGGAGCAGCGCGCCGTTTCGACGCTGAACCTCACGGTCGCTGGCTCGCACGATGCCGTCATGATGGTCGAGGCCGGCGCGAATGAGCTCCCCGAAGACGTCATTCTCGACGCCATCCTCTTCGGTCACAAGGAAATCCAGCGCATCGTCGAGTTTGAAGAAGAAATCCAGCGCGCCTGCGGCAAGGAGAAGATGGAAGCTCATCTCTTCACCGTGCCTGACGACCTCGCGGCCGCTATCGATGATTATGCGCGCGAGCGCCTCGACCAGGCGACGCGCAATCCCGACAAGCTCGACCGCGACGCCCATATCGGCGCGATTGCGGCCGATGTGACTGAGCATTTCTTGCCGGATTATCCCGAAATGGAAAAGGAAATCGCCATGGCGTTTCACGACCTCGAAAAGGCCGTTGTCCGTCACATGATCACGCATGAAAAAATCCGCCCGGACGGCCGCGGCGTCGAGGAAGTCCGCCCGATTTCCTGCGAGGTCGGGCTCCTGCCGCGCACGCATGGCTCGGCGCTCTTCACGCGCGGCCAGACGCAGGTGCTGACCGTCACGACGCTCGGCCCGCTCGGCGACGAGCAGGTCATCGACGGCCTCGGCCCCGAGACGACGAAGCACTACATCCATCACTACAACTTCCCCGGCTACTGCGTCGGCGAGGCACGCCCGATGCGCAGTCCCGGCCGCCGCGAAATCGGCCACGGTGCTCTTGCCGAGCGCGCGCTCGTGCCGGTCGTGCCGTCCATCGAGGAATTCCCGTACACCGTGCGCCTCGTTTCCGAAGTCCTCGAATCGAATGGTTCGAGCTCGCAGGCATCTGTCTGCGGCAGCACGCTCTCGCTCATGAATGCGGGCGTGCCCATCAAGCGCCCGGTTTCCGGCGTCGCCATGGGCCTCGTCAAAGAAGGCGACAAATATACGATTCTCACGGATATCCAGGGCATGGAGGACGCGCTCGGCGACATGGACTTCAAAGTCGCAGGCACGAGCGAGGGCGTCACGGCCATCCAGATGGACATCAAGGTCGATGGCCTTTCGCGCGACATCCTTTCGTCGGCACTCCAGCAGGCGAAGCGCGGCCGCGCCTTCATCCTTGGCAAGATGCTCGAATGCATCAGCGAGCCCGCGAAGGAGCTCTCGCCTTACGCGCCGCGCGTCGAGACCATCACGATCAAGACGGACAAGATTCGCGACGTCATCGGCACGGGCGGCAAGGTCGTGCGCGGCATCATCGATGCGACAGGCGTCGACATCGACATTCACGAGGATGGCAACATCTTTATCACCTCGAACGATGCTGAGGGCATGGCGAAAGCGAAGCAGATGATCAATGACATCGTCCGCGAGGTCGAGGTCGGCGAAGTCTTCACAGGCACGGTCACGCGCATCCTCAAGTTCGGCGCGTTCGTCCAGATCCTGCCGAACAAGGAGGGCCTCTGCCACATCTCACAGCTCGCGAAACATCGCGTCGAGAAAGTCGAGGACGTCGTGAAAGTCGGCGACCAGCTGACAGTCAAAGTCGTCGAAATCGACGACAAGGGACGCATCAACCTTTCGCACAAGGCAACGCTGTAAGAACATGCAGCAGCGTCTTCTGATAAATTTTTGGAGGTTTTCATTTTGGCAGATCGGTATTATCGTTTGAAAGTGGCTGGCGTGACGCGCGAGCTGCCCATCCTCAATGTGACAGATACGCTTGCGATTGCGGGCTTCGTCATGCTCGGCGACGTCGAGCTCGTCGAGAATTGTGCGCGAGAGATTGCAAAAAAAGTGCCGCGCGAGACCGATATTATCCTGACGGCTGAGACGAAGGGCATCCCCTTCGCCGCCGCGCTCGCGCAGGTGCTCGGCCAGAAGCGCTACGTCGTTGCGCGCAAGTCTGTCAAGGCGTACATGGAGCACCCCATCTGGGTCAAAGATGTCTCCATCACGACGGAAGGCGAGCAGAAGCTCTGCCTCGACGGCCCCGACATCGAGCGCATCAAGGGACACAACGTCCTGCTGCTCGATGACGTCATCAGCACGGGCGGCTCCATCGCCGCCCTCCGCGCCCTCTGCGAACAGGCCGGCGGCCGCGTCATCGGCCAGGCAGCCGCCCTCGCCGAAGGCGGCGCTGCGGAACGCGAGGACATTATTTATCTTGAAAAACTGCCGTTGTTTGACGCGCAATAAAAGCGCGTTACGGGAGGGCTTTTCATGGCGATGGTTCCAAAACTCAATACGACGCAGTTTGACGAGCAGCGGCCGTTTGCGGTCGTTGCTCCTTTTGAACCCATGGGCGACCAGCCGCAGGCCATCGAGGAGCTTGCGGCTGGTGTCGAGGCGGGGCAGGAGGCGCAGGTGCTCCTCGGCGCGACGGGCACGGGCAAGACGTACACGATTGCGAAGGTCATCGAGAAGGTGCAGAAGCCGACACTCGTCATCGCGCACAACAAGACGCTCGCCGCGCAGCTCGCGAGCGAGTTCAAGACGTTTTTCCCGCACAATTACGTCGGCTATTTCGTGAGCTATTATGATTTCTACCAGCCAGAGGCCTACATCGCTTCGACGGATACGTATATCGAAAAGGATGCGTCCATCAATGACGAAATCGACGAACTCCGTCACAGCGCGACGTGTTCGCTGTTCGAGCGGCGCGACTGCATCATCGTGGCGTCGGTTTCGTGCATCTATGGTCTTGGCTCGCCGGAAAGCTATCATGAGATGGTCGTGTCGCTGCACAAGGGGCAGACGGTCGAGCGCGATGCGATTCTGCGAAAGCTCGTCTCTATCCGCTATGAGCGCAACGACATCGCGTTCGAGCGCGGCAAGTTCCGCGTGCGCGGCGATGTCATCGAGGTGTTCCCAGCGGGCTACAACAGCCGCGCCGTGCGCATCGAGATGTTCGGCGACGAGATTGACCGCATTCTCGAATTCGACACGACGACGGGCGAAATCTACGGCGAGCGCACGCACTCGATGATTTTCCCGGCCTCGCATTATGTCACGGCGCAGGATGATATGAAAATCGCGCAGCAGACGATCCGAGAGGAGCTCGAGCAGCAGCTTGCGAAACTGCGCGGCGATGGCAAGATGCTCGAGGCACAGCGGCTTGAACAGCGCACGAACTACGATCTCGAGATGATGGAAGAGGTCGGTTACTGCTCGGGCATCGAGAACTATTCGCGCCATCTCACACACCGCAAGGCAGGCGAGGCACCGTATACGCTGCTCGATTATTTCCCGGAAGATTTTCTGATCGTCATGGACGAGAGCCATGTCACGCTGCCGCAGCTCCATGCGATGTATGCGGGCGACCGCAGCCGCAAGGTCTCGCTCGTCGAGAACGGCTTCCGCCTGCCATCGGCGTTCGACAACCGCCCATTGACGTTTGAAGAATTTGCCGCGCGCATCAACCAGATCATCTTTGTCTCGGCGACGCCGGGCAAGTACGAGCTCGAGCATGCGCAGCAGGTCGCGCAGCAGATCATCCGCCCGACGGGGCTCCTCGACCCAGAAATTGAAGTTCGTCCTTTGGACGGGCAGATCGATGACCTGCTCGGCGAAATCAAGAAGCGCATCGAAAAGAACGAGCGCGTGCTCGTGACGACGCTGACGAAGAAGATGGCCGAGCATCTGACGGACTATCTCAAAGAGGTCGGCATCCGCGTGCGCTATCTTCATTCCGACATCGCGACGATCGAGCGCGCGGAAATCATCCACGACCTGCGCGCAGGCGAATTCGATGTACTCGTGGGCATCAACCTCTTGCGCGAGGGCCTCGACATGCCGGAGGTTTCGCTGATTGCGATTCTCGACGCCGACAAGGAAGGATTTTTGCGCTCGGACACGTCGCTGATTCAGATCATCGGCCGCGCCGCGCGCAACGCGAATGGTCATGTCATCATGTACGCCGACCGCATCACGGACTCCATGCAACGCGCCATCGATGAGACACAGCGCCGCCGCACGATTCAGCAGGATTACAACAGGGAGCACGGCATCACGCCGAAGACCATCGTCAAGCCCATCAAGCCGCTCATTGAGACGACGCTCGTCGCGGAAACGAAGACGGCGTATGACACGGGCGACGGCAAGAAGAAGCACAAGCTCACGAAGAAGGACAAGGACAACCTCATCAAGACACTGACGCGCGAGATGCAGCAGGCATCGCGGGCACTCGAATTCGAGCGCGCGGCAGAGCTGCGCGACATGATTCTCGAGCTTGACGGCACGCTGCCGGGAGCTGGGGCTGAAAAAGCGACGAAATCTGCAAAAGCGACAAAAGCCACAAAAAAGCCCCGCGCCGTGAAGAAAGGATAACCCATGTCGGAAAACAACGTCATCAAAATCAAGGGCGCGCGCGCCCATAACCTTAAAAATATCAATCCCGAAATCCCGCGCGACAAGCTTGTCGTCGTGACGGGGCTTTCGGGCTCGGGCAAGTCATCGCTGGCATTCGATACGATTTATGCAGAAGGGCAGCGGCGCTATGTCGAATCGCTGTCGTCGTATGCGCGGCAGTTCCTCGGCCAGATGGACAAGCCGGACGTCGACAACATCGAAGGACTGTCGCCCGCCATTTCCATCGATCAGAAGACGACGAGCCACAACCCGCGCTCGACGGTCGGCACGGTCACGGAAATCTACGACTATCTGCGCCTACTGTTCGCGCGCACGGGGCATCCGCACTGCCCGAAATGCGGCAAGCCCATCACGCAGCAGAGCGTTGACCAGATGGTCGACCAGATCACGGCGCTGCCGGAGCGCACGAAGCTGTTGCTGATGGCGCAGGTTGTCCGCGGCAAGAAGGGCGAGCACAAGAAAATCCTTGAGCACATCCGCCACGAGGGTTACGTGCGCGTGCGCATTGACGGCGAAGTCTACGATGTCAATGACACGATCCAGCTCGAAAAGAACAAGAAGCACACGATCGAGGTCGTCGTCGACCGCCTGGTCGTGCGCGAGGGCATGGAGCAGCGCCTGGCCGATTCGCTTGAGACGGCGCTGAAGCTTGGCGAGGGTGTCGTCTACGTGCAGATTGTCGATGGCGAGCTCCTGATGTTCAGCGAGAATTTCGCCTGCGTCGACTGCGGCATCAGCCTGCCGGAAATCACGCCGCGTATGTTCTCGTTCAACAACCCTTATGGCGCCTGCCCCGTCTGCACGGGTCTCGGCAGCCACATGGAATTTGACGAAGCGCTCGTGCTGCCCGACCCGGCGTTGTCCGTGGGCGGGGGCGTTTTTGCGCCGCTGTCGAAAAATCCGCATTCGTATGCGATGTGCGTCATGACGTCGCTACTCGCGGCGCGCGGCTACACGACGGAGACGCCGTGGAAAGAGCTCGACAAGACGACGCAGGACATGCTTCTGCACGGCTCGGGCGACGAGCGGTTCCGTTTCCACTACACGAACATGTTCGGCGAATACAAGGAATACAACGTGCCATTCGAGGGCGTGCTGCCACTGCTCGAACGCCGTTATCACGAGACGGACAGCGACGAGATGCGCGAGTCATACGAAAATTACATGACCGAGATTCCCTGCAAGGCCTGCCATGGCGCACGCCTGAAGCCCGAAACGCTGGCCGTGACGTTCGGCGAGAAGAACATCTATGAAGTCACGCAGATGACGATCCGCGAGGCCGATGATTTCCTCATGGGCGTTCCGCTCACGACGCGCGAGCAGAAGATTGCGGGGCAGATTCTCAAGGAAATCCATGCGCGCCTGACGTTCCTATTGAATGTCGGCCTCGATTACCTGACGCTTTCGCGCGCAGCTGGCACGCTCTCGGGCGGTGAGGCGCAGCGCATCCGTCTCGCGACGCAGATCGGCTCGGGCCTCCAGGGCGTGCTCTATGTGCTCGACGAGCCGAGCATCGGTCTGCACCAGCGCGACAACAACCGCCTGCTCGCGACGCTGAAGCACCTCCGCGACCTCGGCAACACGCTGATCGTCGTCGAACATGACGAGGACACGATGCTCGCGGCCGACCACATCATCGACATTGGGCCCGGCGCGGGCGCGAACGGCGGGCAGGTCGTCGCGCAGGGCACAGCGCAGGAAATCATGCAGGTGCCAGAGTCCATCACGGGTGCGTATCTCTCGCGGCGCAAATTCATCCCCGTTCCGTCGCGTCGCCGTCCGGGAAATGGCAAATTCCTCGAAGTCGTCGGCGCGGCGGAGAACAATCTCAAGAACATCAACGTCAAATTCCCGCTCGGCACGCTGACGCTCGTCACGGGTGTTTCAGGCTCGGGCAAGTCGACGCTTGTCAACGAAATCCTCTACAAAGGCATCGCCTCGCGCCTCTATCATGCGAAGGGCAAGCCTGGCAAGCACAAGAAAATCAAGGGCCTCGAAAACATCGACAAGATCATCGACATCGACCAGCAGCCCATCGGCCGCACGCCGCGCTCGAATCCTGCGACGTACACGGGTGTTTTCGACGCCATCCGCGAGCTGTTCAGCCAGACGAGCGAGGCGAAGATGCGCGGTTACAAGGCCGGCCGCTTCAGTTTCAACGTCAAGGGCGGCCGCTGCGAAGCGTGCAAGGGCGACGGCATCCTCAAGATTGAGATGCATTTCCTGCCGGACGTCTACGTGCCATGCGAGGTCTGCAAGGGCGCGCGCTACAACCGCGAAACGCTCGAAGTCAAGTACAAGGGCAAGAACATCTCCGACGTGCTTGACATGACGATTGACGAGGCCGTCGCGTTCTTCCAGAACGTGCCGCGCATCGCGCGCAAGCTCCAGGTCATTCAGGACGTCGGCCTCGGCTACATCAAGCTCGGCCAGCCCGCGACGACGCTCTCGGGCGGCGAGGCACAGCGCGTCAAACTCGCGACGGAACTCTCGCGCCGCTCGACGGGCCGCACGCTCTACATCCTCGACGAGCCGACGACGGGCCTGCACGCGGCCGACATCCACAAGCTCCTCGGCATCCTCCAGCGCCTCGTCGATGGCGGCGACACCGTCGTCGTCATCGAGCACAATCTCGACGTCATCAAGACGGCGGACTACATCATCGATCTCGGCCCCGAAGGCGGCAATGGCGGCGGCACGATCGTTGCGACGGGCCGTCCCGAGGACATCGTCAAAGTGCCGGAATCGTATACAGGAAAATTCCTAAAGCCGCTGCTCGAAGAGAAGCATTGACCTGTCATTTTTGCAAAAAGAAACTGCCCGCAGGCATCGCGCCTATCGGGCAGTTCTTTTTGTTCTCTTTTGAGGACGCTTATTTCTTCAGCACCTCTTTGAGGATGTCCGTCATTGCCTGCTGCATCACGCGCATGACATCCTGCAGGACCGCATTGTAGAGATCGCCGCCGTCCGTGACGCCGCGGCCGTTGGCCGTGATGAAGAACTTGTGGGGGTGCTCATTTGCTTTGTAAGCCTCGTTGAGCTTATCCTGCACGAGCTGCGTGAGTTCCTGATCCGTCATCTGTGTCACCTCTTTTCACATTTCATACTCCTTATTATACGACATGGGCAGCGAAATTTCCTTGTTTTTTTCTGCTGGATGGCTGAGAAAATTTGCGGTTTTGGTGAAATTTCATTCTAACAGCCACGTAAAGGCGGTCTAATTCCCTATGGTTATACTGCGAGTATGGAACCGTTGACAATGGTGGACAGGGAAGTGAGGATCATGATGAGTTCGCGAAGGAAACTCCTGCTTGGCATGGCGCTTGGCGCGCTCCTCCTGGGAGGCGGCATCTTCGGGTATGTCCATGCGCAGACGCAGGCACAGCAGCAGCCGAACCGGCTCGTCTGCGCTTCGGCGCGGCCGGGTGCCCCGATGCGCGAAGTCGGGCCTGCCGAGGCAGCCGAGCGCATCTCGGAAGCCTTCGGCGTCGACAAGGCCGAGGTGCAGAAAGCCATTGAGGCGAAGCGCGATTTCCGCGACATCGGGCGGGCGGCCATGCTCGCAAAAGTCAGCGGCAAATCGTTTGCCGAGGTGCTCGAACTCAAGAAGAAAGATAATACATGGCGTGACGTCGAGCGCGGGCTTGGCGTAAAGCACGAGCAGATGCAGGAGGCATTTTGCGAGCTCGAGGCACGTCATCTCTCGGAGCAGAGTGCTATCGACCCGGAGACGGCTCTCCGCCTTGTCAAGGACGGCTATGAGGGCCACGACATCCGTGCGGCTGCCATTCTTGCAAAGGAATCGGGCAAAGACATCCAGTCCGTGCTGGACATGAAGAAGATCAACAACCATTGGCACGATGTTGCCGCGGCGCTCGGCGTCGATGCGCACGGCCTCCATCTCGACAGCGGCTATGGCCCGGCGATGCCGAGCGACGATTTCGATGGTGATAGTGAACTGTGATAAAATGAAAGACCATGCTTGACTTTTGACGAATCAGGCAGGGTCTTTTTTTTTCGGGAATTTTTATGAGTTGCATGGGGGATAAGGATGGTTTATGATAGTATATATCAACGAACAGAGAATGAATTCGAGAGCAAGCACAAAAGGGGCAAGAACGATTGATGACATTAGATGAACTCCAGCCGGGCGAAGCGGCACTCATCAAGGTGGTGCATGGAATGGGGGCGCTGCGGCACCATCTTTTGGACATGGGGCTGACGCCGCGGACGCATGTCGAGCTCGTGAAGCGGGCGCCGATGGGCGACCCGATCCAGGTAAAGGTGCGCGGATACGAGCTGACGCTGCGTCTCGATGAGGCGCGGCTGCTGACGATGGAAGGACTGCATGACGAGGAAGCAGCGAATGTGCCGGCTGCGAAGTGGCATTTTTCCATCCCGCATCCGGGCGTCGGCGAGTTTGACCGCGCGCCGAGCTACCATCATCACGACAAGGCGACGGAGATCCCCGAAGGAGCACCGATGTCGTTTGCGCTCGTCGGCAACCAGAATTGCGGCAAGACGACGCTCTTCAACCAGCTGACTGGCGCGAACCAGCACGTCGGCAATTTCCCAGGCGTCACGGTCGACCGAAAAGACGGGCAGATGAAACTGCATCCCGAGGCGCGCGTGACAGATCTGCCGGGTATCTATTCGCTCTCGCCGTATTCGAATGAAGAAATCGTCACGCGTGATTTTCTGCTCCAGACGCATCCGGACGGCATCATCAACATCGTCGATGCGACGAATCTCGAACGCAATCTCTACCTGACGATGCAGATCATGGAGCTCGGCATCCCGATGGTGCTCGCGCTCAATATGATGGACGAAGTGCGCGAGAATGGCGGTGCCATCCATATCAACGAGCTTGAAGCGACGCTCGGCATCCCGGTCATTCCGATTGCGGCAGCCAAAAATGAAGGCATCGCCGAGCTTGTCGATCATGCCATCCATGTCGCGCGCAATCATGAAAAGCCGATGCGCATCGATTTCTGCGCTGACAGCGACGATCCTGACGATCCCGTTGCAGCCGTCCATCGCGGCATCCACGCCATGGCGCATCTCATCGAGCCGCTCGCGGAAAAGGCAGGCCTGCCGATTCGTTTCGCGGCGACGAAGCTCATTGAGCACGATCCGCTCGTCGAGGCGAAGCTCCAGATTCCGCCCGAACAGAAGCCTATCTACGATCAGATTTCTGCCGTGATGGAGCAGGAAAGCGGCCTTGACGCCGAAGCGGCGCTCGCAAACATGCGCTTCACGTTCATCACGGGCCTCTGTAAGGAAACGATCGTGCGGCCGCATGAGAGCAAGGAGCACCGCCGCAGCGCGCAGATGGATCGCTATCTGACAGGCAAGTACACGGCCATTCCAATTTTCATCGCCATCATGGGATTCATTTTCGTCATGACATTCAACGGCATCGGGGCTCTGCTGACGAGCGGCATGGAATGGATCGTCGGCGGCATCACGGATGCCATGGACGCGGGCCTTACGGCAGCCGATGTGAATCCTGTCATGCATGCGCTCATCATCGACGGCATCGTGCAGGGCGTCGGTACGGTCATCAGCTTCCTGCCGACGATTGTGACGCTCTATTTCTTCCTCTCGATTCTTGAGGACACAGGCTATATGGCGCGTGTCGCGTTCGTCATGGATCGGCTCTTGCGGCGCATCGGCCTTTCTGGCCGCAGCATCGTGCCGCTGCTCGTCGGTTTCGGCTGCTCCGTGCCGGCCATCATGGCGACGCGCACGTTGTCATCCGACCGCGACCGCAAGATGACGATCCTCCTGACGCCATTCATGAGCTGCAGCGCGAAGCTGCCGATTTACACGCTGATCATCGGTGCGTTCTTCCCGCCGCAATATCAGGCGCTCGTCATGATTTCGCTCTACATCCTCGGCATCTGCTGCGGCATCCTCTATGCGCTCGTGCTTGACCGCACGCGCTTCCGCGGCGAGCCGGTGCCGTTCGTCATGGAGCTGCCGAATTATCGCATTCCGTCGGCCAAAAGCGTCGTGCGCCTCGTCTGGGACAAGTCGAAAGGCTTCGTCATGAAGGCGTTCACAATCATCTTCGCGGCGTCCATCGTCATCTGGTTCCTCCAGATGTTCGACGGCCAGCTCAATCCGGCCGCGACGCCGGACGAGAGCTTGCTTGCGAGCATCGGCCGCGCCGTCGCACCGATTTTCGCGCCGCTTGGTTTTGGCGACTGGCGCGTCGCCACGGCGATCCTCACGGGCTTCACGGCGAAAGAGACGCTCGTCTCGACGCTGACCGTGCTCGTCGGCGAGGACGTCGCCGCGCTGCAGGCGCTCTTTACGCCATTCACGGCAACCGTCTTCCTGACGTTCACGCTGCTCTACACGCCCTGCGTCGCGGCGATTGCGACGGTCAAGCGCGAGTCCGGCGGCAAGAATGCCATTTATACTGTCGTCACGCAGTGCGCGATTGCATGGCTCGTCGCTTTTGTCGTGCATCTCCTCGGCACGGCGATAGGACTGCATTAAATCCACATAGACAGAAAGAACGGGACGCCCCTCGCTAGGGTGTCCCGTTCTTTCTATGCGTTGTTTGCGTTGCTTGCATGGATAGGGCCTTTCGATGGTCAGCCTGCGTCGTTGATCTCCTCCAGTTTCGTGTAGACTTCCTGCGTCTGCGTGCAGCAGCCCCAGAAGACGCCCTGCTCGATGGGGCAGTCGATGAAATCGCGGCCCGAGCAGAACTTGAGGTATTTTTCGTCGGCCGGGCAGTTGCGCGTCGCGTCGATGCCATGCCATTTGCCATCGTACCAGATTTCGGCCCAGGCATGGCTCGCGCCCTCGCCGACGGGGATGCCGCTGACGTAGCGGGCGGGGATGTGCTTCATGCGGCAGAGCGCGAGGAAAATGTGCGTGAAGTCCTGACAGACGCCCGCGCGGAAAAGTGCCGCGTCTGCTGCCGTTGTCTGGACATTTGTGACGCCGGATTTGTACGTCATGAATTCATAGACGGCAACGCGGAAGCGCTCGGCTTGCTCGAGGTCGTCATCAGATGCTTCGACGCTTTCAAAAAGGCGGCGGAGCGTCTCGGAGGGGCGCGTGAGGGCCGAGGGGTAGGAATAAACGGGGAGCGGATGCGGGCACGGCAGGCGTCGGCTCTCGTCGCGGATGGCGATGCCCTGCACACGGTAGGAAAACGAGGTATGACCGCGCGGCAGCCGCCCCGTGTATGTGCGGTTGCCAAAACTGTCGACGCCGAAATTCCCGCCCGTGACGAGCGGCTGGACATCGAGGTGCATCTCGACGATGCGCTGTTCGGGGCGTTCCTGCGGAACACAGCGCAAGAGGAAGTCGTGCTCGTTGACGGGAGAGGAATACGTATTGCGCGTCTCAAAAATGAAAGATAGCTTCTTCAAATCTCCACCAGCTCTTCTGCGGCATGGATGAGGTCGCCACGTTCGTCTGGCAGCTTGCCGCCATCGCCGAGCGCCGTGGCTTTCAGGAGTTCGGCGAAGGCAAACGAGCGCGTGCGCACGGGCGTGCGCTTGACGCGGTCGATGAGCTTTCCCATTTCTTTCAGGCACATGCGGTCGGGCTCGCCGAGCCGCAGGTAGAGGATGCAGCGCTCGGCCGTCCAGCCGCATTTGACGACGTTGCGCACGCCTTCGTCTTCGACTGTGTCGTCAAAGCTCCCGCGGAACGCCATGATGCTGTCGATCATGGCCTGCACCTCGATCATCGGGCAGTCGCTCTTCTTCGCGGAGATGAGATCGTTGAAAGCCATCTGCAGATAGGAGAGCGTCGCCGAGCTGATGGTCTCGCGCAGCATCATGCCGTTGCCGAGCATCCGGTCGGTCGCCGTGTAGATGGAGTCGGGATTCGTCTCGTCGAACGTGAAGCGCGAGATGAAGTCCTCGTTACCCGTGTAGATGTCCGGCACGGTCAGCCGCTCGCAGATTTCGCGGTGATCCATCGGCTGGCCGTCGATGAGCTGGTCGTAATATTTCATGAGGAAGCGCAGCGTCGTGTTGACGCGTTCGGCGTAGCGTCCCATCCAGTAAAGACGATCAATCTTGCTTAATGTGAGAGAACCCATGTGTCTTTGAAACCTCCACCCTGTGACGAATTGACAATGAAGCTCGATGGATTGCGCGAGAAACGCGTGAGGCCGCAGGGCCAGACGTACGTTTCCTCGCCCGAGAGCACGAAGGCGCGCAGGTCGGCCTTGCGCCCGACGACGCGTTCATTATCCATGATGGGCAGGTCTTCGAAATCGATGACCTGCTGCGAGATGAAGCGGCGCGGCTCTTCGATGATCTTGTCCCGGAGCGCCTGCTGCTTTTCCTTCGGCAGGCTGCTGCCGAAGACGACGCCATAGCCGCCTGCCTCGGCAACGTCCTTGATGACGAGGTCGTCGAGGTGCTCGAGCGTGTAGTCGAGGTCGTCCTTGAAATACGGCAGGTACGTCGGCGCGTTCTGGAGGATCGGCTCTTCGTCCAGATAATAGCGGATCATCTTCGGCACGAAGTAGTAGATGCCCTTGTCATCCGCGACGCCGTTGCCCGGCGTGTTGAGGATAGCGACACTGCCCGCACGATAGGCAGCCATGAGGTTCGGCACGCCGATGAGCGAGTCGGGGCGGAAGCAGAGCGGATCAAGGAAGTCGTCGCTGAGGCGCCGGTAGATGGCGCCGACCTTCATTGGACCATGGTTGCTGCGATAGAAGACGCAGTTGTTTTCGACGTAGAGATCCATGCTCTCGGCGAGCACGGCCTCGGACTGCTCGGCGAGGTACGAGTGTTCGAAGTAGGCGGAGTTGTAGCGGCCCGGCGTCAGGATGACGTTGATGCCGCCGCAGTTTACGAAGTCCATGACAGCCTTGAGCGCCTGTCCGTAGCCGCGGTTGTCGCGGATGGCGCGTTCGCGGAACGTCTGCGGGCAGCACTGGCGGCAGAGCGAGCGCGCGATCAGCGGATACGAGGCGCCCGACGGGATGCGCAGGTTGTCTTCGAGAACGTACCAGACGCCATTTTTGCCCTTGACGAGGTCGATGCCCGAGATGTGGCTGTAGATGCCCTCGGGCGGACGGATGCCCTCGCACTGCGCGAGATAGCCGGGAGAGCGGTAGACGAACTCCTCCGGCACGACGCCTTCGTGGATGATGTTCTTGTCCGCGTAGATGTCCGCGAGGAACTTGTTCAGCGCATTGACGCGCTGCGCGAGGCCGCGCTCGAGCGTCTGGAACTCGTCCGCTTCGATAATGCGCGGAATCGGGTCGAACGGAAACAGCCTTTCATTATACGAACCATTCTTGTAGATGCCGAACTTCACACCGTATCGGGCCATCTGTTGATTGATCACATCGACGTGATCCTGCAGTTCTCTTAATCCCATGGAAATCACCCTTTGGAAATGGTTTGTCATACAAAAAAGACAAAGACGTCAGAGCAGTCTCTGGCGACTTTGCCGAATCCGCATATTGCACTCGGAGCGAATGCAATATCTTTTATACGGTTGTTTCCTACATTATAGAAAAGCGTAGGACGAATGTCAATGAATCCTTCGTTAAGTTTCGTTATTTCTCAGCAATGTTTTCAAAAGAGTCCACATCGAGATGCTCGACCGCCGTTACCGTGCCATCGTGCGTCGGATTCTCCATCTCGTAGATGCAGAAAAGGCCGCTCCTTCCCTGCCGGATCCATTCGTTCAGCAGGTGATAGCCACGCAGCATCAGGTCGGGCGTGACCTGCGTGATGCAGTGCGGCCGTTTCATGGCACAGCCCCAGATGTCGTCCGAGTCCTGGCACTCTGGCAGCGCATGCGCCGGACGGACGAGGACGGCCGGCACGCCATAGGGATAATGCACAATGGGCACGGCGTTCGTGACCATCGGCCGGTCGGCAGGATAGCAGCACGGCGTGAGCACGGGGAGACGCGCAGCCGCTGCCGCATGCATGAGGCCCGTATCGTTCCCGATATAGAGACGGCAGCAGCTGAGTGCCGCCGCTGACCCGCGATAGTTCGTCTGACCGACCGCGTTCCATACCCGATGCTCCGGCAACGCGCCTGCGAGCGCCTCGCCATCTGCCTGGTCGCCCGGGCCGCCGAGGAGCAGGAAGCGGACATCGCGCGCTTCTTCTTCGAGGATGCGCCGAAAAAGCTCGGCATACGAAGCCGCCGGATAGTGGCGCCGCCCGTCGGTCGAGCCAATGGCCACGGCAATCCAGAGCGCATCAGGCGCTGCCTTTCCGAGCCGCGCCCGCCACTGCTCTGTCTCCTGCGCAAGCGTCCAGATTTCCGGACGGCAGTCCTCCGTTTCCTTTCCCGTAAGCGATTCGATGAGCGGCAGATAACGGTACACCGAATGCGTCCCGCGAGGAATCGTCGGGACAGGGTCCGTCACGAAGCCGCGCACAGCCTCCAGCGGAAACGGGCCCGGAAGCATCCCATGCTCTGGCGCATAGCCGATCCGGCGGGCCGCGCCCGACAGATACGACAGCAGAACCAGGCTGCCATAGACCGTGAAATGAAACGACAGGTCGAAATGCATCGGCAGAAGCTTCTGCGCCAATCTGGCATACCACCCGAAAAGCGCGAGCGGATCGTTCCAGTCGCATTTCCGTTCATCGGCAATCACCTGGTCGACATACGGGCACGTCGCCGCCATCGCGTAGCCCGGCTGGAAGACAACCAGCGTGATATATGCATCCGGATACGCGCGACGGACTTCGCGGATGGCCGGCGAGCAGTTGATGAAGTCGCCGACGCCGTCATCGTGGAGCAGCAGGATGCGCTGCGGCTCCCCTGCCACGTGTTCCCGATAGCCATGCTTCTCGAACAGCGGCTCGAGCTCCGCTGCAATCTCTGACGTACTGATGAACTTCGTCTCCGATGCCCGTGCATAGAGCGCACGCATCTTCTGCCCGATTTCTCCGGTTTCCGGCACTTCCATCATGGCGGCACTTCCCCTTTATGAAAAACAGTTCTGTGGACAAACTGTTTTTATTATAAAAGGAAAGTCCCCCCCCCGTA